>ERZ1034687.895-NODE-895-length-17496-cov-9.466946_pt1 | contig 17496 bp, 13 predicted proteins | sample MGYA00520704_ERZ1034687 | MGnify/ENA primary metagenome ERZ1034687 (study PRJEB33766, sample SAMN09781762) | gut metagenome | biome: gut microbiome | host: Homo sapiens | place: Madagascar | study: EMG produced TPA metagenomics assembly of the PRJNA485056 data set...
GTAGTGCACGGGCTTCCCAAGCCTGGGAGGCGGGTTCGATTCCCGTATCCCGCTCTTTTTTCTTAATAATCAAACTCAACACTAATTTATTATGAACAACAATCTTTTCAACATTAAAGATTATGTAGTAGTTATCACCGGTGGTACTGGTGTACTCGGTCGTACCATTGCCAAATATTTGGCGCTCGAAGGTGCGAAGGTTGCCATTTTGGGCAGAAAAGAAGAAGTGGGCAACGCCATTGTAGAGGACATCAAGCAAGCTGGCGGCGAGGCTTCTTTCTTCAAAACCGACGTGATGAATTACGAGGTAGTAGAGCAGAACTGCAAGGACATCCTTGCCAAGTATGGTAAGATTGATACTCTTCTCAATGCCGCTGGTGGTAACATGAAGGGTGCAACGATCGCTCCAGACCAGAACTTCTTCGATTTGGATGTCAATCAGTTCCAAACCGTTCTTAATCTCAACCTCACAGGTACCGTCATCCCTACACAGGTATTCTTGAAGCCTATGGTAGAGGCAGGCAAGGGTAGCATCATCAACTTCTCTTCTATGGCTGCTTTCCGTCCAATGACTCGTGTGTGTGGTTATGCTGCTGCCAAGGCTGGCATCTCCAACTTCACTGCCTATATGGCACATGAGACCGCCAAGAAGTTTGGCGAGGGCATCCGTGTGAATGCGATTGCTCCTGGCTTCTTTATCACAGAGCAGAACCGTGCGCTCCTCACCAATCCTGACGGAAGTTATACGGAACGTGGCAATGACGTGGTTCGCCAGACACCATTTGGCAGAATGGGTAAGCCAGAGGAGCTCTGTGGTACCATCCATTACTTGATGAGCGATGCCGCATCTTTCGTCACAGGTACAGTGGCAGTGGTAGATGGTGGTTTCAACATCTACGCTATGTAATTTGATTAGTAGGTATATATTTGTAAAATACTTTCCGAATCCCTCGTCTTTTCCAAGGCGAGGGACTTTTTTGCGCCTAACTAGGTAAAAATTCACGCCTAGTTAGGAAAGAATTTTTTCCTAGTTATGTATAAATCAAAGTGGGGGTAGGGGTACAAAATCGCCTGCTCTTACGCAAACCTTTACGCACGATTTTTGTAAAAATATGATGCAACGTATGGGAAAAATATATACCTTTGCAGCAGAAATTTAAAAAACAAAAACATAAACAATAAAACAAATCATGAAAGAACTTAAAGCTTTGAACAAGCGTACAGCTCCTAAGAGCGTCGCTCCTGAGAAAATCATTCAGTTTGGTGAAGGTAACTTTCTCCGTGCATTCGTAGATTGGATTGTATGGAACATGAATAAAAAGACCGATTTCAACGGTTCTGTCGTAGTCGTTCAGCCTTTGGCTAAGGGTATGGTTGACTGGTTGAATGGTCAGGACTGCTTGTACCACGTTAACCTCCAGGGTAAGGAGAATGGTCAGGCTGTCAACACTTTGGAGCGCATCGACGTCATCAGCCGTTGCTTGAATCCATATTCACAGAACCAGGCCTTCATGGCTTTGGCAGAGCAGCCTGAGATGCGTTTCATCATCTCTAATACAACTGAGGCTGGTATCGCATTCGACGATTCTTGCAAGTTTACAGATGCTCCTGCTGCTTCTTACCCAGGCAAGTTGGTTCAGTTGCTCTTCCATCGTTACAAGTTCTTCGAGGGCGATCCATCTAAGGGTATGATCTTGATGCCTTGTGAGTTGATCTTCTTGAACGGTCACCACTTGAAGGAGTGCATCTATCAGTATATCGAACTCTGGAAGGAAGACATGGGTGCTGACTATGAGGGCTTCAAGGAGTGGTTCACCAATCACTGCTATGTTTGCGCTACATTGGTTGACCGTATCGTTCCTGGCTTCCCACGTGATACCATCAAGGAGATTCAGGAGAAGGTTTGCTACAAGGATAACTTGGTAGTAAAGGCTGAGAGCTTCCACCTCTGGGTAATCGAGAAGGCTGAGAACATGACCGTAGAGCAGATGCAGGAAGAGTTTCCTGCTCACAAGGCTGGTCTCCACGTATTGATCACAGACAACGAGAAGCCATACCACGAGCGTAAGGTTACTCTCTTGAATGGTCCTCACACTGTATTGAGCCCTGTTACTTATTTGAGCGGTGTCAACATCGTACGTGATGCTTGCGAGCACCCAGTTCTCGGTAAGTACATCCACAAGGTACAGTTTGATGAGTTGATGCAGACCCTCAACTTGCCAATGGAGGAGTTGCAGAAGTTCGCTTCTGATGTATTGGAGCGCTTCGAGAACCCATTCGTTGACCACCAGGTAACTAGCATCATGCTCAACTCATTCCCTAAGTATGAGACTCGTGACCTCCCAGGTGTTAAGGTATATTTGGAGCGTAAGGGCGAGTTGCCACAGGGTTTGGTATTCGGTCTCGCTGCTATCATCACTTACTACAAGGGTGGTGTTCGTGAGGACGGTGCTCCTATCCAGCCACAGGATGACCAGAAGATCATCGACAAGTTGACAGAGCTTTGGGCTACTGGCGATACTCAGAAGGTAGCTGAGGGCGTACTCGGCTTCGACTACATCTGGCATGAGAACTTGAACGAGACTGTTCCTGGCTTGACAGAGTTGGTTAAGAAGGACCTCGACCTCATCCAGGAGAAGGGTATGCTTGAGGCTGTCAAAACTATCTTGTAATATCGAAGGCTTCAATAAAAGTAAAAGATAAGATGTAAAACGAACCAACAACGCAATGTTGATTCGACAAAAACAAAAAAAGGAAGAGGGTGAAAATCCTCTTCCTTTTCTTTTGTTATTTGCTGAACTTTCGCTAGTTAACTTCTAGTATATGCGAAAGTTTAATTTCTATTCCTCGTGGCTTACAGTCTTGAATGTCAATTCCTCCTTGTTTGGATTCTTGCCGATGTTGATGGTGTCTCCCTTGTGGAGTGTGCCACCCAGTATCAACTCGCAGACGCCATCCTCTATGTAGGTTTGGATAGCTCTCTTCAGTGGACGGGCACCAAACTGAACGTCGTAACCCTTGGTTGCCACCAACTCCTTTGCCTTGTCGGAGATTTGAATCTTGTAACCCATCTCGTTCACACGCTTGAAGAGACCACGAAGCTCAATGTCGATGATTTGCTTGATGGCATCGAGATTCAATTGGTCGAATGTGATGATTTCATCGAGACGGTTCAAGAACTCAGGCGAGAACTGCTTGCTCAGGTTCTTTTGTATGATGCTGCGTGCATACTCCTTGTCCTTCTCGTTCATCGTAGCGCCATTGATGCCGCCGGCGTTGAAACCGATGCCGCTTCCGAACTCCTTCAACTGACGGGTTCCGGCATTGGATGTCATGATGATGACGGTGTTGCGGAAGTCTATCAATCTTCCGTTTCCATCGGTCAATCTACCTTCGTCCAATACTTGCAAGAGCATGTTATATACCTTGTCATGCGCTTTCTCAATCTCATCGAGCAAGATGATGGAGTATGGTTTGCGACGAACTTTCTCGGTCAACTGTCCACCTTCCTCGTAGCCTACATATCCCGGAGGCGCTCCGAGCAGGCGAGACGTATTGAAACTCTCTGAGTACTCACTCATGTCCACACGAATCATGGCATCGCTGGAACCGAACATCTCTTCTGCCAGCTTCTTGGCGAGATAGGTCTTGCCGACTCCCGTAGGACCCAAGAACATGAAGGCACCTATTGGATGGTTAGGGTCGCGAAGTCCCACACGATTGCGCTGGATGGCTTTCACCATTTTCTCTATGGCCTCGTCTTGGGCGATAACCTCTTTTTTCAAGGTTGCTGCCATATTCTTCAGTCGCTCGCCTTCCTGTTCTGCCATTCTCTGTACAGGTACACCTGACATACGACTGACAACGTCTGCCACATTGGCTTCTGTCACAGGGATGCGGTCCTCATTCTCGGATTTTTGCCAAGACTTCCGGTATTCTTCAAGCTGGCGTTCCAAGGCGAGTCCCTTGTCACGGAAGCTAGCTGCCAACTCGAAATTCTGGTTTTTGACAGCCTCGTGCTTCTTTTCGGCGATCAACTCGATTTCCTCCTGCAACTCGAGAATGCTGTCTGGCACTTCCACATTGGTGAGTCGAAGACGAGAGCCCACTTCGTCGATGACATCGATAGCCTTGTCTGGGAAGAATCGGTCAGTAATGTATCGAGCCGTCAATTTGACACATGCTTGCAATGCCTCGTCACTATAGCTGACACCATGGTGCTCCTCGTATCTGTCCTTGATATTTCTGAGGATTTGTAGTGTCTGCTCAGGAGTCGTTGGCTCCACGATGACTTTTTGGAATCTACGCTCCAAGGCACCATCTTTCTCGATGCTGTTGCGATACTCCTTGAGAGTTGTGGCGCCGATACATTGTACTGTGCCACGAGCCAAGGCTGGTTTCAGAATGTTGGCGGCATCCATCGTGCCACTGCCACTTCCGGCACCGATAAGAGTGTGAATCTCATCTATAAATATAATAATGTCAGGGTTGTTCTCCAGTTCAGTGATGAGTCCTTTGATGCGCTCCTCAAACTGTCCACGGAACTTGGTGCCAGCTACGATGGAGGTGAGGTCTAGGTTGACAACCTTTTTGTTGAACAGAGCTGGTGAAGTCTGCTGTTTTACAATGAGTTGAGCCAGTCCCTCAGCAATGGCACTTTTGCCCACTCCCGGTTCGCCGATGAGGATAGGGTTGTTCTTCTTGCGACGGCCGATGATTTCGAGCACACGCTGTATTTCTTTCTCTCTGCCCACTACTGGGTCCAACTTTCCTTCCCTTGCGGCTTGAGTCAAGTCGGTGCTGAAGTGGTCGAGGATAGGAGTCTTGTTGTTGTTACGCAACTGTCCGTTGGTAGTGGTCCCTTTCTTTTGTGCCGATGAGGTAGAAGAGGACGAATGCGCTTTGTCTTCGTTCTCGTTCATGAAAAAGTCATCGTCATCTACTTCGTCAGGGAAGGAGAAACCATCTACGAAGGTGGTGCGTCCTATTTTTCTCTGGATTTTCATGCTTATGATGTCTTTGTTAATATGCTTGTTACTACTTGAATTAAAAAGGTGCCGTTTCCGGCTTTTTCGTTGCAAAAGTACAACAATTATTGCAATCAGCAAAACTTATGCCAACTTTTTCAGGAGGCAGCAAAACACAAAAAACGCTAAAATGGCGCATTTTTTGCCTCAGAAAGCATATTGTTAGAAAAAATAGTTGTACCTTTGTCGGTGATTCCGATATGCTAAAATCGCTTAGAACGCAAATAAATGCCCTTTTCGGCGATTTTCGCTCGAAAAAGATGAGTTGAAAGCAATGGCATGCATCGGGATAGAATTTGGAAACTTAAATAATAACATTCATAATAAATGGACGAAAATCAAACACTTGATCATGATAGAATCATGAAAATCAACATCGAGGAGGAGATGAAGTCATCCTACATCGACTATTCCATGTCGGTGATTGTGGCTCGTGCCCTCCCAGATGTACGTGATGGTTTCAAGCCTGTGCACCGCCGTATTCTCTATGGTATGCTCGGTATTGGAAACACCAGTGACAAACCTTATAAGAAATGTGCGCGCGTAGTAGGTGAGGTGCTCGGTAAGTATCACCCACACGGCGACTCCTCTGTCTATGGTGCCCTCGTGCGCATGGGACAGGAGTGGAACATGCGTTACACATTGATTGATGGACAAGGTAACTTCGGTTCTGTCGATGGCGACTCTCCTGCTGCCATGCGTTATACTGAGTGCCGCCTCTCTAAGATGGGTGAGCACATCATGGACGACTTGGACAAGGAAACCGTCGATATGATGAACAACTTCGATGACACCCTCCAGGAACCTTCCGTGATGCCTACCAAGATTCCTAACCTCTTGGTGAATGGTGGTAACGGTATCGCCGTGGGTATGGCTACCAATATTCCTACCCACAACTTGCGTGAGGTCATAGATGGCTGCTGTGCTTATATCGACAATCCTGACATCGACACCGATGGCTTGATGCAATATATTCCGGCTCCAGACTTCCCTACAGGTGCTACCATCTATGGTATCCAGGGTGTGAAGGACGCTTACGAGACCGGTCGTGGTCGTATCGTGGTACGTGCTACTGCCGAGATCGAGAGTGGGGATGCTCATGACAAGATTGTCATCACAGAGATTCCTTACGGTGTCAACAAGGAGCAGCTCGTCATGGCTATCGCCGACCTCGCCAAGGAAGGCAAGGTAGATGGCATTGCCAATGTGAACGATGAGTCTGGTCGCCAGGGTATGCGTATCGTAGTGGATGTGAAGCGTGATGCCAATGCCAATGTGCTCTTGAACAAGCTCTTCAAGATGACTGCATTGCAGAGTTCTTTCTCTGTCAACTGCATCGCCTTGGTGAATGGTCGTCCTCGCTTGCTCTCCTTGAAGGAGTGCGTGAAGTACTTCGTGGAGCATCGTCATGATGTTACCATCCGTCGTACACAGTTTGACTTGAAGAAGGCGCAGGAGCGTGCCCACATCCTCGAAGGTTTGATCATCGCTTGCGATAACATCGACGAGGTGGTACATATCATTCGTGCCAGCAAGACTCCATCCGACGCTCAGCGTAACTTGGAGAAGCGTTTCGAACTCGATGAGATTCAGAGCAAGGCCATCGTGGATATGCGCTTGTCACAGTTGACAGGTCTGCGTCTGGAGCAGTTGCACAATGAATTTAACGAGTTGATGAAGACCATCGACTACTTGAATCAGATATTGAACGACCCTGAGCTTTGCAAGAAGGTGATGAAGGATGAACTCAATGAGGTGAAGGAGAAATATGGTGACGACCGTCGTACCATGATTAAGCCTGACGACCATGAGTTCAACCCAGAGGACTTCTATCCAAACGACCCAGTGGTTATCACAGTTAGCCACCTCGGATATATCAAGCGTACCGCTTTGTCAGAGTTCCGTGAGCAGGCTCGTGGTGGTGTTGGTGCCAAGGGCGCTCGTACCCGTGATAAGGACTTCACCGAGTACATCTATCCAGCTACAATGCACCAGACGATGCTCTTCTTCACCAAGAAGGGACGTTGCTACTGGCTCAAGTGCTATGAGATTCCTGAGGGCGATCGCAACTCTAAGGGACGTGCCATCCAGAACCTCCTCAACATCGAGAGCGATGACCAGGTGAACGCATTCCTCCGCTTGCGTGGTTTGAACGATTCCGAGTTCATCAACAATCACTATGTCGTATTCGCTACCAAGAATGGTACCGTGAAGAAGACTTGCTTGGAGGCATACTCTCGTCCACGTGCTAATGGTGTGAACGCCATCAACATCGTAGAGGGCGATGAGGTGGTAGATGTTCGCTTGACCAATGGTTGCAACGAGTTGATTATCGCCAACCGCAATGGTCGTGCCGTTCGATTCCATGAGAATCAGATTCGTACCATGGGACGTACCTCAACAGGTGTACGTGGTATGCGCCTCGATGAGGGCGACGATGCTGTTATTGGTATGATTGTGGTCAACAATGCTGAGACTGAGAACGTAATGGTTGTCAGTGAGCAGGGTTATGGCAAGCGCTCACAGGTATTGGATTATCGTGTAACCAACCGTGGTGCCAAGGGTGTGAAGACACTCAACGTCACTGATAAGACTGGTCGCCTGGTAGCCATCAAGAACGTGACCGACGACAACGACCTCATGATTATCAACCAGAGTGGAATCGTGATTCGTCTCGCCGTGGCAGATTGCCGTGTGATGGGTCGTGCTACTCAGGGCGTTCGCCTCATCAACTTGACCAAGAAGAACGATGTCATCGCTAGCGTATGTAAGGTGATGAGTTCCGAGCTTGAAGCCTCAGTAGAGGAAGAGAGCCGTGCAGCTTGGGCAAAGAAGAGCGAGGAAATCGAAGAAGACACCAAGGGTATTCTATAAGGTTTTCTTGAAAACGTACCCAATCGGGCGTTTTTCTTCCACCTTCATATAATATATAACGAAATGATTCGTTGTTAGAAATAAAATAAAAATAAACCTTTAAACAAGACGATATGAAAAAATTAATGATTGCAGCTATGATGGTACTCAGTGCCACATCAGCTTTCGCTGGTGACAGCGATGCTCTCAAGGCAGTGCTCAAGGCAAAGACATTTGCTGACGCTAAGAACTTGGTAGAGCAGAATCTCGGTTCTATGGCCAACGATGCTGAGAAGGCTAAGGCTTACAACCACTTGGTAGATCTCGCTATGAAGCAGTTCAACGACCAGCAGTCTATCCAGCAGATGAACCAAATCACCAAGAAGAACGATCCTGTGGATATGGAGGCAATGAACGAGGGTGCTTACAATGCGCTCATCGCTGCTCAGGAGTGCTATAAGTATGATCAGCTTCCTAACGCCAAGGGTAAGGTGGCTCCTAAGTATGATGGTAACAAGGACCGTGTATGGGGTGCTCGTATTCAGCTCGTCAATGCAGGTCAGGATGCTGCTCAGAAGAGCCAGGCTGAGAACGTATTGAAGTACTGGGGTACTTTCCTCGATACAGAAAACGCTCCTATGTTCGATAGCAAGGCTAAGGAAAAGGAGAGTGAGAAGGAGTATCTCGGTCAGGTAGCTCTCTTCGCAGCTCGCTATGCTTACCAAGCAAAGGATATGGCTCGTTGTGAGAAATATTGCGACATGGCAATGAAGGACGAGTCTCAGAAGAAAGATGCGCTCAACTTGAAGCTTTACACCATGAAGGAAGGCTTGAAGACTCACGCAGACTCTTTGGCATACGTTGACAAGTTGAAGGGTCTTTATGCTCAGGATGCTTCTAATGAGGTTATCCTCGACAACTTGAATGGTATGTATTCTTCTTTGAAGATGAAGAAGGAGCAGCTTTCTCTTCTTGAGTCAGCAGTTTCTGCTAATCCAAAGAATTTCGTAGCTCTCGCAGATTTAGGTATGTATTACATCAGCGAGAACGATGCAGACAAGGCTATCAAGTACTTGAAGGAGGCTTTGACAGTTCAGCCAGAGAACGTTGTCGTTATGACATACCTCGGTGCTTGCCTTAACGTAAAGGCTGCTAACTTGCAGGATCCTAACGGTCGCAAGGTCGTTTACCAGGAGTCTATCAAGCACCTTGACAAGGCTAAGGAGCTTGACCCACAGAAGGCTCAAGCTAACTGGGGTTACAACCGCTACCAGGCTTACTATGGCTACTATGGTCCTAACGCACCTGAGACCAAGCAGGCAGAGGAGGAGAGTAAGTAATATCAACTTCATCATATAAAAAAGAGGCTGGACGTGCAATATGTCCAGCCTCTTTTGCTTCATCCATTTTTCTTTTTGATATGATTATGGATTAACGACGTTAATCGGATTTCCTTCTATAAACGCTTTGACATTAGCGGCAACCTGACGATTGAGACGTGTGCGAGCCTCCAAAGTTGCCCAAGCAATATGTGGAGTAATGAACGCATTCTTCTCCTTGAAGAGTGGATTGTCTTTTGATGGTGGCTCTTGCGCCATGACATCAGCACCGTAAGCACCAATGATACCATCGTGAAGTGCTTGAGCTACAGCATCTTCGTCAACTAAAGGACCACGACCTGTATTGATCAAGATAGCAGATGCTTTCATCTTAGCCAAACTCTCGGCATTGATGAAATGATAGGTATCATCTGATAGTGGGCTATGAAGGGATAGAATATCAGAAACAGCCAATAAACCATCCTTGTTAACCTTTGTTATCCAATCTGGTAAGTCGCTGGAATTCTTGCTAGTTAGCGCATAAACATCCATACCAAAGTCACGTGCGATGGTAGCGACTTTCATACCAATATTGCCAAGTCCCATGATACCGATGTTTTTGCCGGCTAGTTCCATGAGAGGTGTGTCCCAATAACAGAAATCCTTGTTGTATGCCCAACGCTCATTGCGGTTTTCCTGTGTATAATGTTCAATTCGGTTGGTAATGGCAAGTATCAAAGCGAAGGTCATCTGCGCGACGCTGTCTGTGCTATATGCAGGAATATTCGTTACAACAATACCTTGACGCTTTGCAGCCTCGATGTCAACGACATTGTAGCCAGTGGCTTGGATGCCGATATATTTTAATTTTGGAAGTTGTGCCAAAGTCTCAGCGTCCATCTGAACCTTGTTGATCAAAATGATGTCAGCATCCTTGGCACGTTCAATCTTTTCATCATCATTCGTTCTTGGGTAAACTGTCACGTTGCCCAGTTGCTCCAACAAATCCCAGTTGAGGTCACCGGGATTGGAAGCATATCCATCTAAAATAACTATGTTCATCATTCTAATATATTTTTGTTTGTATTTTTGTTATGAATTTAAAACGTCTCATTTTTGCGTTTTCTTGGCAAAGGTACGGATTTTCTCTGAATTTCGCAAAAATGGCAGATTAAATTTATGCTAAAACCTACTTTCATTTAGTAAGGGACATTATGATAAATAAGACCTAAAAAGATAAAAGTGAAGGCTAATATGCTAACCTCCACCTCTTAGTTGCGCTATCCAAAGTCCCAAGAATGTCAAAGCGCCATTCAGAATCAACAACTCGTAACCGAACTTATAACCAGTGAGACTTTGGGTTGTCAAATCTAGTGCTAAACAGATGAGCGGACTTGCTACTGCTATGTATGGTGTCCATTTGTCATTTGCCGGCTTTGTAGTGAGCAAACTATATGCGAACAGACCTAATAGCGGTCCATATGTGTAAGAGCAAAGAATGTAGATAGCATCTATGACGCTGGTCGAATTGAGTGCTTTGAATGCTATGATAAAAAGCATGAAGACAACTGCAACCATCAGATGCACTCTCTTTCTCAACCGCTCGTTCTTTGGTTTACCTAAGATATCGACACAAAGACTTGTCGTGATGGCAGTCATAGCTGAATCAGCACTGGAGAAACTAGCTGCCACTATTCCTATCGTAAAGAAAATCACCACTATATTCCCCATATATCCCGATGCAGCAAACATCGGTAGTAAATCATCAGGAGCCTCTGGTATAGGCATTCCCTGTTTCTGAGCCAATAAAATCAAGAGAACGCCGAGTGATAGAAAGAGCAAATTGGCTGGCACAAAGGCAAATCCGTAGGTACACATATCTTTCTGGGCATCCTTCAAGGTCTTGCAAGTTAGATTCTTCTGCATCATATCTTGATCTAGTCCTGTCATCACTATCACTACAAATATACCGCTAAGAAATTGCTTCCAAAAGTTTTGTTTTGATACCCAATCGTCGAAGACAAAGATGCGGGAATGTGTATGAGAGCTGATAGCTTGATAGGCTTCTGAGAAGTTCATGTCAAGATGTTGCATTACATAATATATAATAAGGAGAAGAGCAAGAAACATACAGGTGGTCTGGAAGGAGTCTGTCCATACCAAAGTCTTGATGCCGCCTTTTCTTGTGTAGAGCCATATCAAGAGCACCATGGCAGGAACGGTGACAAAGAACGGAATCCCTACTCCATCCAATACAAATCGCTGGAGGATAATGCACACGACAAAGAAGCGAACGGCAGCTCCTGTAATCTTAGACAGAAGGAAGAACGATGCACCTGTCTTATAGGAACGAATGCCCAAACGATGTTGAAGATAACTATAGATGGTGGTGAGATTGAATTTATAATAGACTGGCAGCAAGAGAAAAGCCACCAAGAAATAGCCTACTATAAAGCCTAGGCACATCTGAAGGTAAGTCATGTCACTCTTAATCACCATACCTGGCACACTGACAAAGGTGATGCCACTGATGGAAGCCCCCACCATGCCAAAAGCCACCATATACCAAGGCGAGCGACGATCGGCACGATAGAACGTATCGTTGTTGGCCTTGCGAGATGTCATTTTGCTGAAAAGAAGCAAAATGCAGAAATATATCAAAATAGTAATAAGGATTGTCATATCTTATATTTATTCTTATGTTTTGCTTTTGTTGGAACACCATGGAAAGTATGACCTATGCTTGGCGTATAGGTTCTGCCAGCACTAGCTCCTCCACAATATTCTGCCCACCGAGAGCGGATGCGATCTACATAGTCAGCAGTCTCCGTACCTCTCATATATCCGCTTTTCACCACAGGGTCGTGATAGAAAGCAGGATTGCTCAGCCGAAGCACGTATTCTCTCACCTCACCCCAGTTGTGAGCATTGCCTCCATGTTTGCGAGTGAGTGCCATAGCATCCCGGATATGGTGGAAACCGCCATTGTAGGCTGCAAGAGCGAAAAGAATGCGTTGACCAGGGTCGCCGACATCCGAGAAATGACCTTGAAGTTCTGCCATATATCGGGCAGCGGCTGCTATGTTAGCCTCTGGCTGATGAATGGCTTCCATCGGCAAACCGAGATGAGCTGCTGTGGAAGGCATAATCTGCATCAGTCCACAAGCACCTGCCCAAGACCTTGCCTTTGGGTCGAAGCAACTCTCTTGATAGCATTGCGCTGCCATCAACCTCCAGTCCATTCTAGCAGAGGGAGCATAGCGTTGGAAATAGCCATCATAGTTGGAGATGACACCCTTCGAACGATTCAAGAAGGATGAATAGACATGGCGCTGGATACTGCGGGTGGAGAGCAGGAAGGATTCCTCCTGTTTCATCTGAGCTATCATCTGAGGTTTAAACCAACTATTGAGGGAATCTGCCAAACTCTTGTTGCCACCGACTACAGCCCATTGGGTCTTCGTACTATCTGGGGTTACGCCACAGAAGAGCAAGTTCCCTTTCGTCTCCTTTCTCGGAAGAGGAACGGCGATGACATCTCCCTCGCCTTTCTGCAACTTGCTAATCATTTCTGCCGTATCCTTACATTCCTCGACACGCAGCGACACACCAATCTTTTGTGCGAATTTCTCACACAGGAGATACTGGAGGCCCATGCCATGGTTGTGGTAATTATAATAGGTGGTAGGTCCGTTGACAGTGAGCATAATCATCTCACCATTTGAGACAATGTCATCGTATGAAAAACCCTTGTCGGAGGGAACGACGGTGTCGCTAGTGGATTCCCCTCCCACTTGGGCTCCCCATGGAGTCATCTCTGGTTGTTCCTTCTTGGAAGAGCAACCAATCAATGCAAAAACTGCAAATAATACTAATAAATATACTTTATTCATGTTTCGGGTTACAAAATTACATATTTTTTTGGATATTCAAGCAAAAAGCAGTACTTTTGCAATGATTTTTAATCAAAATGAAGAAATATGTTACGAATAGCAGTACAATCGAAGGGTCGTCTTTTCGATGACACCATGAATTTACTATCAGAGGCAGACATCAAGGTCAGTGCCTCTAAGCGCACTCTTTTGGTGCAGTCATCCAACTTCCCACTGGAAGTTCTCTATCTCCGTGATGATGATATTCCACAGAGTGTGGCAAGTGGAGTTGCCGACATCGGTATTGTTGGCGAGAATGAGTTTGTAGAGCGTGGCGAAAATGCCCAGATCATCGATCGACTGGGATTTAGCAAGTGCCGTTTGAGCCTTGCCATTCCAAAGAAGATTGATTATCCTGGCTTGAAGTGGTTCGATGGCAAGAAGATTGCCACATCTTATCCTAACATCCTCCGCAATTTCATGAAGAAGAACGGCATCAATGCCGATATCCACGTTATCACTGGTTCTGTGGAGATTAGTCCAGGTATTGGACTAGCAGATGGTATCTTTGACATCGTCAGCTCTGGTTCTACTCTTATCAGCAACAATCTTGCTGAGGTTGAGGTGGTGATGAAGAGTGAGGCCTTGCTCATCGGCAACTGGAATATGGACGAGGAGAAACATCAGATTCTTAACGAGATGCTCTTCCGTTTCGAGGCAGTTCGCTCTGCACAAGACAAGAAGTATGTGATGATGAATGCTCCTAAGGACAAGGTAGAGCAGATTACAGAGGTTTTGCCTGGCATCAAGAGTCCTACTATCATCCCATTGGCTGACGAGGCTTGGTGCTCTATCCATACGGTTTTGGATGAGAAGAGATTCTGGGAAATCATCGGTAAGTTGAAGGAACTAGGTGCACAAGGCATCTTGGTAACTCCTATTGAGAAGATGATATTATAATAATGTATAGTGTTACGACTAGACATTAAACATAAATAACTAAACTTGAATGAAGGAATGAAGGTAATGAAGTATCCTGCAAAGGAAGAATGGGGTAAGCTCGTAGAGCGCCCACACCTCGATGTATCGCAGCTCAACGCTACGGTAGAAGGTGTTCTCAATGATGTGAAGAACAATGGCGACGCTGCCGTCAAGCATTACGAGGAGAAATTCGACCATGCCCATCTTAGCGCCTTGGCTGTTACCGAGGCAGAAATCGAAGAGGCAGAAGGGTTGATTTCTCCAGAATTGAAACATGCGCTAGAGCTAGCCCATCATAATATTGCCACATTCCATCAAAGCCAGAAATTTGAAGGTGAGAAAGTTGAGACTGCTCCTGGTGTCACCTGTTGGCAGAAGAGTGTAGCCATTGAGAAGGTGGGTCTTTATATCCCAGGCGGTACCGCCCCACTCTTTTCTACCGTACTGATGCTTGCTACTCCTGCCAAGATTGCAGGATGCAAGGAGATAGTTCTCTGTACTCCTCCTAATGCTGAGGGAAAGGTAAACCCTGCCATTCTTATGGCGGCAAAGATCGCTGGTGTCAGCAAGATTTTCAAGGCTGGTGGTGTCCAGGCTATCGGCGCGATGGCTTATGGCACAGAGAGTGTTCCTAAGGTTTTTAAGATATTCGGTCCAGGCAATCAATACGTGATGGCTGCTAAACAACATGTTTCTTTACACGATGTAGCGATTGATATGCCTGCCGGACCATCGGAAGTCTGCGTCATTGCTGATGAGACCAGCAACCCTGTATTTGTAGCTGCCGACCTCCTATCGCAGGCGGAGCACGGACTCGACTCACAAGTCTTCCTCATCAGTACTTCGGAAGACATCATAGAGAAGGTACAAGCAGAGGTGGCTCGTCAACTGGCAGTTTTGCCTCGTTTGGCAATGGCCACGAAGTCACTCGACAATTCCAAGTTCGTACTCGTACATGACTATGACGAGGCTATCCAACTGAGCAACACGTATGCTCCTGAGCACTTGATTATCGCCACCAAGAACTATGATGAGTTGGCAGAGAAGGTAGTCAATGCAGGCAGTGTCTTCTTGGGTGAATATGCTTGCGAGAGTGCTGGCGATTATGCGAGTGGCACCAACCACACCTTGCCTACTCATGGTTATGCCTTGGCTTACAATGGCGTAAACCTTGATAGTTACAATCGTAAGATTACTTTCCAGCATCTCACAGCAGAAGGCATCAAGAGCATAGGAGATGCAGTGGTGACTATGGCAGAGAACGAGCAATTGGAGGCTCATGCCAATGCCATGCGCTTGAGAGTGAAAGAGGTGAAGTGAAATGAGTCAAGCGATTCATTTCTAAAGACTAACAACTTTAAAATCATCTTCAAATGAAAGAATTGAAAGACTTGTGCCGTGCGAATATTTGGAATTTAGCTCCATATAGTTGCGCACGCACTGAATTTAGCGGAAAGAGTGCCAGTGTGTTTCTTGATGCTAATGAGAATCCATATAATGAACCCTTCAATCGTTATCCCGATCCTTTCCAGACGGAAGTGAAGGTTGCTTTGAGCAAAATCAAGAACGTGCCTGTGGAGAATATCTTCCTAGGCAATGGTAGCGACGAGGCGATTGATTTGGTGTATCGAGTGTTCTGTAATCCAGGAATTGACAATGTGGTAGCCATTGCTCCTACTTACGGTATGTATGAGGTGTGTGCTGATGTCAATGATGTCGAATATCGCTCCGTGTTACTCGATGAGCAATTCCAAATTACGGCAGAGAAATTGCTGGCAGCATGTGATGACCAGACCAAGGTAATTTGGATTTGTAGCCCCAACAACCCAACTGGCAATCTGATCAATCCAGAGGCGATCGTGGGTGTATTGCAGAAGTTTGATGGCATTGTAGTTGTGGATGAGGCATATGGCGATTTCGCTAACATACAGCCATTCCGCTCTTACTTGTCCAAGTTCCCTAACCTCATTGTGCTGAATACAATGAGCAAGGCTTGGGGTTGTGCCGGATTACGATTGGGTATGGCGTTTGCCAGCAAAGCTATCATCGACTTATTTAATAAGGTGAAGTATCCATACAACATCAATATCCTTACTCAGCAACATGCTTTGGAATCTCTCAAGGATCCATACCAAGTGGATGAATGGGTGAAGATTCTTTTGCAAGAAAGAGCGAAAGTTATCTCAGCCTTTCTCGACTTGCCGATTTGCGAGAAGGTGTATCCAACGGAAGCTAACTTCTTTTTGGCAAAGATGACAGATGCCCAAGCCATCTATGATTATTTGGTTGATAAGGGTATCATCGTTCGCAATCGCAACAAGGTTCAACTTTGCGGTAATTGCTTACGTATCACCATCGGCAAGAAGAGTAAGAATATAGAATTGCTCGCTGCATTGAGACAATATGGAGAATAAGTTTTCTCTTGAATATAAAAGTAAAGGGGACAAGTTTTTTCAACTTGCCCCCTTCTCTTTTTTCTACATGCAACTCGTTACGCCGAAGGCGGTGCCGAGAGCAGTGAGTACTGTGATGAGAAACTGGATGATGTTCTTCCAAACGTTTTTGTTGATAGTCATAGTGATTTAATGTATAATTGATAATGAATAATGTATAATTAGGCTAGCGCCGTTGCGGCTTGCTAGCGTTTCTTTAGTGGTTAGGGCTAGCGCCATTGCCAGCTAACTAGCCCTCTTTTAGCGGTTAATCTATTAGTGATTAATCTATTAGTGATTAATCTACTCTCTTAGATTAATCTTAGTCCCTTAGATTAGTCAAACTCCTTAGGACCGCTTTCGCTTCCGCTGGAACCATTGCCGCCTTCTGTAGAGCCGCTGCCCTGTCCGCTATTGTCACTGCCCTGGCTAGAGCCGCCGCCCTGTCCGGTGTTGTCGCCCTTGGAGTCGGAGCCGCCGTTAGGAGTCGTTGGCGAGGTAGGAGTAGTTCCACCGTTGCCGCCACCATCGGCAGTACCGTCCTCCACGGTGACGTGGTTGTCGAGGAGTTCGATGCGGCACTTCTTCTTGAGCTCAGCGTTGCTCCATCCCTTGGTGTTGCGGAGGATGAGGTGAACGCCCTCGATGCTCTGTGCGCTGACCTTGGCAGCCGTCTCCTCACCACGAGAGCTCATGCCGAGCGAGAAGAGACCGAGGTCGGAGAAGCGGACGCTCTTGCCGTCGAGGATGAGTTCCTGGAGGCAGTCGAGTGTGTCCATCAGAACGCCGTGGACGGTGCCTCGAGAGTAAGGCGAGTTGTGCTCGGTGATGTGGGTCACGAAGTCCTCAAACTCCATGGTGCGGTCCTGCACTGCGGTGGCATAGTACTTCTTCTTGCCAGCGTCCTTGCCTACTTGTGGAGTGCGCTCCACCTTACGATACTTCAAAGTTCCTTTTACAGTCATAATCGTTAGTTTTTTTAAAGGGGGGGTAATACTAAATTATAAATAAG
>ERZ1034687.898-NODE-898-length-17483-cov-10.084462_pt1 | contig 17483 bp, 17 predicted proteins | sample MGYA00520704_ERZ1034687 | MGnify/ENA primary metagenome ERZ1034687 (study PRJEB33766, sample SAMN09781762) | gut metagenome | biome: gut microbiome | host: Homo sapiens | place: Madagascar | study: EMG produced TPA metagenomics assembly of the PRJNA485056 data...
ATGTATCTGTCTTAACATGCAACTAATCGCTATTTTATCCCGAATTGGGGTATTTCACTATCATTGTTAAGAATAATGATGGTATGTTTGGAATGTATTTCAACGACAAGAAAGTCTTAGATTATTGTGCTAAAAAAATAGAAGTCTTGGATTATAAGTTGTCTGATTATCGTGAAAGAAGGCCAGATGGTGATGATGAGCAATATAGTGGTAAAAAGTCAGACTATTTTAAGTGCATAACAGATAGTGACACGTTTATAATGTATGATGGTGAGATTATTGCTAAAAATATCAGAGACACTAAATTTATTTCCATAATATGTGATGGACAACTTATAGTAAGTGATTATATTCTTATAACTACAGACGAAAGTTGTATGTTATTCCATGGGAATAAGTTCCTATATGAATTGGGGTATGAAGAATCAATTAAAGGCGCTTATCTGATAAAAGATAAAGCGTGGTTCAGATTGTATAATAGTTTTGAACAAGTAGGATTATTATACGAAGATATTCTTTTGTTCTCACCAATATGTACACGTCTCGTATTAGGCTTTATGGAGGATGGTACACCATTAATAGGCGAGCCTTACGAAGGTTTATATATAGGATTCGACAAGCAGCAATTCTTTGACGATGACTCAAAGCAGTTTTTGTCTATGTGCTTTATATATGGTGAACCTATAGTTAATATTATAGCATATCGACAAAATGGTGAATGTTTCTTTGTTGATAAGGATGGAGAATCTGTAGAATATGAGGATGTGGAAATTGGAGATTTAGGACTGTGCGCAAGTTTTAAGAAAGATTTTCTCCACGTATTTTCATATGACGAGCAGAAATTTGTTAGTAACCCTGAAGCTACCGATGAAGAAGATGATTATAACTCTTATGATGATGAGCCAGATTATGATAGAGACACATATTATGCTCTAGGAGGAGATGATTGTGATAGTTTTCGTAAAAATGGAGGTTCCATTGATAATATGATGGATGGAATGGGATTTTGAATTTAGACGAAAGGACTATTTCTTTGTAAGCATTCGAACAACTAGACGTTTTAGTAACAATATAATGCAATTGCAGCAACTATCAACATAATCATGTATTGGGTAGTGTAAACAGAACTGTGTCACGGCTTTGTTTTTATTATTTCCTTCTTATTTGTGTGCAGATATGAAATCTGCACACATAAAAGAGTAGCCTTTCACAGGCAAAGTTACATAATCTTGAACCTATCACTAAATTTTATGGCAAGTTGTTGTGATATCAGTGCCCAATTATATAGGGGCATAGTTCATTTTTTACTAATGTCCCGATAGGCAAGATACACAAGCTTTTCAAGAGTCTTTCTATGCATTGGCAAGCTTGACCGTATTATTGATGCGCAGTTGCACATTCTCGTTTTGACTGAACGACATCGGCAAATCTATTTAGGATTTGCCGATGCCTCATTTCTTCGAGGAACTGCCAGTTTCTGCATACCCAAAAGCCAACAGCGTAATATCCGCAAGATGTTTAAGTCATTGAGCAAATGACAATCCTGTCATCTGAAAGATGCCCATAAAGCCACTGCAAGCATACAGGACGTATAAACACCAAATATGATTTTCATCCAGCGGTCAGATAGCCAAATGCCTTCATTGTTGCGGAGGTGTTTGGCTAATTCTGTCCTGTGGTTTTCCATCATCTGCTCCAAAACCTTTTGGTGAAGTGTAAGCAATTCCTTGTCCTTGGAGATTTGAGAATCCACGTATTTCTTCAATTTTGCCAACTCACTTTCTTCAACCTTTGCAGGAATGACGGTGTTCTGTTCCGCCTTGGCAATAGCCTTGCAAATGCCACTTACAACATTGTCCGCACTGTCCGCAGCAGCTTGTAAAGCCTTCTTCGCCATGTTCTCCCTATTAAGGGTGTTTCTCAGATTGCTGTGAATATCCAAGAATTCCTTTCTCAGTTTCTCGACTTCGCTAAGAAGTTTACGCAAGGAAACCAACTGACTGTCGATAGCCTCAATGGTGTTCTGTGTTTCCTGTTGGGTTTTCTCTCTTTGTTGTTCGGGTGAGAACTGTTCAAGTTCCGCACGAAGTGAATCTGTGTCTGTTATCTTCATAATGACATAAAAGTTTTATTGTTATCGTCTGTAACCCGATTTTGGTTTGCGTCCTAACTTTACCGTTGCCGCTTGCGCACAACGACGTGCCCAGTCTTTCTCGTCTTCATCCCTGTCACGTCCCCAACCCTGGTCAGAGGAACTGCCACCTCCACCGCCGGATGGAGCTACATCAGGAACGGCAAGCATAGTGAAGTATGCCATCGCCAGATTGGTAAGTGGCTTCCAGTTGGCAACCTCACGATAGTCAAATTCATCATCAAAGAAACGGATGACGTTGGTAGGGATATAACGTATAAAGTCCTTGCCGTCATGTTCTATGCTTATCTTGTCCCTGTCCGATGCCGGCTTGATGTACTTATCTACAATAAAGGTATTGCGCTGCTCTTGTCCGCTGACAGCACTTGACATCTGCATAAGGGTGGGCTTTTCTTGTAAAACAGAGGTCTGTTTATGCACCGGTCTTAGTGCCTGACGATTATCTCTCTGGTGCAGTTTCGCCCAAGTGCTTTCTATCTTCGATGCCATGAAGTTTCTTCCTGTCCCAAATTCTGAAGCCTTGTATTTCACATTGCCTTTTCGTAGGACATAGCCACGAACAACATCCCCTTTGTCAATACGCAAACGGACATCATAGCCTTTCGCTTCCAGTTTCCTTACATACACATTCCATGACCATTGCGGCATGGACTTCAATACAGCCATGCAGTCCTCTGATGCCGTTTGGATGTTTGTCTTGCGTATAGTCTGGGCAGTTTTCCAGCCTCGCTTGCGAGCCACCGCTTCCGCTGCCCGTTGTGCGCGGAGGTGTATTTGATGATCATTGTTGATATCCCCATCCTCATCCACACGACACACCGCGGCATGAAGATGCGGCACACCGCTGTCGGATTCCTCATGTAACCAGACGGTATGCTTACTTCTTGTAATGTTCGTCTTAGGAGAAACCACATTTCCCTTATCATCATAGATTATTTGCTTGTCGAACTCTTCCGTAAACTCTTCCCACAATTCCTGCCAGTCCGCAGACGTAAAATCCCTTGTATGTTCCTTTGCAGGACTAATCTCCATGTGCAGGATGGTGTTCTTTATGTTCGGACGATTGGCTGTAGACATTTTCATGTCAAGCCATATTCCCATCGCATCCATGCCGGATGGCAGATGCCTGTCACAGACGTGGGTTATCAGTTCGGGATGTTTCTTGTGCTGTGACACACCCTTGATGTAACGGATGGCGTTGATGCCGTATGAGATTGCCTTTGCCTTGCCTATCATGCGTTACCTCCTTCCTTTTCTTGTCTTGTTGTATGTGGAGTGAAGATGCCGTTTCGCATGACAGACTTCAGATAATCCTCTACAAGGTTGGTAATGTTTGCCACCTTGTTGTACCACTCGAACATCATTCGGTGGTTACGGAACAAGGCCAGTTTCTCGTCACGGTTCAATCCCGAAAGTGCGTTGGCGAAATTCACCATGTCAGCACGGCTGTTGCCAAGATGCCGCAGCAATTCTTTTTCCTCATCCGTAAGCCTTGCCCTAAGGTTCACGCTGTGAAAAAGGGAACGTGCGAATGCACTCAACTTCATACCACTGTTTGCGGCATCACATTTCGCCTTGTTTTGTTCTTCCTCCGTCAGTCTGATGGTGACGGTACGACAAAGCCTGTCCTTAGACCTCGGCTTCTTTTTGGCGGTTGTCTTTCCGCCAGTATCCGTTTCTTTGTTATGTCTCATGTTCTACGTCTTCTAAAATTCGTTGTTATATAAAAAGGTTGGAGGATGCGAGCCTGCGAGTAGCCACATCATGCGACTGCCAAGGAGTATGCGAGAACGTCGGAGGGTGAAAAGAGCGCAGCGATTGTAACACAACGGCATATCTCGCAATACTTCTCGCTTTACCATCCTCTTTTTATCCATGTTGTTGGAGCTTCGCTCTTGCTCGTCAGATATTCATTGAGGTCTTTATATCCCTCATACTCATTGGCGGCATCAATACATTTGTTGTCTAATACTTCCATCATCTGTTTCGTTGCCGACCTAACTGCCGCATCATTATCCAAGTGACAAACCACATGAGAATATGTGGCAAGGACAGGTAGCGCATGGGGAATATTGACAATGGAATTGAGCACTACCGCATCGCAGCTTCCGTGAAGTGTGAAGTAGGAAAGGTAATCTATGAATCCCTCAAAAACATGACAAGTCGGTTTGTTGTTCGTTATTGTGGTAATTGCTTTAGGAGCAATGCACCCTTTGAAGTAAGGATTGCGAAGCTCATAACCACTGCCATTATTCTTGAACCCTATGGCGAAGTATTTCTTGCCGTTGCTTGTGTAGTGTATCTCTTTGCACTGGCTCTTGGCAAGATTGGGATTGATACCTCGTGACAAGAGGTAGTTGAGCAGGGCTGTATGCGTCAGTTCTTTCACCTCGACATCTTCAAACGAATTGCTTTCTTTTGCCTTGGTTGATACAACAGGTGGAATAAGGACAACGGAAACTTAGCTCATCAAGCGAAGCACCTCAGAGACATCTTGCGTGTTGTACAGTTCCATTGCCAATGCAAGGATGTTGCCACCTTTGCCCAGTCCGAAGTCATACCAGAGGTTTCTGCTTATGTCCACCTTGAACGAGGCGGTTCGCTCGCTGTGCAGCGGCGACAGATACCACCAGTTATTTCCTTTCTTGCTTATAGGCTTGTATCCTCTACTTGTGAGGAAGTCGTATATTTGGATGTTTTTTACTTCTTGTATAGTCATATTGTTGTTGAATTGATGAATTGTTGAGATTTATGGCTGGTGAAAAGAAAAATTGATTTCTTTTTTGCCCAGTCATACCCTTTTGTTGAATCCTTGTTGAACCGTATCTGTTTGATTATCATCTTATCATACTTCATTTTCAACGTTTCAACAACTCAACAAGGATTATATTCCAAATGAGTCTATGAACTCTTTGGTCACAGTGTAGAAACGTCCGACCCTGCTGATGGACGAGACCCGACCAGGCTTGGTGTAGTCACATTGATAGGCCAGATAGGTTAGGGCATTGTGTGCTGGGGTAAGTCGCCAGACATCTTTCACGACCTTTCGTATCTGCCATTGCTCCACCTTTACACCGTTCATGGTCAGTAACGGTATTAAGTCTTGAGGAATGAACGACACCTTGTCAACACCCTGCGTTTCCATGATGTCACGAAGCAGTTCTATCATGTCCAGCTCCGTATGGTTGCGGTTACACTGGATGATACGGTCAAGGGCTTGCGTTCTGATGAGAGCAGGATGGAACCACATGCGCCCTTCTTTGTTGGTGGAGAGTTTGCGATGTTGGAGATAATAGAGAAATGCAGGTATCTGTTCCTTTAGCTTTTGCAGGAAATTGGTATCATCGCTTTCAAGTGGTCGGATTTTACGCACCCAATAGCGGTTTTCTCCCGGGTCAATGATAACAGGGTAAAGTTCGTTGTTGGAACATAGTACGAACTTGGCAAAGAAGTTTACCTCCTGTCTGTCTTTACCCTTGGCCTCTACCTTGTAGGTTTGGGCTGTGCTTAGGTTCTTCAATCGCTCTGAATCTTCTCTACGACTCAACAGCACCTCGTCCACAACGATGAGTAGCTTGCCAGCCCAGTCTGCATTGAACTGGCTCCTGAAATCCTCGTTTGTATTAAAGGTGGCATTGTCCTGAAAGATACTTTTCAGAAAGTTCAGGAAAGTGGTCTTTCCTGTGTTTCGTTCCTCTGACACCAATAACAGGATGGGGAGTTTCTGAGTCGGCTGCATATAAAGCAACTGCATATAGTCCAACCCCAGTTCGTATTGCTCCTCAAAGATGTGGTGTAGCAGTTTTTCAATATCTGAGAAATTCCCTTCTGCCGGAACATGGTCAATTGGTTCATACAGATTATAGAAACCTGCAACATCCTTTTGATAGTCTGTGTGACTTGGCACTGTGCAAAAACCATTATATTTATCAATAGTAGGGATATTGTGCTTACCATAATCTTGTCGGATAGTGCCAAAGCTCCATTGCAATCTGCGGGTAGTCATCGTTCCATCTGCCAAAGGCTGCTGCACTACCTTATATATAGTAGTGCCTACTCGAATGTATTGTTCTTCCATAATGCTTGCTTTTAGATTAAACATTTGGATTAGCGCTATTAGCAGTTTGTACTTTAGCTTTCAGAAGTGAGGAGATTTCCTTCTTCGAGTAAAGATTACGTCCGCCCAATTTGTGAACTATAATTCTTCCCTCCTTCTGCATACGCCACAAGGTGGTATAGGTTATGTGGAGTCGTTCACATACCTGATCGCGAGTAAAATACTCGTCACTCTCTTCTGGTGTCAAATCGGCCTGTGGCTTTTTCCCAACTAATTCTTCCACCAATTCAGAAACAACCTGTTTCAGGTCATCCTTCTGTAACATTATAAAATTGCCTTGCATATCATGTTGTTTTAATAATTACGCTGCGAAATTACAATGGAATAAAATGAAAGCACCTCGGTAAAAATCATGACGATTTCTACCGAGGTGCTTTTAACGGAACAGCGTTTCTTTTTAACAAATCAAGCCTTTATGATGCAATCAATATACATCAGGGGAAAGTAAGGTACGCAGTCTTATGCTTATCAACTTTGCCTGTTCTTTTCCTGTTTGAACAGTCTTTTCTGATAAACTCAAATTATAGTCGTTGCCACGTTCACTGACAATGGCATTATAAAGGGCTTCTTCCCAATCAAAGCCAGACTTAAATCCAAGGGATGGGAATTTTTCCAAGATGGCTGTATGGAAAGTACGATAGTTATAGGTATCATTAAGCAAGCTTCCATTGGTCAGCGCAGCAAAAATATAAGCAAGAATAGAATCCGTATCATTCGTTTCCATCCATTCGGTGAGTATTTTTTCTATCTCGTTGGTAAGAAGTTCTGCATGAGGTTGTATAAGCATTTCTTCAAGCAGGACACAGACTTGCTTACGTCCACGTCTGCCTTTACTCTCTTGTAATGCAGAATTAGCTACATCTTTGACTACACGATTGTTTGCTGCTTTCCATGTTCCTTTAGTGTAAGTCGCTTTATCCATACTGGTAAGCATCAAAGAGCGCATAATTTGTTCGCCAAAGTTTTTCTGCCAAAAAGAAGGCTTCTCTCCCATCATTGTTTTGGATAATAAATCAGCGGACTTCACGAAACCATTATCAAATATCATCCAATAGAACACACTGAACAAGAAAGGATTATTGTGCTGCAATTTATCTTTTGTTTCCTCTTTGTTAAATGTAGAGGCAAACAATTCAGTCAGTTTTTCGTGTGCCTGCTGACTAACATTAGAAAATTGAGCTTTGTTGTAGCTCTCAGTTCCTGGGCATAGGCTTAACAATAATTCGGAGATACCTTTTATACCATCAAGTGACAGCAGTTCTATCAAGTAGGAAAAACCTTTGAAGGCGAAGCTCATGTCACCCTCGTATGCTTTTGTGAAGAGATTTGTGAACTCTTGATATTCTTTTGGGTGTTCGTAATGCCAACGGCGCAAACGCAATAGATTAAGTTCTCGGTCTGATGCCTCTTGAGTTTCCTGCTCTTTATCCTGCAAGTGGAATTTAACCCCATCTTTGATATATTGCGCATCCGTAGATTGCTCAAATTTAGTCATGGCACTCTCTATTTCCTCAAACCCATTATCCAATTCCAAATAGCAATGCATACAACAAGCAGCCATATCACCTTCTTCTGCGGCTTTAGAGAAGGTGTTTATTATGTTCTCAACAGGCATATTCTTTGCAGCCATTGCCTCTAAAAGCATATTTTGAAGCGAGTAAGTTTCATCGCATTCTGCCACATTGGTTCCATCTTGTGATAGAATGTCCAATGTGGAATGAATCTTGCTTTTGAACTCTGCATAGATTTCTTGATTCGCCTCAAACCATTCCTTCATCTTATTGCCCATAAGTGTTATTTTAGCTAATAGGGTTAATCTTTAAGACAAGCCAACGGAATGACTTTCACGCCATCCTGACGAGTGTATGCCATGCTTCCACCAGTCATCACTATCAGCAAATCTGGTTCTCGAATGGGCATCTGTTTCTCTGTTGTGTTATGTTCCTGTATAAGCCTTTTGAGTTCAAGCAGATGCTTGGCTCCATCGTCAATCTCACGACTGCCAAGTTTGCACTCTATCAAGGCATACCGTCCATCTTCCAGATGCAGCACTATATCCGCTTCCAAATCATATCGGTCATGATAATAAGACACGTGACTGTTTAAGTCTATAGTATATGCCTTTAAGTCACGAATACACATCTGTTCAAAGATAAAACCAAACGTCTTGAGCTGCATGCTCAACGCTTCAGGAGACAACCCCAAAAGAGCAATCGGAATGGAAGGGTCGCAGAAACATCGTTTCACACCACTCCTGATAGCAGTTTTACTTCTAATGGCAGGACACCATGCACTGACGTTTTGAATGACAAACAGCTTTTCCAAAGCAGAAACATAGTCATCAAACGTATCTACATGACAGCTCACTTCACCAGAAGAGATTACATCATCTATAAGAGATTTCTTCTTGACCAAGGTAGAAACATTACGAGCATACGCCCGAAGTATCATGCTTGTCAGTTTGGCATCCCGTCTCTTTCTATCAATACCTGAAATATCGTCTAAACAAATGGTTTGAACATAATTCTTTGCCACCAGCAATTGAGCTTTGGGGGTACGAGCCAATAAAGAAGCTGGCCATCCACCTCGTGATGCAGCAAAGATTAGGTCTTCTATGCTCATCTTGGACATCTTGCCATCAATGTCATAATCTGGATTGTTGAAAAGTTCTTTCAACGAAACTTCACCTGTAGATTCTTGTGATTCCCACAAACTCATCGGTAACATACGTAACCGAGCTATGCGACCTGCTCCTGAGTGATGTATTTGAGATTTATCAACAGCATTAGAACCAGTAAGGATAAATTGCCCGGGGACTTGACGGTCGTCAACAGTTGTTCGAACCGCATCCCACAACATTGGAGCGTCCTGCCACTCGTCAATAAGACGGGGCGTATCTCCATTTAACAGAATGGAAGGCTTAGTTTTTGCAGTGACTAAATACTCGTCACGCAGACCTGGGTCTTGCATTTTTAAGATGCTGTTTGCAAGTTGTGACGCAGTAGTAGTTTTACCGCACCATTTTGGTCCCTCTATCAATACAGCTCCAAATGCATCAAGTAAATCTTTCAACAGGGCATCGGCTGTTCTTTTATAATAGTTCATAGCTCACATTTTTTGTTCTGATTGCAAAAGTACGGAATATCTGTTAATTATGCAACTAAATCGGTGTTTTTGTGGCAATCTAATCCGCTTTTTTGTGGCATTTCAATCTGTGTTTTTGTGGTATTTCAATCTGTGTTTTTGCGATAAGTGGCTAAAACTAATCGGATAAATTAGATAGTAACTCCATTCTGTCCTCTTCACTTAACTCCTTCAACATATCAAGCAAGGCCTTCTTATCTACAATGGGAGCAGCGCCCTTGGGCTTCTCATTGAGTAGATAATGGTTATACTCCAGCATCTTTGCAAGCGGATAGGCACCGATATAATTGGAAGTAATGTCACCGCCGCCACTATGCCCCATGCTGTCGCTTATATATTTATAAGGTACGACACCAGAGTTATTGAGGTTGGTAGCGAAGCTGTGCCTTGCCCAAGTGGGTGATGGCACCTGTTCCATATCCAATAGTTTGGCAACTTTTGCCATGTGCTCACATATATATCTGTTGTAGCGTTGGATAACCCATATCTCTTGTTCTGGTGTGATTAACTCACTCATGATGGGGAATACCCTTCGCCCAAGTTTTGGGACATTGCCATACCGGTTGAGTATCTCTTGAATCTCTGGAGTAACAGGAAATATCACTTCGCTGACACTCTCGTTCCGCTCACGAGTTTTGTGGCGAAGGAAACGAAGCTGCTTGCCATGAGTGGCATAGTATAGTTCATCATAAGTCAGTCGGAGTGTATCAGCAAGGTTCTGTCCATCGCCCAGATACATAAAAAGGAATAGTCCAAGGTCGCGAAATATGGCATACTTCTCTCTGCCGAGGAACAGCTCGTTTCCATCTTTATCTTTTGCCTCGTCTGCTTTCCAAAAGTCATAGAGCTTTCGCATGGTAGCCACGTCAAGAAACTCATGCTTACGGCTCTGCGCTTTGTTGTAGCCCGTATCCTTAAACATTTCTTTGGTATCACCTTTCATCAGTCCGTTAGCGATGCACATATTGATTATAGTCCTTAGACTGCGAAGTGCGATAGCAATAGTGGTGGTGCTCAATTCATTCTTCTTCATGATTTTTACCCATTTCAAGATAAAGTCACGGTTAATATCTGCAAACGATACATCCGTTCCCAAATCTTTCACAAAGCGGTTGCGTACATCCTTACTACAACGAGCGGAACCAGCCTTGCCTTCATTGGTTTTAGATTGAATGTACGAATCCCAAACGGTGATGATGGTGCTGTCATCGTCTTTCTTGCCTTGGAACCTGTCTTGCAACTTGCGAAGAGAGAAATTGTTTTCTGAAATCAGTTGATTAGCCATCAGCTCCACTCTGTCCATCAGATTCTTCATGTCGTTACGCTCCGCTAATTGGATGCGCCGACCGCTTTTCTCATAATCGCAAAGAACCAACCATTCTTCCATAGTGTATGATTTTCCTAAACGCAGGAAAATCTTTTGTCCGCCATGACACACACGCACAGCTACTGGAAGCGGTTGCGAATAGTCGCCCGCTTTTCGTATGTCAAGAGTCAGCGAACCATACACATTGCCATTCGCAGCCGTGAATTTCGCAAGGCATTTTTCTCCTCTTGATGTGGTTTTTGCCTCCTCTTTTGTAGTTTTAGTAACCTTATTCATCTTTCCATTCTCCATAATACCTTCATTTACAAGTGGAATCGTGTTCATTTGGTGACCTTCAGGTGACCTTTTTACATGAAAACTGGTGCAAATATAGTGATTTTCCTGCAAACTACAAAATCCATTAGTCACTGATTATCAACGAAATAATGCTTCATGCAATTACATGAAATACCCCACAAATAGACTCATAATCTGGAGGTCCTAAGTTTCTTCCCTACGGTCAGAGGGCCTCTCTTCGGTCAACAAATCTCAAGCCCAGGCTGGTCCACGATTCTATTACAGCGACTTACGCTTCGGCGTAGGCCGCTGTTTTTGATTTCTGCGTAAACAATGCGTAAACAAACTGTTTGAGTTAGGTGTGTTTACGCAATGATGCTCTGTGATATTCAGCAACCATATAATCAAAACAACAAGTCCCATCGACATATAGTATATATGCAGATGGGACTTTAATCGTTAAAGGTCAAATTCAAAAGTCTTGTTTGGCGCAAATAAAACTAAGCCTTCATAAGATGGATGTGCGGTATCGTATTTGCCATAATAATCCGACTCATAAATTTTCATGCAGTATTTGCCTGATGCCACATTGCTGAGTTTGAAACTTACATCGTATCTACAATAACAATCGGCTTCCATTGTCGGGTCTGGAGTATACGGTATCAACACTATGGCGATTTCTCCGTCATTAGCTTTTACAGACGGACGGAATTCATTCACAATGCAATTTGCTTCAAGGTCTGTGAACTTGAAGGTCGCCACCCCATTCTTATCAACGGAAATAGACACTTGGGGCTTCTTTTCCATTTCACTTCTGTAATACTCAGGCCGACTCTCTTTTGCAGAGAAAGACCTTGTACACCCGGTATTAACGATGTCGCTCGGTCTCACAGGCTCTGTTACATTTTGTTCAGACGAGCAAGAGGCCAACATGAGTGCTGATAAGACACATCCGAATAATGTTGTTTTCATAAATCTTCCATTTTATATTAATGTTCGTATATTCTCTATTAAAGAGTAGGTGTGAGTTAGGTGTTCCAATGAAGATGGCACTCGCATATTCTTCCCCTCCACGGCATCAACAAAACCCTTTATCGAATCGTAATAGCCTTGGGACACAATTTGGTTATTCTCCTGCAAAGGTACAAAGTTATTTCTTTCAAGCAGACTGACGGTAGTCTTTCCGCACGGAAACACTTTTTCCATTGGGATGCCCATTATGATTTGGGGCTTGGGCTGAAAGGTCAAACTGTCGAATTGATCTATCTCGTAGATGCCTCTAACTGTGTTAATCGTCCAATGTTCTTTTGCGTCATTCCAAGAATAGCCAGTTGACAGTTCCAGCATGCCTGTGGCACAACGATGTTCAAGAATGAGCATCAAGGTATGGCATCCCACGCTTTCCGCATATTTCACTTGAGCTTCGCCAAACAGATAGGTCATGCAATCTAATGGGTGGATAAAGAGATTGAGTAAAGCGTCGCCTTCTGGATAGGCACCTGTAAGATATTTAAGGTTATAGCATGCAGAGGCTTTGCTCTTTTTCAACTCCTTTTTCAAGACACGCATGATAGGCGAGTTCCGCTTCTGTAACCCCACCTCCACAATAGCGTCATGCGCCTTTTGTAAATCCAACAGTTGCGCCAACTCCTCCAAACTTTGGCAGGGAGGCTTTTCTATAAACAGTGCCTTGCCACTCTTCAGTACTTCTGTGGCTATTGCAAAATGCGCTTGTGGAGCTGTTGATACAAAAACGCCTTTCACTTCTTCGTCTGCCAATATTTCCTGCAAGGAAGTAGTGGCATGCACACCAGCATAAGCTCGCTCGATTAAAGGCAGTTTGTCAGCAGACTTACAGCAAACATACTTCAAGGGCACATGCAGGAAGGCAAGCACTGGATAAAGATTGTTCATGCTATGATTGCCTATACCGACGAAAGCATACTTAGCATGATAGTCGTGTCTTAAAAGACTTGTATTTCGGAAACGCTTGTAGCGGTCGATTAATTGCTTTGTGTATCTCATCTTCTGATAATCCGTTTCATGTATTGTTTGTAGGTGTCATTCTCATTGCTTGTCCATTGATATTTGCCGTAGAAACATTCTATCATCTTCTTGGGGACGACTTTCTCGAAGTTGCGCAACAAGATGATTTCATACTTACGATGGAAGTTAATCCAGCAGGCATTGCAGTTCTTGGAATATTGGCATTGCACATGCGCTGTTTGGCGAGAATTGAATATCTCATCCAAAGAGTGCTTGTGTATGTTGCCGAGTTTCACACCCAAGTTTTGGCACAACGGCACATCCCCATTAGAATGAATAACCAGTTCGCTGAATATGCTTTGACACCGCAGTTTTAGATGGCCGTTTCTCCACTCCTCATACAATGCGACAAAATCAAAATTCTCTTCCGTCTCATGAATATTGTCTGGAATGCTCTGCAAGTAGTTTGTCTTATCTGTGCGAAGCAAATCTGCCGTGGTGTTGAAGAAGTCCATCGTGCCATAAATGCCGATGCGTACATCTACCTTATATTTCCTCGCCACACCAATCACATAGTCCATATCCTTGAAGGTGTTCCATGGAGAGAGGCAGAACATCAAAGAAATGGGAACCTCATCTTTCAAGGCCTCAACCACTTCTATCACCTTGTCATGGCCATTGCATCCTCTCATTACCTTGTATGTATCTCTGTCGCCATCCAACGACACATACAAATGCCGGGGACGGTATCTACGCACAGCGTCAATGACCTTTTGTGGATTGAGACAATTAGATAACAGGGTGTAGTTGGGGTGATGGCGCATGAACCACTCCATGATAGCTGTGGATTCAGGATGAAGAATAAACTCTCCACCTTCCAAGCCCACAACCGTATTTTGGGTAATACAGCGGCTTGCCATAATCTTCTGAATGTCACGCAACGACAAATGTTCTTCTGGCTTTTGCCAAATGGAGCAATGCTTGCAGCGCGATTGGCATTTTGTCGTGGAATAAATCATCAACGTGCTCAGTTTCTTATGTTGAGGACGAAGGAGATTGTTGAGGTATAGCACCCCATTGCACAAGTAATCTGTTGTCTTGTACATTTCGTTTTCAGAAACTTTTGTGCTTCTATCAATAAGAGGCGACAAAAGTTCAAAAGACTGCATGACGAGAGCATTACCATGTAAACCTAACGCCGAAAGGTATTGTGAAAGAGAACGGATGCTCAGTCCAAATTGTATGGATAGAGCTGCCGTTTGGCACATACCAGTTGAATGAAGGTTCAATATAGACACCCCACTTAGGAGCGAACTTATATTGCACTCCAATGCTTGTGACAATGCTCCATTGCAGTGAAGGTGTGAAATGCCAATTATTCATATATGGCGTAGTATTTCCAACAATATACCTTTCGCTGGTTTTACCGTATATAGGTATATGCAAAGCACCGCCAAGCGAAGAATAAACTGACCAGTTCTTGACATCAAGCCATTTATACGACACTTGCAAAGGTATTCCCAAATAATGCACCTTTTGGTTTCGATTGATGTAATATGCACCTTCGCCTAACGTGAAGTCGGACTTTAACAGAGAATACTGCAAGCCTGTTTCCAAGTTCCAATTATTCCCCAATGATTTTGTTACCGAGAGGCCAAAGGTAACTGGCTTGTCGTGGTGTTCATGTTCCTCGATTTTCCCCTTATTATTTTGGGCAATATCCATCAGAGCTTTATCTTTCTTCGACATATCATCATGCGCATTCTGTTGCAGATATTGATAATAACCCTCCCAAGTTGAGAATGTTCCAGGGCCTGAAGGTTGAGGTCCATCATCACTACTAGTATTACCCACAAACAGCTTGTAAGCATTTTGAGCCAAAGCTGAGCCAAGAGAACCCGCTGCAAGCAACTGCCATTGATGCTTTTTGCTCGTTTGCCCATTGCCTGCAAGGTAATGCTCTGTCTCTATGCAAGGTTGTGTGCATGTATCTGGCAGAATGCTATCATTCTTTTCTACAGCCACCAACTTATGTTGTATGGAATCCTTTGGAGTATATATGCTATCATTTGATGGAATTTCCTCAGGAATAATGGATGATACACCGTATTGATTACAGCGTATTTCTGCAACTGAATTTGCAGAAGCCACATTCGCTGCATTATTAGGGGCTTTGTTTTCTACTTGCCTAATTATATTTTTCTTTTCACTGGCTATATTGATTTTTTGTATTTCCTCCTTACCTCTGTCTTTGAGCAAATATATGCCAAGAGGAGTGCATACCAATACAAATATAACAATCCCCATCCCCCTTCTGTTAATCATCTTACGCAACAAAGCCTTTGCCCTTGACAATTGAGAAGAAGAACTATGCGGCTCAACGCCCAATTTTTCAGCTATTTCTTGATGCGAATAACCTTCTATAACAGACATTCTAAACACTCGCCCATATCCTTTAGGCAATTGGTCTATCAACTCATGTATTTCCTTTTCTGCCAATAGCGAATCGGAGGATAAGATACAACCTATCTCCAATTCTTCTTCCATCGTACTTGAAAAGGGAACAAATGGCATCTTTCGTTTCTGTGCCAGATGTTTCAAAGCAACATTCTTAGTAATTGTAGCCACCCATTCTCCAAACTTTGAAGTATCTCGGAGTTGGAAGAGAGAATAATAAGCACGAATAAACGCCATTTGGACGAGGTCATTCACTATGTCCTCGTCCTCATTGGTTATGTTGACACATACATTTCTCATCATCGGAACGTATGTTTCATATAATGTTTCCAGAGCAACATTGTCTCCTTCTTTTATTCGTTCTATCAGTTCTTCTATATCCATGTTTAGTACAAATGAATTTGCGCTTTCTATATTAAGATAATCCATTACGGAAAATGACTGCATGAATAATAGTTAATAAGATATAAATTATAAGCTAATTTATTGTAGCTTAAAGATGGCAAATAAGATAAAAGACAGACGCTATAGTATAAATAATAGATGGAATAAATATCCAAAGCAAAGTCTTTACCCAACCATTTGACAACCAAACTCCTTCATTTCTTGACATCATATTAGACATGTCATAGAAATGGCGAGTGAGGATTTCCTTATTCGCCTTTCGGTGGTCTTCAAGAAGTTTGGACTCATCGCCAATGAGTTTCTTTCTGTCATCTGTCAGTTTCTCAATGTCGGCATCATCAACTTTAACCTTGAATTTTATATCTCTCACTTTTGCAATAAAGCTATCAATGGCTTTTGTAACAGCATCTGCTTTATTTGCCATACGTTTTACTTGATTATTACAAAATTGAATATTACGCAAAGTACTTTGTTGGATATTCCTACTTTTCCTGCTATTTATTCAAATATCTCACATCGATATTGTATCTTTGCAGAAATTATTAGTCTTATGGAAGATAAAGATTTCAATCGTATAAAGCTTGTTCTCGTTGAGCACAAGAGAACAGCCCGATGGCTATCAGAAGCATTAGGCAAGATAGAATATTCCAAGCACAAGGGATTGGACGACAAGAAATGCGAGGCATTGTTGCTTGACTCTTTGAAGGATCATGGTTCGTTGACGAAACCTGAAATAGTGCGTTTGCTTTGGGACGTGTTGCCTGACCAGTTGGACGACAAACAGAAGAACAATAAATTGGATTATTTGCTTAAACGATTAAGGAAAGCAGGAAAAATATGGACTGAAAGAAATGAAGTTACTTCCGTATGGCACCTCACGGAAAAATAGTCAAATTCCGTAAGGTTACAAGCACTTTTTCGTGAGGTATAAGCCAAGTCTACACATGTAATATGTATTTGTGCTGACAATCAGTCTATTACATTCACTGGTGAGCTTGCGGAAAATTTTTATTTCAGAAAAATTCCGTGAGGTTTCCGCACATAGACCCTCAAAACAGACTCTTATTATGGAAGACATTCAAGAGAAATACAACCATCTTCTCCAACAGAATGAGGCTCTTCGTCAAGAAAACGAAGAGTTGAAATTGCTTCTACATGCGCACGGCATAGAATATAAACCCAAGCATGCAGAAGAGAAGGATGGTGTATATTCACCCTTCACCTTCCCATCCGTCAAACTTTCAATAGAGGAGCGTGTCGCCATTTTTCATTCCTTATTCAAGGGCAGAGAAGATGTGTTTGCACGAAGATGGTTCAGCAAAACAACAGGCAAGAGCGGTTACCAACCTGTCTGTATCAATGAATGGAGGCGAGGCGTATGCGACAAAAAGAAATACAAATGTGCAGATTGTCCTAACAGACATTTTGCGCCACTCACTTATCAAGACCTCTATCGTCATTTGGAGGGCAAGGACGAGAACTGTTGTGATGTTGTCGGGCTGTATGCTATAATGCCCGACAACAACTGTACCTTTCTTTGTACCGATTTCGATGACAAGAGCTGTAAGTATGGCTATAAAGACGATGTTCTTGCATTTGTTGGAGTATGCAAAGAATGG
>ERZ1034687.903-NODE-903-length-17429-cov-31.212271_pt1 | contig 17429 bp, 8 predicted proteins | sample MGYA00520704_ERZ1034687 | MGnify/ENA primary metagenome ERZ1034687 (study PRJEB33766, sample SAMN09781762) | gut metagenome | biome: gut microbiome | host: Homo sapiens | place: Madagascar | study: EMG produced TPA metagenomics assembly of the PRJNA485056 data set...
GTTAGGAATAGTATCGAATACGGCTTCATCTCGAATGAATCGCCTTTATTTTCTATTGTAGTGTTGTCTATAGTTAATTCGTCAAGAACTTTTTCAAATCCATCGCTAGTTTTGTATGTGGATGTTTTAGTTCCATCGAAGTTATAGACAATTCTAACTTCTTTATCATCTACTTTTTTGTCTATTGAAAGAAGAAGGTTTTCTTTAGTATACTCATCAGAATTGTTTGTTATCTTTCCTTTTATAATAGCATCATTAGACATTCTAATCTTGTTAGCCTTTTTGATGTAGTTTAATAAGGAATTTGAATCTTCAATTTGATCTTTGACTGAGCCCATTGGATAAGTAGAAGGTTTTGATCCACTAAAATCTTTACAGCTATATGAATCTCCCCATTCAATGTGAGTTCTATAATCAGGGTCAGAATTACCACCTTCAGCCATTCCAATCTCATCACCATAATAACTGAAGGTGTTTCCGGTCAATGAAGCAAAGCAACCATATAAGAATTTTGCATCAGCAACTTTGGATCTGGTAAATCTTCCTGTGTCGTGATTTGATAGGAATGGAGCGGGTATTTTTCCATAACTACCTTCTATCATCGATTTCTCACCATCTAAGAAAGTAGATCTTTGACCTATCTTCTTTAGAACAGCTCCGATAAATCCGGATGCCCCTTGAGCTGGAAAATAGAAGTAAGAATCAATATTTGTATTTTTATAGTAAGCATCGATTATACCATTACTACTCCAGTTCTCTGCGACCACATATCCATACGGATTATCTTCTTTGACTCTCTTTTCTATCTTATTTAAGGCAACATAGTTTTTTTGACCATCACCTAAATAATAATATTTAACAGCGTCTAGTCTCAATCCATCAACTTTAACTTCATTCATGTAGTGATCGATTATTGAATTGAAGTATGTCCAAGCTAGATTTGAATCGAAGTTGAATTCAGGCATATCTGAATCGAATGTAGACTCTACATAGAAAGAATGACCGTCAACTCTTCTAAAAACTTTTCCGCCCGGGTTTTGTCCTTTGTCATCGAACACATATAATCGACTATATTCTTCTATTTCATCTTGGCTTAATCCATTGAGAAGATTTTGTTCATTGCCATTAGCTTCCCCTTTTAATTTTGCATAAGCAGCTTTGGCTTTCTTATACATTTCATTTCTTCGAGAAGAGTGATTGATAGCCAAGTCTAGAATAACTTTGATGTTTTTTTCATGAGCTTTTCTCACTAGTGAAATCAAATCATCATTTGTTCCTAAACTTGGGTCCACTTTGAAATAATCTTCTGTATTATATTTGTGATAAGAGGGTGATTGGAATATTGGCGAAAGCCAAATTCCTCTAAATCCCAAATCACTAATATAATCGAGTTTATCTTCGATTCCTTTCAAATCTCCGACGCCATCTCCATTAGAATCAGCAAATGCTCCGACAAAGATTTGATAATAAGATCTATAGTTGTCGTCTTCATCAGGCTCTCTAGCTTGGCTAGAAGGTGGGACTTGGCTAGAAGATGGGCTTTCTCCACAGGAACTCAATATAAGACAAAAACTAGATAATAGTAAGAATATTTGTTTTTTCATATTTTATCCTTTGACTGCTCCACCAGTTACACCTTCTACATAATATTTCTGTAGCCAGAAGAATAAAGCCAAAATAGGAATTGATGTCAAGACACCACCGGCACAGAATGTAGGGAAGTAAATAAGAATAGAGTTCTTTCCTGAAATCATCTGTTGCAAACCAACTGCAACGTTGAACATATTAGGATTTCCTTGAGCGAGGTATGAAGCTTGCATATAGTCTCCCCAAGGTCCTACAAAGGCCATCAAGAATGTGTAGACGACAATAGGCTTAGATAGAGGAAGAATAATCTTAAAGAAGACTGTATTCTTGTTTGCACCATCTATCATAGCAGCTTCATCCAATGACTTAGGAACTGTATCGAAGTATCCTTTAGCAATGTAGTAACCCATTGCTGATCCGCTGATATAAATCAATATCAATGAATAGATATTTGCTGAAAGACCAATCATCTTAAGGACGAAATAGATGATGACCATACCCAAGAATCCAGGGAACATTCCAAGGATTAGCATGAGGTTCATCAAAGGCTTACGCATTTTGAAACGAAGTCTGGACAATGCATACGCACTAGCTAACTGCAAGACGGTTTGTATTACGGCAGTGATGAGTGAGATAGCGAATGTATTAAGCCACCATTTCCAAAAAGGATAAGTTGCTTCCTTTGAAAAATTGAACAATCTAGCGTAATTATCTAACGTCCATGTTGTAGGAATGAAATCACTGAAAGTATAGGTAGTCCAATCTGCAAATGAAACTAAAATCAAATATACGAATGGGAATAACCAAATTATAGACATTATAATCAATATAATGTATATAGCTGTATTAGACGCAATCGTACGTCTACGATGTGAAGCAAGTTTTCTTGTTGAACTATTGTTCATAATTGGAAATCCTCCTCATTCTTAACTGATTTGGAGTTGTTGTAGAAAATCAAGGAGAAGAACGCTACTATAACGAAGACCATAATACCTAACACGGCAGCAGTTCCATAATCCTTGTATACATTAGTCATACAAATCTTGTAAATCCAGGTAATCAACAGGTCTGTTTTTCCGACACCATTTAATTGAGTAGGAACATTTGCTACAGAGTATGTGAAGTTTGGTCCTCCCTGTGTCAACAAGTAAATGACGTTGAAGTTGTTGATGTTACCGACGAACTGAGAGATTAGGTAAGGTGTTGTGACAAACAACATATAAGGAAGAGTAATCTTGAAATATGTTCTTGCAGGTGAGGCACCATCAATCTTTGCAGATTCATATAAATCACCAGGAATGTTCATCAACAAACCGGTACATATCAACATTGTATATGGAATACCTATCCAAGTGTTAATGAGGATTATCATTACTTTGGCAAGAGTTCCATCTATCAACCAAGGAATATTACCATTTATCCATCCCCATTGTCTAAGGATTGAATTTATGAATCCTTGGTCTTGGTTGAACATACGGCTGACCAACAACAATGAAATGAACTGAGGAACGGCTATTGTTGTAATCAAGATTGTTCTCCACAACTTCTTCAATTTAATACCTTTCTTGTTGATCATCATAGCGACAATCATTCCTAAGAAATAGTTGGAGAATGTTGCAAAGAATGCCCAAAGCAAAGTCCAAAGCAAAACTTGACCAAATGTTTGAAGGAATACGGCACCATTTCCTGAATTTTCTGATGATTGACCGAATAATTGGGCAAAGTTTGATACTCCGACCCAATCAATCAAACTCTTTGGTGTCAAATGATATGTGTCATAATTGGTAAATGCTATCAAAATCATTATTGAAATAGGAATGATCGTGAATATAACCAAACCGACCATAGGAATTGAAAGCAATGTTCTATGATAGCTAGCATCTAAAATATCGTTCAATGTCTCTTTATCACTTGTCTTGATTCCGATTATTGAAGCTCTTTGTAGTTTCAATGAATCTTTTAATTGAGCAATATAAAGAAATGCCAATATCAAAATGAAGAAAATAGCAATTACAGAATAAATCAAAATCTGAAGTGAATCATCGTAATAATAATATACAGGTGCTCCATTTTGAAAGACTTCAGTGTAACCCATTTGTCCAAATGTGCCTAAGGCACTAAGGTTTTTTGCACCGGCTAATACCATGAAGATTATGAAGAAAACTTCATAAGCGAAGTACAAACAACCTCTAATTATTTGGTGCCTGGTCATTTGGCCGAAGCCCATGATCAAAAAGGAAAGACGTGTACGCCAATCACCATAGACAGCAGCATCTTTAACTGTTTCTACAGGCGATATTAGTTTTTGCCCTAAATTACTTAATTTTGAAGGCAATTTTGAGCAAAAAGAGGCGGTTTTTTCTGGAATTTTTACAAAGAAATGACCTATATTGTAGAAAAATCTTTGAAATCCAGACAAAGACAAATACTCAATCTGTGTCATAGTTTCTCCCTCTTTTATCAAAAACAAGAGAGTCCTTGCTCTCTTGTATCAAATTGAATTGAATTGAATTGAATTGAATTATCTAATTTTACTTAGAAGCTTGGATTGATGCATCAAGCTGTGTAAGTTGAGCCATGATATCATCATCAGTGACTTCATTTGTTGCATTCTCAAAAGCCCAAGTAGCAAATGTAGCAGGTGCAGTCCAAATGTTTCCAGGAAGGTTAGCTTGAGCTATACCATCAGCACTTTGATTTGCTAATGCACTGACTGCAGCATTGCTGGTGACTTTCTCCATAGCACTGACCTTCTTGGATGAAGGAGCCTGTTGAGATTCATCGAAACGAGCAGATTGTACATCATCGCTGGTAAGATAGTCTGCAATTCCATGCAATACATTCAAACGATCAGAGTTTCCACTAGACTTAGAAGGATTGACACCATAAAGTTTAGTTCCAGCAAATGAACGTATATGAGCCTTTACTCCACCTTCTGTATCATTAGGCAAAGTTGTAGTCTTAACTTTTGCATCAGTATAAGCTGATTTATTTCCTTCGCTATCATTAGACAATGCCCAAGCACCATTTATACAGAATGCTACGTCATTAACTCCAGGAGCATCTTGAGTATATACCAAAGCTGGACTCTTCATAATCTTCAACATCATCTTAGCTGCCTTCATACCTTTTTCAGTAGCAAAGTCTGAAGTGACCTTCTTGACTCCACCATCTCTATTGTACTCAACCTTGAATGATGCACCAAATGTTACTAAAGCACCGACAGTATAGAAGGCTTCCTTCAAATTGTAAGCAAACTTTTTATTGTTTTTCTCACAATAACTCAACCAATCCTCAATATTATCGACAATGTTTCCAGCCTTATTGTCATGTACGATGGCATCAATTCCGGGCAAGCTTGAATCATAATATGTGAAGTATCCATTTGAAGCTGTGTATGCATATCCAACTAAGTCGCCATTGAATGTTGCTGATGCATATGAAGTTTCAGACAAAGTTGTCTTCATTTTGTCTGCATATTCATCAGGTACTGTTGCCAATGCACCAGCAGCAGCTAAAGGAGTGCTCTTATCACAAGAGAATGAATATAAATCAGGAGCTGTTTCTGCAGTCCAGTCAGCAACCTCGGAGTCGATTTTATCTTCTCCGTGAGCGGTGTAGGTCAATTCATATTTGCTATCAAGCTTTTTGGCCTTCAAATATTCATTGGCTTTTCCCATGACGAATGTTCTTTGATCTTCAGCACCGGATAAAACGAGTGTCTCCTTCTTTGCTGGTTCTGGTTCAGGCTTGGCTGTACTACCTGATCCAGTTGATCCACTGGTTTTAGATCCACAGCTTGCTAAACTTCCCAAACTAACAAGGCACATTAATGTGCACAAAATTGAATTTTTCTTCATTTTGATTACCCTCCTTGGAATCTTTGCTTGTGAAGAACGTTTGAAACTCGGTAAGAGGTTTCAAAGTGACTCTATTTTAACAAACAACTTTCAAATGTAAATTACTAAAAAGTGAAAAATAGCAACTTTTTTATCCTCCTAAAGGCAATTTATGCTTTAAAATTCTAAACTTAGGCAATAAAACTTTAAATAATAAGTTTTATGGTTGCTTTTCAAATTTAAAGTAATTCTATAAACATTCACAAATTTTAAAATAAAACTCGGTATTTGGAAGGCTTTTCAGTTATTTTCACTAAAGTTTTAAAAAAAGGCCTAGCATTTAGGCCTTATTTTTAGTTAATTCTTTATTACTATATATCCGTAAGAACTAAGTCTGTTCTTGCTCTTGTCATAGTTATGCTCGATAACTACCTCGTCTATATCTTCATTTAAATCTATATAGCCTTTTCTTGTATTTAATAATACCTTATATGACTTCTTTTCATCTATATATCTTTTAATAATAAGTAAATCTTTACAGGTTTCTATCTTTATTCTACCAGTTATGAACTCTTCTAGTTGTTTTAAAGACAATATAGATTTATAGGTGTTTTGAAATTCTTTGTTTTTATTCAAAGAATTCCAATCTATAGGTGCTCTATTTAATGGATCGCTTCCACCTTCCATTCCTAGCTCATCTCCATAGTAAGACATGAACATTCCTGGATATGATACAGCTAATAAGGTTGCTAATAGTGTTTTATCTTCATTACCTTCAGCCAAGGTTTTGAATCTTGGTGTATCATGAGAGGAAATCAAATTGAACATAGATAAATCGTTGTTCCATGAATATCTAGCTAATAAATCTATCAATCTTTCTCTAGCTGTTCTGGCATTTATTATTTCATTTGCTATCAATTCTATAGCAATCTTTCTAAATTGATAATTCATGACTCCATCGAATTGATTTCCTTCAAGATAGTTTTCACTTGCCATCCAATCCTCTCCTATCATCAAAATAGATGGATTTATGGATCTTAATGTTTGATGTACATTGATCCAAAATACATGAGCTACTTCATCTGCCACATCAAATCTCCATCCATCTATGTTGTATTTAGATGTTATAGTGTTCAAAACTTTACAACCAAATTCTATTACTTTAGGGTTCTCAGTTCTTAATTTTGGCATGTATCCTGCACTTCCAAAAGTAAGATAATTCATTTTATTGAAATCTGGTTTTCCATCACAATAATAGAAATCGAAGTATTTCGATTCCTTTCCATTTTCCATAACATCCTGGAACATATTATTTTTATAAGAAGTATGATTAAATACACCATCTAAAACTATCGATATTCCATTAGAATGGATTCTATCGACTAACTTCTTAAAACCTTTTTCGCCACCAAGTCTATCGTCTATCTTCAAATAATCTTCTACATCATATCTATGGTTTGATGACGATTTGAATATAGGTGTTAAATAGATGGTTGTAATTCCTAAATCTTTGAGATATTGAAGATGATCCTCTATTCCTTTAAAGTCCCCCCCAAAGAAGGAGTGGCTGTTTGGTGCGTTACCCACTTTTAGATTTACATCCTTCATACAAGGCTTCGAATAATCACCTATTGCGAATCTATCTGGGAAGATTTGAATAACAGCCCCTTTTTTCCTTGCTATGGAAGGAATTATTGTTTCCTCGCTATCGAATATATGACATATTTGGAAGAAATTATCTATAGGATCTTTATTTTCATTTAAAGTATGAAGCCCATCGCTGAAGAAATAGCCTTCTTTGTTGTCCTCAGCTAGTTTTACTTTAAAAGCATAGGTAAATCTTCTGTCATCCTTTAGCTTTAAAGTCGATTCAAATACTTGAATAGAATCATTTTCTAATTCTATCTTCATAGGCTCTGATTCTAGGAGTGGACTGTTATATTTTTTAGCTCCGTAAATAACTTTAGCTTCAGATAAATAGCCCTTTTTTGCTAGCAATCTTATAGAGACGCTTCCATCCTCATTAGTCCATCTAAAATTCTTACTTTGATAATGAAAAATATTTAAATTTGCCATAACTTCCTCCTAAGATATATAAACCTTCTTGTATATCTTAGCAAGCAAATTATAAAAATTGGAAATAATGAGATTTTTCTAATTTATCCGATGCGTTTCAGGCATCCTATTTTTTCTTAAAATCGATATATTAGCTTTTCTTTAATATAAAAAAGCAATGCCGAGGGGGATTGGCATTGCTTTTAGTTTTAATATACTTTCAAATAGAATCAACTATGCATTTAAAGAGTTACGGAAAGGTTCAGCTTTAGCACGAAGCTTAACGAACTCAGCTTCAATCTTCTCTTCACGCTCCAAAGCCTTATCCTTCTTAGCTTTTTCAGCTAATTCAGCCTGGTGTCTTTGCTCTTCAGTCATAGCATCTAACTTGGCTTTAGCTTTAGCATCAGCTTTGGCCTTCTTTTCTGCCTTCTTAGCATCAGCATAAGCTTTCTTTTCAGCGGCGGCTTTTGCCTTTTCAGCTTCTTTAGCTTCGTAAGCGGCTAACTCGTTCTCATAATTGAGACCTTTCTTTTCACAACGAGCTTTGAGTTCGTTGAGATCGTTTTCTCTAGACATTCTCTTGGATTCTTCTTCTTGAAGCTTCAAGGTCTCTTCGGCAGAAACATAGGTAATTCCCTTAGCTTCTGCAGCAGCTTTTTGATCGGCTACGATAGTTTCATGGTCGATCTTAGAGAACTTCTCGACATTCATGAAGAAGAAGAGTATAGCAATACATGCGTAGCAGATTGTTTCTCCACCGATGAATGTCCAAAGTGTAGCTTGTTGGACATTGCCCAAGTTTTCCGTGATTTTTTCACTATTATATCCGGCAGCAACAAGAACGGCGTTGATTATTCCATTGGCGATTCCAGTCATACCGGCCATGATGGCTCCGTAGACGGTCATGGTCAAACCATCAGTACGAATTCCATATAGAGCTTCTTCATGATCGAGCATATCAGCCATCAAAGCAAGTGAGATATACATAGCAGGAGTGCTTCCTAAAGCCTTGATGACGAATGATGTAGTTACAAGAGCGAAGTTTGAAGGATCGATGAAACCGATAGCTCCACCAATTACTGAAATAAAAGCACCGAATAAGATTGACTTGCCTTTTCCAATCTTGTTAGCCAAAGGCCATACGAGCAACATACCTACAGCAGTAGGAATAGCACCGATGATTGAAAGGGTTCCTTGGAAGGTTCCACCATTAGCGGCAGAGTAAACTCCGTCGATACTAAACCAAGACTGGCAGTAGTAAATCTGTGAGCAGTTCTTCAACATACCACCGAGTTGGTAGAGGAAGAAGAAACAGATGATAATCCACCAATATTTGTCTTTCAAGCATACTTTAGCTTGCTTGGAGAGAGGAACAGCTTTTTTCTGCTCGGCTCCATCGCCTTGTTGCAAGGAGAAGGACTCTTCAGTGATTCTTTCACGAGTGAAGTAGTACTCGATGATAGTTCCGATGAAGGTGATTACCATCAAAGCGATGACGAAGATTCTCCAATGGTCGTAAGAAGCTTGAGAATCAATTCCACCCTCCTTATCGACAAACAACAATCCCATGAAGAAAGGAAGAATCATGGAAGTCAATCCCATAGCTGCCAAAGCGGTAGCATTGGAGATTGTAGCCAACAAAGAACGATCAGTACTATTTCTTGTAGATAGAGTGACCAATGAACTATGTGGTGTGTAATAGAATGGATAAGCTACAGCAAACCAAAGGTTGTATCCGATGGCGAATACTACTAATGTAATAATTGAAGTAGGGGATTCTTCAGTATTAAAAGGTGTAGCTATGAACAAGACAATTAATGCGACGACAGACAAGACTGCGGAAAGCAAGAGAATAGGACGAGCTTTTCCTGCACGGGTCTTTGAGTGGTCCATCAAACGTCCGACGACAATGTTTCCTAAGACGACGAAGATGACTGAAATAATAGGAAGCCAAGTTAAGAAGTCCTTGGCCCAAACAGTCATGTTGAGAACATCTGTCATGTACTTATTCAAGTAGCCTGACAAGATAGAGTTAGAAAGAAGTGCCAAAGTAGGTCCTACAAAGTAACCGAGAGCTCCTTCAGGGAAGATCTTAGCTTTTGCAGACTTCACCTTGGTTGAAAGAAGAGGATTGTCGAAGAAGCTCTTCTTTGCCTTTTTTTCTTTTTCTTGAGACATAATGTCCCTCCTAAGATGATGTTTGCTTAGATTCAAAGTAAGCACTATCAATATAATAGGTAAGGGCTTTAGGTTTCTTAATTGTTGCCCAACTTGTATTTATTCTTGCTTAACTTGAAATCGATATCATTGCTTTTAGAAATTAAAACTTGTTAATTTGATTGCTTATTATGTTTTTGAATTAAAAAGACCACCCTTTTTATTAGGGTGGTCTTTCTAATGTAATTGTTTTTTACTTTACTAAAGAAACAGTTCCATAAGCGGGAATTGTAGTACCAGCTTGTGTGAAGTTAATATCTTCATTGGTAAAGTTTTGAGCGAAGTAGTATGTCTTTACCTTTTCTCCATCATGAATATCCAATGAATAGGATATGACGTGATCGTTGTCGATTAGCTCGGCTTTGAAGTTTCCACCAGTCTCAGTATTGTAGAAATCTAGACACGAATAAGATGATCCGAGTTCTGTAGCGTTTGTAGAACGATTCTTCAGTGCTTTTCTAAAGGCTGTAGAAATGTCTTTGTTATTCTTCAACAAATTCCAATCGATTTGATTTACCTTATCTGAAGAGTTGTAGGAGTTATGTGAGTAGTTAACTCCATTTGTGAATGGATCTTTGTAGTAGGTGTTAGGAACTAACAAATCCTTATCGGTGACTTTCTTGGATTTTCCAAAATCTTGTCCAATTTGGAAGAAGGCTGAGGATAATGATCCTAGTAAGTTGTCGTTTGCCATGATTACTTCTTTATGGATGTCATTCTCAGTCATAGAAGAAGTTCTAGATAACTCGAAATGATCATAAAGAGTGAGGTTGTCGTGACATTCGACATAAGCGATTGAAGCTCCGATTCCATCAGCTGATTTACTGCTATATGTAGGTCTTCCTGTCGATCCTGTCCAATAGGTTCCGGTCAATCCATAGTAAATCTTTTCTAACTTAGTTTGGTTGATAGCTTCGCCATCGGCATATCCTAAGGCTTGCTGAATGTAACCACGAACTGAAGTGTCGTCGTTCTTTCCTGGAAGAGCGTCACGATAGTCGTCGTTGAAGGCACCTACCCAATTATCACCTTCGGCATTGATGTTTCCTTGGGTACCCATATCATAGTGACGATATCCGTAATCTGGATCTCCACCGAACATGGACCAACCTTCTCCATAGACCAAGATGTTGGGATCGACTTTATCCAAGGCTTTTCTAATCTCGACCATGGTATTCATATCTAAGAGTCCCATCAAATCGAAACGGAAACCAGAAATGTGATAGTTCTTAGCCCAAGATACGACTGAATCCACGATGAATCTTCTCACCATTCCTCTTTGAGACGCGATATCTGCACCAGCTCCAGAAGAGTTCTTGCTTCTAAAGTAGTATCCGGGGAAGACATCTTCGAATGAAGTTCCATTGGATGAAGGCATATGGTTGTAGACGACATCCATTACAACTCCTAATCCGGCCTTGTTGTAATCTTCGACAAAGGAAGAAAATTCGTTGACTCTAGTCAATCCATTGTTAGGATCTGAAGAATATGAACCCTCGGGTGCATTGTATTGTTGAGGATCATAACCCCAGTTATAGATTCCGGCATATGATTTGTTTATGTAATCGGAATCGTTTAATTTTGTTTCGTTTACTGAAGAAAAGTCAAAGGCAGGCATAATTTGAACATGGGTCAATCCATTGTCTTTTAATTCTTTGACATAGTCAAATCCGGTCTTTGTTCCATCTGACAATGAAGTGCCTGATTCATGCAAGGCATTGAATTTTCCTCTGTTTGCTGCTGTTCCATTCCAAGAAGTGGAAGAGGAGAAGTCACGAGTGTGCATTTCCATAATAGTGACTCCAGCATAGTTATCTGTGGAAGGAGCCCATTTGTTTGTAGTCTCCGATGCAAATTCTTCATCACCTTCATGAATCTTATCGAAATCTACTACCATAGATTTCTTTCCGTTGGCGTTAGATGAATATGCATATGGATCAGCAACATCCTTGGTGACATCGCCATAGTTGTTGACATCGAATGTGTAATAATATCCGTGAAGATTTCCTACCAAACCTACTGAGAATACACCTTTCTCATCTTTCTTCATCGTATATTGAGTTAACTGTTTGGTTGTTGCATCTTTATAAAGATTTAACTTGATGTCAGTGGCGGAAGGAGACCATACTTTGAAAATGGTGTTTCCGTTTTGAATAGTCGCACCAAGTTTTTCCATGGTGTAATACTTCATATCGAAGTTACGAGATGAATAATATGGTTTAAAGTCTACTTCTGATAAGTCGGACATCAATTCAAGAGGATTGTAACAAAGAGAAATGACATACTTATAAGATAAATCCAAAGGTTTATCTATATTCAAGACTAATGTAATCTTATCTGAGGTGAATACACACTCATCATTTTTGAAATAAATCGAGCGTTTATATTTTCTTTCAGCTCCATTATTTCTAAAAATTCTTAACGTCAATCGTTTAGATTTTATAGCGGATGCATCAGGAAGTGTCTCTAATAAGTTCTTATTTGTCTTTGCGTTCAATTCTATTGTGTATGAAGTTGTTCCGTCAGAATTATTGACTTCTTTGTAGATGGCGGATTCTACAGGAGTTACTGGGAAGTCATTGATTGAATAATACACGCCTTTAGAATCATCAATCCATATACTTCTATGACCGTTTTCATCTACTTGAATCTTAGAAGGGTCTATTATTAAGTCACCTTTTTTATCTTTTTTATTACCTGATGCATCTCTAAAGACCAATCCGGTAAAAACATTGTCTTCAGTCAAGGTGAACGAAGACGAAGGTGTTCCGGTAACATCATCAGTCCAGGTGTTGAAGCATTCGTATTCTTGACCGAATGTCAAATAGACAGGAATGAACGGAATATCATCTCCGGTTCTTTCAAATGTCACGTTATCAGCTGATGATACTGGGAATAAAGATCCAGGAAGCGAAGGATCATCCGACCATCCCCATACATAGTTTCTATCGGTCCTTTCACCATCATATGCTAAATAGATGTTTAAATCAGAAGGCTCGGTTTCAGTAGCAGTACTCTTGGGAGTAGAACTTGCGGCTTCTTTTTTTCTTCCTTCAATTGGAACAGCACCATTACAAGAAGCTAATCCCAATGACAATGTGACTAAACTAAACAATGTTAATTGATATGTCTTTTTCATAATTGTTTGTTTAACTCCTTATTTACTTGTGGTTGTTCCGACATGTTGGTTGAACTCTTCTACTGAGTAGAAAGCACTTAATGTATTTCCGCTTTCTGAACTCCAATTTGCTACTAAGAACAAGTTGTAATGACCATTTGAATCAGCAACTAACTTTGTCTTATCTATTTCGACTTCAGTATCATTTGCATTGCCGTTTGCTTGTCTAGGCTTGTATCCTGTGAAGATATCGTCTTTACCGGTTAGAGTAAATTCATTGGCCACTGTTCTGTCATAGTCACTAAATCCAGAATAAGTCTTTCCGAACTTGAAGTATGCGTGAGCAAACTTATATGTCTCTATTCCTGTAACACTAGCTAATGTTTTGCTGTTCAAAGCATAGTTTTCACCACCGACTCCTCCCCAAGAGTAGATGTTGGTTCTACTATTTGCCCAACCTTGGTTATAATTGCTCAAATCAGCTGTAAAGTAGACATTGAAGTCTTGTGGATTTGTTTCATCTGCGGGTGTTGGAGTTGTAGATACTACAGGAGTCAAGAATGTCACAGCATCATCGGAGTTACCGAATGCTTTGACTGCTCCATTTGAATTTTCTGCTATGTAGATGTTGTAGTTTCCATTCTCATCAGCTTGGATAGTAGTCAAATCTACGCTTCCACTTTGGGTTGTAGCGGCTTTATCTCTTAGCAAACAACCAGTGAATACATTGGTTTGTTTTAATTTCAAAGTGGCTTCAGTAGTAAATTCCCAATCTGTGTATCTCTTATATTTGAATCCATATTCAAGATAGATGGCATTGAATTCATACTCACCAAATTTCTTGGTGGTGCTGGCACCCAATCCTGTATTTCCTGGACCACCCCATAACCATAATGAGTCTTTACCTGTTGAATAATAATAGATATTGTAGTTTGACGGTTCTGTTGTAGCATTCTTAGGCCAAACTGCAGGTGTGCTGGATGTCAAGAACTCATTCAATCCTTCGATAGAATCGAAAGCTCCAGTCTCGCCATCTTCTTTTTCACCAATGTAGATATTTGTTTTACCTTCAGATTTAGGTGTAGGCAAATCGATATCATCAGCATTAGATGAAGTTCCATCATCATTCTTGACCTTGGTTCCGGTAAATGCGGAATCTCTCGTCACTTTGAAATGGGATGTTGTATCTGTATCGCTCCAGCTTCCATAACAATAATAGTATGTGTTGAAGTTGAGATATATAGCAGAGAATGTATATCCACTTTCTGCACCATCCAAAGTTAAACCTGTGGCAGTGAATTTTAATCCACAAGAACCAGGTCCACCCCAAAGCCAGAACATTGTTCTTTTAGCTTTAGAATTAGCACATGTATAGTAGATATTGTAGTCACCTGGATCTGTGACTTCATCTTGTGCCCAAACTGGAACTATTTCATCGTCATAGATAGGATCATCAGGATCTATAGGAGTAGTATCCTTTGGAACTTCTGTTGTGGCTGGTCCATCAACGAAGTCTCTATCTTTCGATGGTGTGGTAGGATTTGTAGGTTGTCCACCAGTATCCGGTTTGTCTGGCTTGTCAGATGGTGTTGACGGTTTACCAGAATCTGTCTGATTAGGTTGAGTCACAGTTGTCCTTGGTGTTTTCTTGCAGCTTTCAAGTCCCAAGGAAATTAACAAAAGGCCTGAAAGCAAAAGCAGAGATTTCTTTTTCATTTTAATACCTCGTAATTTTTATTATAATTCAAGAAAGAAAAAGAACTGTAAAGGCTTTCACATATTTAGATTTTAAATGAAATTCAACGGGCCTAAAATTAGTAAAAATCAAAATATAAAGTTTTATGAAATGCCTGCATTTCCTATCTTTACAATTTTCTTTCATAATTTTATATAAAAAGCTCAGGGTTGTCCTGAGCTTTCTTACCGAGTTTCAACTACTTATTAGGCGTTAGCTTTCTTAGCTTCAGCTTCTTTCTTCAACTGCTTATTTAACTTTTTCTTTTCTCTTCCAGCCTTGAAGTATTGATGCAATCCTTTGTGGAAATGTCCGTTGAACATCATCAAGAGACCTTGAAGTTGATCCCATGAGATGGCACCATTTGTCATTCTAGACAAGACTTTGACGGTCTGGTTAGATACACCCATGATCAAGGTATCAGCCATCTTTTCGTTTCCGAACTTTCTGAACATCTTGGTCAAACCGGAGATTACATGAGCGAAGAATCTTCCAGTCCAGCCCTTTGCATATCTGAGGTCAGACATAGTAGTGTTTGAGGTGATTTCGATTCTTGTCTTTCTCTTGTTCAACCAAGTGAAGGTGTGAGGAGGAATAGGTCTTCCCAACAACTTCTCAAATTCAGCATCGGGAACATTTGTTACATCGCCAGTGAAATAGTGAGGAAGCTCTTCTTGTGTATAAGGAAGAGGTGCATTTGTTCCTTCGACATGGAATGAGGTGGTCAATTGCATGTCGACACTTGAAGAACCTATTGAAATTTCATAGTCTCCAGTTTCGACTTCCCATTTGTTTGTCTTGGTGTTGAAGTAACGGAATGACTTATCATCGAAAGGAATGAAGACTTCTTTTTCTTCTCCAAGATGCAAGTTGGTCTTAGCAAATCCTTTGAGTTCACGTACAGGGCGAACGATTCCAGAGTTGGGAAGTCCGATGTAGAGTTGGCTGACTTCCTTACCTTCTCTATCACCGACATTCTTCACCTTGAAGGTGACACCATTCTCGTCAACTTTGATATCAGAGTATTCGAACTTGGTGTAGGAGAGACCAAATCCGAAAGGATAGCAAACTTTGATATTTCTTGTGAGATAGTAACGATATCCGACAAATAATCCTTCTCTATATTCAGAAGTCACATCCTTTCCAGGATAGTAGTTGAATGAGGGCACATCCTTGTATTGGCAAGGGAAGCTCTCAGACAATTTTCCAGAAGGATTTACTTTTCCGGTGATGATATCGACAATGGATTTTGCTCCAGATTGTCCACAAAGTGATCCATAGATGATAGCGTCGCTGTTGTCACGAATAGCACCTAATTCTACAGCACATCCACAGGAGAGAATGGTGACGATTTTCTTTCCAGTAGCTCTTAAAGCCTTGATCAAATCGATTTGGTTTTGAGGGATGGCATAGGTGGTTCTATCCATACCTTCGACTTCGGAGAATTCATCCAATCCTAAGTAGAGAAGGACTACATCAGACTTTGCAGCCAAAGCCAATGCTTTCTTTACTAATCCCTTCTTGGTCTTTCTTCCAAATCTCTTGAAACCTTCCTCGTATCCGATGAAGTTCAAGCCTGAAGCTTTAATAGCTTCGAGACCTGAGACGATTTCAGAAGGATTGATGATGGAAGAACCTGCACCTTGGTAACGAGGATGTTCTGCAAAATCACCGATAACTGCAACTTTGACATCATTATTCAAAGGAAGTATGTTTCCTTCATTTCTGAGCAAGACTACGGATTCATCCATAGCTTCCTTAGCGATATCTGCATCTTTCTTGAAATCGACAGGTTGATCTTTGTCATAGGAAGTCTTGGTCTTGAAGACTAAATCCAAAAGGTAGTCGACATTTTGATCGAGGATGGATTCATCCAATTTTCCGTCTTTGATGGCTTTGACGATTTCTCTATTGGTCTCACCGACAGTGGTAGGCATTTCGAGTGAGTTCATACACTTCAAACCTTCGACTCTGTCGTTGTTTCCACCCCAGTCAGTCACTACAACACCGTCAAAATTCCATTCATCTCTCAAGATATCCATTTCGAGATGCTTGTTTTCGTTTGCAAAGTATCCATTTAAGGAGTTATAGGCGGACATGATGCAAAGTGCTTGTCCTTCCTTGACTGCGATTTCGAAGTTGGTGAGGTAGAGCTCACGGAGTGTTCTCTCATCCACGACTGAATCCATGGACTCTCTCTTCAATTCTTGGGAGTTGGTGGCAAAGTGCTTTACACATGCAGCGATTCCGTTGGATTGGATACCTCTGATGTATCCAGCATCGATCTTACCAGCGAGGTAAGGATCTTCGGAAGAATACTCAAAGTTTCTTCCACAAAGTGGGTTTCTCTTGGTGTTGCAGCCAGGTCCTAACAAGACAGAGACTCTTCTAGTCTTGGCTTCTGCACCGATTGCAGCACCGACTTTTTCGGAAATCTCTGGATTCCAAGAATTTGTGACTGCTGCGACTGAAGGAAAGCAGGTAGCCTTCAAAGAAGCATTCAATCCCAACTGGTCTGAATCACCAGCTTGTTTTCTAAGTCCGCTAGGGCCATCAGATAACCAAATCGAAGGAATTCCAAGTTCGGGAATATCCATAGTTTCCCAAACTGTCTTTCCTGACATCATTGAAGCTTTCTGCTCAACTGTCATTTTCTTAATCAAATCTTCATGTTTCATTTCAATATCCTCTCTATAAAAGGGTGAAATCCTTTACTTGTGACGTATATAGCATAATATTGTTTTATTGAAAGCACTTTTACAAAGCCTTACATTTCTTAATTTATTTCCTAAACTTAGATAAAAAAATCAAATCGGATAAAAAAAGGGGCTGTTACGAAATTGATTCCTCCAAAGGGTCAGTTCTGACAGCCTTT
>ERZ1034687.904-NODE-904-length-17427-cov-13.908589_pt1 | contig 17427 bp, 3 predicted proteins | sample MGYA00520704_ERZ1034687 | MGnify/ENA primary metagenome ERZ1034687 (study PRJEB33766, sample SAMN09781762) | gut metagenome | biome: gut microbiome | host: Homo sapiens | place: Madagascar | study: EMG produced TPA metagenomics assembly of the PRJNA485056 data set...
ATTCGTGATGCCCATCGTCCCCTTCGCGGTGTACGTGCCGGAAGACAGCTTGCCGCTGTTTTTGACGGTCATCGCACCAGTCTCTGCGGTATAGGTGCCGTTCTCGACGGTTCCTTCATTCGTCAGGGTAGTCTCTGCGCCTGTGAAGGTGCCGCCAGTGATGGTGCTATCATTCGCATTATAGACGTGGAGGGCTTTTCTTGCCTTGTAGCTGCCCTTCGAGATCTTGCCGCGGTTGGTGATGGCGGTATTTCCCGCCTCAATGGAAGTAGCATCGGATGCGGCTTCCCCGAAGAGTGTGATGTCTGCGTCGCCTGTCGCTTGGAAATGGATGCTGCCCGGCACCGTACTGCCATCTTCGGCTTTTGTACCGGTCACTTTCATGCCGAGGGACTGTCCTTTGCCCTCGCCTTTGACATTTGCCACGTTTTCGATGGAAATATTCGCACCTTCCACATTCGTGTAGGTGGTGCCCATTTCCTCATCTGCATCATGGCCGTCTTCGGCAAGGAGGCTGTGGCCCTTGAGGTCAAGTACCACGTCCCCATCGGAGGCGTAGACGGTGTTGATGACGAGGTTGCCGTCTTTCGAAAGAGAGACGCCTTTCTTGGCGCGGGCAGTGAGGGTGCCGCCTTCTTGGATGGTGACGCCGGAGATCTCCCCTTCGCCGGATTCAAGAACGATCTGGTCCTTCGCACCCACGGTGACATTTTTGAGATCGTCCGTTCCCTTCACGCGGAGTTCGCCGCCGGAGAGGAGGTTGCTCCCTTCCTTCACGCCGGTATCGCTGGTGAGGTAGATGGCGCCATTCTCTGCTTTCGCGGTGAGTTTCCCGTCCGCATTCGTCTCAATGGAGCGGATGGAGCTGACGGTGACGGTCTTGCCATCCACTTTGAAATCCCCGCGCTCTGCGGACGCAAGGGCGATCAGCTGGTCTGCCGTCAGGCTCTCGATCTTCTCTTTCGTCGAGAGGTCGATCACCTGTCCGTTTTCCTTGTGTCCGATGCCACTCACGTACTTGCCATTTTCCGTTTTACCGCCAAGTGCTGTCAGAGTGACATTCTGCCCCGTGACATGCGCGGTTTCCTTCTGCGTGGTCTGGGTATCGGTGATGCCCTCTTTGATGCTGCCACCAGAGAAGGTGACGAGGAGATCCTGCGCAGACTTTGCCGAGCCGACGAGGACTTCTTTCTTTTCTTCTACGGTGAGGTACTTATCCGCTGTCAGATCTTTTTCGGTGAGCGCGGCATTGCCGTAGAGCATCTTGTCCGTGCTGTCCTCGATCCCCTTCACATACGCTTCGACGTCCGTTTTCTTCCAAGTGCCGACGGTCTGAGCGAGCTCATCGTAGCGCGCCTGTTTCTCAGCTATATACGCATCGATGTCAGTGATGCCATTTTTCGCAAGTGCCGCCTTCGCGGTGTCGTCCAAAGTGTACTTCCCGTTCTTTACGTAAGCAGAAAGGGTCTGATACTCATTGTACTTGCCCTGTACTTTGGCGATGAGGAGGGATTTCTGTTTCGAGATCGTCGCATCGCTACCTTCCAGGACCCGCGCCTTCGACCAGGCGTCGAGCTTTGCCTTCGCATTTTCATTCGCCACATCGGTGAAATTGTTGTCGATGAAGCTGCCGTCTGTCGTCAGGGTGACATCGCCATGCTTCGAGGTGACGCTGTCGAGATAGAGATCGCCGCCGGTATTCGTGATCGCGATATTTCCATCTGCGCTGGCTTTGAGACCATAGGCCTCGCCGCTCCCCTGCTTCGTCTGGATCGAGAGTGCGCCGGATGCACCGCGGATGGCACCGCTGCCTGCATCGAGGTTCACGCGGCTTGCCGAGAGCGTCTCTCCCGCTGCCTGCGCGATGCCGTCCTCGGCCGTGATATCAGCGATCTTACCCGCCGATACCGCACCCAGAGTGACATTCCCTTTGACATTGACGGCGAAATCGCCGCCTGCGCTGCCGGAGACGGTGTCTGCGCTGGTCTTGATCGCCTGCCCTACGCTGCCGATGCTGCCGGTCGCGGTCATATGAAGGCTTCCGGTATCGACATAGCCGAGGTCGCCCTGCGTAAGGCTGACGCCCGAGAGTGTCGAAGCGCCGCGGCCATTGGAGAGCGTGCCATTGATGAGGACGTCATGGCTGCCGCCATCGACCGTGAGCGTGCCGCCATTTTCCGAGCCGCCAAAGCCGATGCCCACATCGTAGTCCGACTGGAGGGAATACTGGGTCACCTTCGTATCATACGTGGTCTCGACCAGTTTGTAATCGAATTTCTTCGCAAGTCCCAGCGTATACCAGAGACGTTCCTCTTTTTTCGTGAATATAGAGGTCGGCTCTGCTGCCGTGAACTGCTTGTCCGTCGTCACGTATGTACCGTCCGTCTTCGTCCCATCGACCTTGTTGTAGCCGGAGACGAAGGCACCGCCCTGCAACGTGCGGACAGCGCCCTGCGAGAAGTCGGTCACGGTACCGCCCCGCGCCAGCATTTCTGCGCTCGTCGGAGCCTTGTCATCGATCCCCCACCAGTCAAGGCGGGTGTCATGCAGTTCATAGGTGGTCGTGGTACTGCTGTCCTGTCCCGTCTGCACGGTATAGTACGAGCCCTTCGTCGTCTGATATTTCGCGTCTTTGGCATTCGTGAAGGTGGAGATCGCCGGATCCCCTGTCGGAGCTCCATCCGTATAAGTCTGGACGCTCTGCCTGATCACCCCATCCTTTCGGGTGTAGGTGGTCTTTCTTGTGATTTTCCCGCTCGAGCGATCCAGATCCGTGATCTCGATCTTTCCTTCGATCCCGCCGCCCGTAGAGAGGGTCTTGAGCTCGATGTTCTTGTCCGAATCATTCTTCACCTGGATCGTGCCGTAGCCGTCGAGGGCTTCGATGCGGGCTTTGTTTGTGTCATTGGTCGTATTGAGGATAGTACCGACGATGGAGACGTGTCCGCCGTGGACTTCCACATCGCTGATGACGAAGCGATCATTCGCCCTGTCATAGGATACCCCCTCGATCTCCTTCCCTGCTTTGTCCGCGACGAGGATCTTCGCGCCGGATGGCACCGTCGCTGCATTCGTCACATCGACCTTCGTGCTGCCATCCATGTAGAAGAGCTTGTACTCCTTCGGGATGGTGATCGCGTGATCCGGAACGCCGCTCTGGATCTTGGAATTGATATTCACATAGCGCGCGGAAATGAAGACATTGCCATTCGCCAGGATGCCGCTGCCGAGCTTCTCATTCGCCTTGCCGTTTTCATCGACATTGTAGAGACCGCCCGTGTCATCGAGCGGATTCCCGCCGACGCTGGAAATACCGGACTTCGTTCCTGCGCTGCTCGCATCATAGGTCTGGATGAAATCTCCGTTCGATGCAGTCATATTCACGCTGCCCGCGTAGATCGTGCCCTTATTGTACACGTCGCCATTCGCACTCGTGACGGTGACCGTGCCGCGCGGATTGTAGATATAGCCCTTGAGATCGACACTCGGTGCGGCGTAGTACGGCGCATGGTCGCCGTCCACATACGCCTTCGGACGGAAATTGTTCTCGATGGTGACAGAAGGCCCGCCGGTCTGGTAGCGCGTCTCGGCGGCAAAGGAAACGGATCTCGTCTTGTCCTTGTTCTCCTTCTGGATCTCCTTCTGGATCGCCTCCGCGCTGTCCCCCTTGATCTCGGTGCTGTTGAAATAAATCGTACCGCCCTGGCCGGCGCCTGCCGTGCCCTGGCTGCCGACGACGTGGACATCTCCCATCACCAGATTATTCGGCGAATCATTCGTGATCTTCACTTCCGCATCGCCGCCTGCTTTGAGCGTGCCTGCGCCGGAGACATTGTCCCCTTCGAAGACGATATCCCCGAGCTGCGCAGTGACATCGCCCACGAGGAGATCATGCGTCATCTGCGGGTAGGTCTGGCTGTGGAGGAGGTAGTACTCCTCGCCGTCCTTCGTGACCTTGCCGTCAATGACTTCATTGCCATTGGCATCGAAGAACTTGCCGCCCTTCTCGGTGCCTTTCTGGGCGAAGAACTCATCCGTCAGCTCGATCTGTGTGTTGATCTTCTTGTAGTTGCCGACGCGGACCTCCTTCGCTGCCTCCTGCTGCTGTTTCTGAGTCGTCAATGCAGTCTGCTTTTGGCTGATGTCCGTCTCGTTGTACTGCGTGGGGTCGGTCGGGATCGTATCGCTGTAGGCACTGTTGTAGCTGGTGACCGCATTGGTATATGCCGTTCCCGCGCCAGTTTTCGCAGCATCCGCACTCGTCATTGCAGATTCCGCCGCCGTTGTATTCTTGATGGCCTGCTGGTATGTGAGAACCTCGCTTTGGTTAGGATTGGCTTTCATATACGCATCCAGAGTCTTACCCGCTGCCTCCGCCAATGCTTCCACGGCTGTCTTCGCCGTGTCTTCTGCGGTCTTAGCTTCAGTGAGCGCACGCTGCGCAGCAGCTGCCGATGCTGCCGCACTGTCATACGCCGTCTTGCTCCTTGTGACAGCCTCCAACCCGTCGATCTGAGTCTGCGTCTCTTGGATCTTGTCCTTATAGGCTTTCTCTATCTTAGGCAGGGAATCCTTCGCCTGATCCCGCATTGCCTTGGCGCTGTCCAGCTCCGAGGTGCTTGCGGACGGCGTCTCTACGAAGTTACCCTTCTTATCGAAATACCCGAGGCCCTCGGCCGCCATCTTCTGTTCAAGGAATTTGATCTCCGCTTCATACGCGGCTTTCGCCGAGGGGTCGGCCGCATAGTCGATGAGTTTCTGCTGCAGCTCATGAAGCTGGTCATAGAGCTCCGAGCCAGCCGGCTTCGAGCCGCCATAGGTGTAGGAGAGGTCGCCATCGCTCGTGACCGTGGTCGTCCATGTCCCATCCGTATTTTTCCCACCGATGGTCATGGATTTTTTGCGATGGATGCCCGTCTCCGCCTTGCCGTTCATGGTGACATCGGCGGACTTTGCGATCTCCTTCTTCCCGATCTGGCTGCCATCCGAGCCGAAGGCGCCTTCGATGGCATTCACCCAGTCCTTCACCTCGCCATTGCCAGAGGCAGATACCGCGCCCGCCTTCGCCTTGAGGAGAATGTCCCGGTCGCTCTTCATATCCGCGCTATTCGTGACGGTGAGGCTCGCCTGGCTGTCCGCTTTCGCATAGGGATCCTTCTGGATAGAGATCGGGATCGCCGTCGCATTCAGGATGTCGCTGTGCGCGCTGACGCTGATCGTGCCTGTCTCGCCATCGCTGTCACGGCCTGCCGCAAGGGAAATATCCCCCTTCGCCGTTTCCGCGGCCGCGCCGAATGTGGTCTTCGTCTTGCCCGTGTAGGTGACGTCATTCTCCGAACCGGCGTAGCCCGCCAAGCCGAAGACATCGACCAACGTCGTGCTGTGGAGATCCGCATCATTTCTTGTGCCGATGGCGATCGTACCGCCCTTGTACGAGCCATCATACGAGGCGCCTTCCGTCTTTCCTTCCCAGCTCTTGTTCTTCTCGTTCGCCTTCTCTGTCTCGCCGGCTTTGAGGCTTGCGCCGTCCGCGACAGTCGCGCTCGTTTCCGCATTCACCGTGAGCGTCTCCTTCACGTGCGCTGCACCGACGGCGGCACCGGTCGACAAGGCATTGTTATCATGCGCTTTGACGCGGCTCGCGGCGTCGATGGAGATGGCTTTCTTGTCGTGCAGGGTCTTGCCTGCGGCCTTTTCTTCTGCCGTAAGCTCAGAAGCGCTCGCCTGCAGGGTGACTTTCCCGAGATCGGCTTGCGTGGTATGGGTGATCTTCGTCACACTCACGACGCCATTCCCGCTCGCGTAGGCCGCGCCGCCGGAGACCGCGTTCTCTTTCTCCGAGCCGTCCATCCACGCCTTTTCGCTGACGTTATCCGCGCGGATGGCGGTCTCCCTGTCCGTCGTCATACTCGTGCCGTCACCGATGGTGACTTTCGACGTGGAGTCGACGGTGTACCTCGTGTCCGCCCCGGTGCCGCTGTAGCCGCCCGCACCGATGGACTCGATCTCATAGTTTCCTCTGTCTTTATGATCCGAGGAAATCTCCGCGCGGCCCGCCTGGATCTTGACGTTCTCCCCGATCGCGGTTTCTGTCTTATGATTCATCTCAATACCGACGACAGCGACCGATCCATTGATGACGCCGCCGCTTCCGGCGATGGCATGCGCGTAAGCATTGTAGTCATCTGTCGGCTGGTGCATCGCCGCGCGGGCGATGAGCTTGTCCGCCGCCGTGAGCGATGCCCCGTCAGCGATGGTGACACGCGAGGTATCTTTGGAGTCGATCTCTGCCACGGTCGCTCCCACGCCGCCGATGCCGACGCCTGCCGAGGTCGCGAGTGCCGAGAGCTTCGGCGTATTTTCCGCCGTAAGGGTCATCGACTGCGCAGTGAGCTTGGCGTTCTTCCCGACTTTCGTCAGGACGTCGACCGCAGATGAAAGGTCTGCGCCCGTTCCTGTGCCGCCGAAAATGCCTGCCGCTGCCCCGAATGCTTTCGCATCCATCGTTGTCTTTGCGCCCGAAGAGACGGTGAGAGCCTCATCCGCCTTCACCTCGCCCGCGTACTTGCCCTCCTCGTCTCCGATGCCCGCCTCCGAAGAGCCGGTGACATTCGCAGTGACGACAGCACCATTCAGCGCAACAAGCGCCACCGATGCCCCTGCCACATACGCGTCAAGCGTGCGGTCATTGTCTGAAGTGATGGAGATATTCTTCGCGTGGACGGCATTCGTATCGCCAAGAAGCGCCGAGACGGCACTCTTGTCCGTCCATGTCCCGACCGTTCCCTGCCCGGCCACGCCGCCGGAGACGGAAGCCCCCGTGATATATTCATCAAAGTCGTGCGCGGCCTTCGCGGAAATGGAAAGATCCTTTCCTGCCGTCACCGTCGCCGCCTTGTCCACGAGCGCTTTCGTCTGCGTATCCGTATTCAGTACGCTGACGGACGCACCGGCACTCGCCGCCGCGCTGCCCGAGAGACTGCCCATGATGTTCTGCGCGGAGAGCGTGTCGTCCGCATGCACCTTGACATCGCCCGCCGCGTCGATGACAGAGCCGTTTCCGATCTTTGCGAGCGTGCCTTTTTCGCCCGCGCTGCTCGGTGCCTCGGACGCAAAGGTCTTGCCAAGGCTCGATTTCACTTCATCCAGCGATGCCGTGTCATAGGCACCGACCGCTTTGCCCGTGCCTTCGTTGATCTTCGCGAGTTCCTCATTCACCCAGCTGTCGAAGCCGACGGTCTCGCCATTCTCGCTCGTCTGGCCCGATAGCGTCTTCTGGTCTTCCGGAGACATCGTGCTGCCGACGTTATAGACAGAGATACTGCCCGAAAGTCCCACAAAACCGATGGCGGCCGAGATCGCATTCGACATGATGTCATGCATATTGTCTTTCGCTTCGACGGTCACGCTGCCGCCCGCTGCGACCTTGTTTCCATCGCCGAGGAAGGCATTCGTCTGCGTCTTGATATTTCCCACATCGACGGCTGCGCCGACCGACGCACCGCCGGAGCCGGACGCCGCGGTGACGGTGTTCTTCATTTCCTTGACTTCATGCCCTGCGGTGACAGAGACATCCTTCGAGCCATCCTTGCCGTAGCCGGCCTTCTGATTGATCTCCACGCCCGTATCCGTGTATGCCTTCGTGAGCGCGGTGAGGTTCATCACATTCGTCGCACCCGCAAGGCCGGCATAGGAGCCGCCCGCCGCCTGCAGGGACAGATTGAAAATATCTTCGCTGTTCCGGGCATCCAAAGAAATCTGGCCCTTTGCGTCCAGTTTGGCCGCCTTGCCTGCATAGGCTTCTGTGTCTTTCGTGAGATTCGTCACGGAGAGCGCAAGACCTGCACCACCGCCCGCCGCGCCGACGGCTGCGCCGCCGTTGCCACCCGAGAGCTTCGTCGCATCCGACGCCGTGATGGCGATCCCATCCGTATCGGCCGTGCCTGTAGCAGTGAGCTCGGTATGGTCTTCCGTATACGCTTTGGTCTTCGTATCCAGCACATTCACGCCGACCGCGCCATTGATGGCCGCGGTGCCTGCAAGGCCGCCCGCGATGGTCGCATAGGTGATATCTGTCGTATGATCTGCTGCGACGCGGACATTCTTCCCCGTGACCTTCGCACCGCCATCGACATGCGCCTTCGTATCCGCGCTCATCGAGACGGTCGAGTTTGCCAGCCCGATGCCCACTGTACCGCTGCCACCGACGCCGCCGGCACCGGCGCCCTGCTTGAAGGAGGAAACCGCCTTCACGTCCGCATCGCCCGAGGTGGTGACATTCGCCGCCCTGCCTACATGAGCGTCTGTCGTATGCGTGACAAAAGTCTCAGAAGCCGCGCCTGCGACACCCGCCGTACCGCCGACGCCAAGACCGGCCGCCGCTGTCGTCGAGTCACTGGTATTCTCCGCCTGTACAGTGAGGCTTTCCCCGCCAATGCTCGCGTGATTTCCTACATAGGCAGAAGCCTTCTTCTGCACCACTTCGACCGCCGCGGAGAGGCCCCCGGCTGCCGTCCCGCTCACTGCCCCGCTGCCGCCGGACGTCGTGAGCTTTGTCGTATCCTTCGCCGTCACGGAGACAGCGCCCGCCTCTGTGAGCTCGGCCTTGCCCGCGTCCGTAACATCTTTGTCCTCTTGATTTCCGATATACGCTTTCGTATCCGTCGAAATCACATGGAGTCCGGCTGCCCCGGCGCCGGCAAATGTATCCCCCGTCGCGATCGTCGCCGCAACGGACGTCAGGTTCTCTTCCGACTCAGCATTCACGCGGACAGAAGATGCCTTCGAGAGCTTCGCACCGTCTTCGATGGATGCATAGGTATGCCCCTTGTACGTCTGCACGTCAGCCGCCGCGCCAATGCCCGTGCCGCCCAGGTTGATCCCCAGACCGCCGGCCAAGCCGAAGAGGCGCGCTGTATTCTTCGCTTCTACGTCAACGCCCTGATCTCCTGCCTGATAGTTTCCCTCGCCGATCGATGCATCGGCCTTCTGGGAAATGACATTCACCGTGACCGAGCCGGAACCGGCAAATTTCGCCGCGCCTGCCGCAAAGCCCACGGCGACGGTCTTCGCTGTGCTGTCACTATCGCTGTCCTTCGCCGACCCATTGTACGCATTGTCTGCCTTGACAGAGATGCCGTCTGCCTCGATGGTCTTTTCTTTCTTTGCATCGCCGGAGAGCGACGCCTTGACGTCCGAATCATTCACCATGACCGCGACCGACGCGCCAACGGCCGTATTCGAGATCGCACCCGTACCGACACCAAGCGTCGCATTGCTGTGATTTCCAGCATCGATCGTAAGGGCCCCTGTCTTCATCGCTTTGCCGCTATCCACATGGGCATCCGTCGTCGTATGAATCCAGTTTCCGCTCGCAGAGAAGGACGTCGCCGCCTTATCCGCCAGTGCGCCGGACGCGATGATGGACGTGATCTGGCTCGCTTCATCCGCGGTGACGGCGAGCCTGCCCGCCTTTTCTCCTTCCGCTGTCCCAGCCACTTCACTGTTTTCCAGATATGCCTTCGTATCGCCTTCGATGAGGTTCACACCGATGGCTGCGCCGACCGCGGAAGAGCCCGTGGAAACAGACACCGCCCCTGTGTACGAGTCGATTTTTCCCTTGTCCTTCGCTTCGATGGTGGTGGCTTCCTTCGCCTTCACCGTACTGTCCTTCACATGTGCATCCGTCTTGTCATCCACCCAGTTCAGACTGATCTGCCCTGCACCGGAGAAGCCCTTCGTCGCACCGCTGCCGCTCGCCGCAATGTTCAGGATCGTCGCATCATTCTCCGCACGGACGGTGAGGGACTCGTCGATGTTTTTCCCGTCCTTGTCTTTTTCTTCATTGCCGCGCAGGGTGAGCGTCGCCCCATCCACATAGGCTTCGTTGTCCGCCGTGATGGAGTTGTACATGAAGCTTCCCGCAAGCGCCGCTCCGGCCTTGGCATGAAGATTGGCTCCGATGGCTGCCGACGTCGCGCGGATCGCACTGTCATTCAGACCATTCACACGGAGCGCATCGGCCGTGACAGAGGGCGCAGTCCCACCGTCTTGTTTCGCCACGGTCGCCTTCGCGGTATCGATGATACGGTTCACGGACACATTCGCTGCGGCTGCCAGACCACCCTTCGCCTCAGCCACGTTATCCTTCATCGCGCCGTCCTGATTTGCAACATTTGCAATATGCTGATCCGCTTCCTGACCAAGGAGCGGTGCATTTTCATCGGCATCATCCATATCATTGACAAAATCTTCCAGCTCGATGCCGTCTTCATCGCCGTCTTCGACCGCATGGAAGCCGGTGCTGCCGGCCTTGTTCTTCACATCCGGACTCTTATTGTCATAGGCGACCGCACCCGCAACAGAGGCTGCGATGATCTCGCCCGTGTTCTTCGCGGAGACATTGACATTGTCATCCGCCGTGACATTCCCCGAGATCGCGGCTTCCGTATCACGGTTGATGTGATTGTACGCGATGGACGCACCGATACCTGTGCCGCCGCTGACGCCGATCGCACCCGCCGCCTGAATGGTCTTCGAGAGGTCTTCCGCGGTGACAGAGACATCCTTCGCCGTGACCGTCGCGTTTCCGATACGCGCCTTCGTCGTATTATCGAAACGGTTCACGCCCACCGTCGCATCGACAGCGACTGACTTTGCCGGGCCGCCTGCCGCGGCCATCGCGATATTGAGCGCGCGTGCCTTCGCATTGACATCTGCCGATCCCTTCGCCGTGACCACTGCGCCGTCATCGATATAGGCCTCTGCGTTATTCTTCTGATGCACGGAGAGCGCCGCGCCGCCGACACCTGCCTTGGATGCGCCGTCCATCGTCCAGCCATTTCTATTGAAAATATCCTCGAAGGCCAACTTTTTTTCTTTATTTTTATAAGCTGTTTTCCAGAGATTCAGCGGTGCATAGCTCAGATACGACTGGATCGTGCCGGTCAGGTTCACCGTCGTGATGTCCGTCTCGCCCGTGACATTCACATGGCCAGCCGCATCGACTGTAGGCGTCGTCGTCTGCGTGTCATCTTTCTTGCCAATATACGCTTTGGCGTTGTTATCATAGTTCACGATGGAGACGGACGCCGCGCCATTCACGTTGTCGCCATTTCCCGCCGCCTGCGTCCAGCTGTCCACCAGATCGGGAAGGACGGGATTCGTATCGATCGAGTTAAAGAAGACATTCAAAAGCTGATCCACGGGATCGCTGCTCTGCCAGCTCGTCTGCCATGGGATGACCGTCTTCGCATGGACGGTCGTATCTCCGCTGGTCTTCGTGTCGCCACTGATGAAAGCGGTCGCGTGATTTCTTTGTTCCAGATAAGAGATTGCCGCCGTGATGGTATTGTCCTTCTTCGTGGTCTCATCCTTGGACGTTGTATCATTCTGGTACGAACCAACGACCGCGTGGCTGCGGGAGAGCGTCAGCGCATCGACCGTGAGCGATTTCGCACCGATCGTTTCATCCGCATGGCCGCCCGCATCGATGCCGCGCACCTTCCCCGTCACAGACGCTGTCGCATCATTGTCACTGAAAAGGAGCGCCGTCGACGCATTTGCCCCCATCTTGTTCCATGGTTTCTTCGCATCGGCCGGTTTTTCTGCTTCATCAAGGTCAAGATCCTTCGCCATCTGGCCCATCTGGTCTTCTTCGGTAAATGCTTTTTTCAGCTTCGAGAAGAGATTCTTAAAGCCTCCCTTGATCGGATCCGTCGTCGGCTTAAGAGCCGTGTCCCCGCCGATGCTCGATGCCGTCACCGTATCCGCCGCATAGACGCCGCCGTTTTCAGAGAGCGTATTCTCCGCCTTCACCGACACATCGCCCTTCGCGTAGACCGTGCCCGCCATATCCGCTGTCGCTTTCGTATCAGAGATCCCGAGACCGACCGAGAGCCCCAGCGTTTGCCCGCAGTTCGACGCACTCGAGCCCAGCGAGCGGATGGATTTCGCGCTGATATCCACATCGCCCTGACTCACGAGCGTCGCCTTCTTTCCTACTTTTGCCGCGACGTCGCTCGTAAGCTGTGCCCAGGAGAAATCCAGCGACAGCCCGCCTGCCGGCACCGCGCTGAAATCTATCAGGCTCATCTTGACCGCATTCGTGCCTTCCGCCTTCAGCGTCGTATCCTTCGCGGAAGTGATCGTGCTGTCATCCACATCGACATACGACTTCACATCGCCGATGCCCACGTTAAAGCCGATGCCAACAAGATTCACATTGAACGGCGCGATATCCGACTTCGCGTCCGACGTGACCTTCACATCGCCATGCCCCTCGGCGCCCGTGCCATCTCCAAGAGCCGTGATATCCGTCTTGTCGATGTCCACATTCGCCTCGGCATATGTCTTCGTCGCCGAGCCGAACGTGCGGAAATTGCCGCCGTACTCTTCGATGAGTCCCAAGACGGCATTGTGATCCTTTTCCCGCTCGATACCCGCCTTGATCTCCGCATCAGAGAGCTCATTGTCATCACCGATGACGCCCGACGTCGTTGCGCGAGCGGAAATGTCTACGTTATCCCCCTTGATCGTATTTCGACCGCGGCTCTTCTGTCCCATCTTCACCAATGCATACGCGCCGTCGCCGATGTCCCAGGCATAGAGCTTCGTCGCCGCCGTCGCATGGATGGAGACATCCCCCGCCTTATGGCCGCTCTTTCCTTCGGCCGTGATCGTCGCATCATCCACATCGATGCGGGAAACGCCCATGACATTTCTGACCGCCGTGATGTCGATCTTGCCGCTGTCCTTCTTCTCCGACGACGAGTCGATGTAGGCGTCCTTGATGGAGATCATGCCATCTCCCGGCTCCTTACCGGGATCCGCCTGCAGCTTCGCATCCTGCGAAGACGCCGTCAGCGCGATCGCCCCGCCACCGGACGTGATGTGGCTCGCCTTCGCCTCCGTGCCGGTGACGACGAGATTATCCCCCGTCTCTACGGTGACACTCCGCCCATGAGACGCGATCTCGCCCGCCAGCGTGATATCCTTCTTTGCGACCAGCGCGATGCCGTCCGTCGTCGCTACCGCCGTCGTCGCATCCACGATGCCCGCCGTATTTACGAGAGAGTTTCTGTATGTATCCGCACTCTGACCCGCGGTGTAGTCATGAAATGCAGCCCCCGTCTGGATCATGCCGTCCGTCTGCGAGATCGTACTCTTTGCCGAAGCGATGACCACGCTGTCCTTTGCGTTGATTTTGCCCGCGAAAGAGATCCCTGCATCGCCTGCCGTGTTCCCGCCCCACAGAGAGCCGTCATTCAAAAGGCGCGCCCGCTCCGCCGGCGATTTCTGATAGAAATCCTTGTCCCGGTCAAAATTGACCTGAACCGGCCCCGACTGAGAAGGCATAACGTAGTAGCCGTTATAGAGCGCATCACCCACCGCTGTATTCGTCCCGAGCGTCAGGCGGCCCACATTGAAGACACCATGCGAGCCGACCGCGATACCTGCATTCGAGAAGAAATACACGTCCCCGCCGATCTTGTTATCCTTGATCGCATTCACGACACCGTCTATGTCGATCTTGTTCTTGACGACATTGATCTGATGATTCGCCTCTCCCATATGGAGATTCGCCACATCGTGCTGCTTGATGCCGAAATCATTGAACTTGTTCAGTGCATTGCCGTCCTTCACCTGCTGGTTCGTGATGTCATACTGCTTGCCGCTGTTTGCGATATCCGTCACTTTGACCGTATTGCCATAGTGCTTCTGATCCGCCACCGTCACGTCCGCATAGATGAAATTGCAAGCCGCGCCCCAGCCTGCGATAGCAAGGAGCAGCGCCGTCCCTGCGCGAGAGAGGATGCTCCCGCCGCGGCGCGCACTCTTCTTCCCCTGATGCGTCTTGACAAGCTCCGAAGCGACCACATAGCAGCCGCGCGTCGCGTTCCATACGACTTTGTATATTTTGTTCATAAGACGGTCCTCCTTTGGGTGAGAAGATCATGGAAATAGGTTGATGGGTTCAGGGTTAGCCCGTAGGACGTGCTGCCCTTTGATTCCATTTGAAAGCTTCGTACTCTCTAGTTAGGAGTGAGGAGTGAGGAGTGAGGAGTGAGGAGTGAGGAGTGAGGAGTGGTGGTGCGGCGCATAAAAATATAGAAGCGCCGCGAAGCATAAATAGGGCGATGCCCGAAGGTTTCCCGATTGAGCTTTCCAAACATCGTCCGCCTGAACGCGAATGACAAAGATCAAGGGCTACGCTCGGGATGACGATACGGGAAGGCGGCAGTTTGACATCTGACATCTGACGTCTGACGTCTCCTAGTCACCAGTCACTAGTCCCCAGTTCCTCAAAATCACACATTCCTCTGCAGATAGAAATGCACTCTCGGCGATGCATCTCCGATATTTCCGGAATCCTTGAGCGGGATGCCGAGGACGGCCTTGCCATACCAGCCGCCCTTGCTGCACTCCAGACCGATGCCGGTGCTCGTGAGGTAGTCCTTCGTTGTTTTGACGCTGAAATTGTTATATGCGACGCCGTGGTCGAGGAAGACGAAGCCTCGCCAGGTCTGATGGTCACTGCTGATGGGGAATCCGTACTCCATACCGGCGAACCAGCCTTTATCGCCCGAAAGGATACTTTCCTTGTATCCGCGAACGCTCCCCATACCGCCCAGCGTGAACTGCTCCGTCGAAGGCAGCGAGGTAAAGGCGGTGTACTGCCCATAGAGACGGTAGAGCATGTACTGGTCATTTTTGAGATTTTGCCGGCGCATGAGGTAGGCGCTATAGTATGAGCCGTTGTTATCCTTATCATTCACGCGGTCATCGCTCTCATAGCCGGTGACGCTGGTCATGAAGAACCACAGCCCGTTCTCATCGAAGCTCCGCGCTGACAGTCCGGCCTTCACCGTGCGCGTTGCGCTATTCGAGAGCTCCATCCCGGAGTATGTGGTATCCGACCATTTCCGATGGCCTTCCAGAAAGACATCCACACGGGAAAGCGGCGTGATATTCACGGGGTGCGTGATGGAGATCGCCGCGTCATTCGAATTGGCCTTCATATCATAATCCTTGAAGGTGCCGTCGATGATATCCACCAGATTTCTGCTGTAGGAAATCTGCGCCCGCGTCCCGTGATGCCCCCATGGCGTATCGTACATCACCGAGCCGCCCCAGATGCCTTCCGTCCACACCGGGCTCACCGCGAGGCTCGCATCATGCCCGCCGATCCCGCGGTACTCCGTGTACGCGCCGATGCGGTAGCGACCGCTCTCTTTCTGCCCCGCATTGTCCGTGAAAATAAAGGATGTCAGCGGATTCTCCTTCTCCCCGAGCACCAGATGGAGATCGGAGGTTCCTTCCTCCTCTCCCGGCACCAGCTCTGCCTGCACCTGATAGGTATTCGTCGAATTATATACGCGGAGCTCATCCTCGAGCCGATCCACGTCCACCAGCTCGCCCGTCTTTCCATGGATGCGCGAGAGGAGCGACTTCTCGGAGATCCGCTGATTTCCCGTGATGACCGTCTTTCCGAATTTCCCTTCAATGAGACGGATGTAGACCACGCCGTCCTGTACCTTCTGCGGCGGCAGCACGGCCTGCGCCGTCACGATATGCTTCTCCTGATACAGCGCATTCAGGCGGGCCACCATGTCCGTCAGCTCCTTCACGGTGGCAGGTCCTGCGCCTTTGAAATGGATGGCTCTCCGGATCTCCTCTGCGGAAAGAAATTTCGATGGCGTCACGCGGATCTCCTTCACCTCAAAGACCAGCCCGCCCTCTTCGGCCTTCGCCTCCGAAGAATGCACGGCATCCAGCGTGCGGTAGCGGCTCTTCTGATAATACGACGCCACCTGCTGGTTCGTCTCGCTCATACGCGACGCTTGATCCGTCACCTTCTGCACCGCCGGATCCGTCGGATCGAGCTTGGCCGGCGCAGCACTCACGCTGCCTGAAAAAAGAAGGGCTGTCAAAAGACTAAGAGATAGTGATTGTATGGTACGTTTCATGGCAAGATCCTCCATCGAAAAAAGGCAACAGGCACAGAAATCCATCTGCTTTTTCTAAAAAAGGATACACGATCCCTATTCTGTATCTATTATACAGGAGATCCTTCCTTCTGACCCTGTCACAAGTGACAGGGTCAGAAAATTTTGAGAAAAGTTTTTTTGGGGGATGAGGGACTAGGGACTGGTAACTGGTGGCTAAGAGACATTCGGACATCGCCCGATGGATGCTCCGCAGCGTTTCTGCTCTATGCGCCATGCCGCCATGTTCCCTTGCTCTCCGTGATATAATATGATGTAAATATTCTCACAGCACCCTTGGTGCTTCCATGTTTCAAAGAAAGGACCCACTCATGAACACCCCGTTGGGGGCTGACTACAGAAGCCCCACTTTCTGGCAGCGGCTGTTTTTCATCCTAGCCATCACCGTGGTCGGGACATTTCTCTACTCCGTCGGCATCAATGCCTTCTATGTCCCCCATCACTTTCTCGCAGGCGGACTCACCGGCATCGCGATGATCCTGAACTACCTGACGGGCTTTCCCATCGGTATCGCAAACCTCATCCTGAACATCCCGATCCTTCTTCTTGCCCTGAAGTTCATGGGAAAATTCTATACCCTGATCACCATCATAGGCACCGTGCTCTGCTCCGTCTTCATCGACCTCACCGCACCGCTTGCTGCCATGTCCTCCGTGAAACAGCCGCTCGTCTCTGCCATCGCAGGCGGCGTCATCCTTGGCCTTGGCATGGGGCTCCTCTACCGCTACAACAGTAACACCGGCGGTCTCGATGTCATCGGCGCGATCCTGAAGAAATACTTCAATCTGGAGATCGGCTACGTCGTCTTTGCGCTGAACTTCCTGATCGTCATGGCCAGTGCCTGGATCTTTGCCCTGGAGCTCGCCATCTGCACCCTGATCGCGATGTACATCAATGCGAACCTGTCGAGCCGTCTCGTCATCGGCTTCGCCCAGCGGAAAGCCGCCTTCATCGTTTCTGACAAGCCTCTTGAGATCGCAGACGCCATCCTCCGCAACATTCACCACGGTGCGACCCTCCTCTACGGGCAGGGCGCCTTCTCCGGCATGGATAAGCGCATCATCTTTGCCATCGTCGATCTGACACAGATCACGAAGCTCCGTCACTACATTGAAGAAATCGACCCGCATGCCTTTCTCTTCATCATGAATACCACAGACGTCATCGGCCGCGGCTTCACAAGCCCGCTCTCCACCGTAAAGACCATGCCGAAGTCCATGCGCTACACCAGCAGCCCCGAGGGCGAAATGGTCCCCACGCGCATGTGGCAGTATGAAATGGACGAGGAAGCCCACCCGAATCAGGGCGAGGCCGAACGTGAAGCGGAGAAGATCGCAAGAAAGCGTATGAGCTATCGGAAATAAAAAAGGGGCTGTGAAGAAATGAATTCTCATTTCTTCACAGCCCCTTTTTACTTTGC
>ERZ1034687.907-NODE-907-length-17375-cov-7.579099_pt1 | contig 17375 bp, 13 predicted proteins | sample MGYA00520704_ERZ1034687 | MGnify/ENA primary metagenome ERZ1034687 (study PRJEB33766, sample SAMN09781762) | gut metagenome | biome: gut microbiome | host: Homo sapiens | place: Madagascar | study: EMG produced TPA metagenomics assembly of the PRJNA485056 data set...
GCTGTATACACACATTATTATATATAATAAAGAAACAATAAAGAAATCTGAATGGAAACTAAGAACAAACTTGTAGAAGCCATTGTCAAAGGTATTCAAGAGAAAAAAGGACAGGACATAACGATAGCCGACTTGCGCGAATTGGACGGCTCGATAGCCAACTACTTCGTAATCTGCCAGGGCAATTCGCCGTCGCAGGTAGAAGCCATTGCCGACTCCGTAGAGGAGACAGCACGCATTGAGGCTGGCGACAAGCCAATACACGTACAGGGTCTGCCCCAGGCTTATTGGGTAGCCATGGACTACGGCGACGTACTCGTACACATATTCATTCCTGAAGCACGCGATTTCTATAATCTCGAAAATCTATGGCAGGATGCTGCCATCACCAACGTGCCAAACCTCGATTAAGAGCAAACAATTATGGACAACAAAAAGAATCCCATGGGCGACAACCAGCCGAAGATGCCACGATTCAATATGACGTGGGTCTACACGATTATACTCGTGGTTCTGGCTGTGCTGTACTTCTCCGACGGAGGCAATGCCTTGATGGGCGGGCCTTCGGCAAGCCAGGAAGCCACATACACCAAGTTCAAGATTTATGTGCAGAAGGGCTATGCCAAGAGTGTAGTTATAAACAAGGACAAGGGCACTCTGCGCATGTACGTAAAGCCTGAGAAGATACGCGACGTGTTCGGACAATCGGGTCAGCAGGTAGGACGCGACCCCTTCGTGAGTGTAACATATGGATCAGCCGATGCTCTCGACACCTATCTGTCAGCAGCACAGCAGACCGGCAAGATAGCCGACTACAGCTATGAGAAGGACAGCAACTCCGGACTCATATCACTTTTCTACACCTTCGGTCCGATAGTGTTCTTCGTACTGCTATGGATGTTTATAATGCGTCGCATGAGCGGCGGAGGCGGAGGTGTCGGAGGCGGCATCTTCAACGTAGGCAAATCGAAGGCGCAGATGTACGAGAAGGGCAACGACCTGGGCATTACATTCAAGGATGTGGCTGGTCAGGCAGGTGCCAAGCAGGAGGTGCAAGAGATTGTCGACTTCCTTAAGGAGCCTCAGAAATACACCGACCTTGGCGGTAAGATACCTAAGGGTGCATTGCTCGTAGGTCCTCCGGGAACCGGTAAGACATTGCTTGCAAAAGCCGTAGCAGGCGAGGCTGGCGTGCCTTTCTTCTCAATGAGCGGTTCTGACTTTGTCGAAATGTTTGTAGGTGTAGGTGCAAGTCGTGTTCGCGACCTGTTCCGTCAGGCCAAGGAGAAGGCTCCATGTATCATCTTCATCGACGAGATTGATGCCGTAGGTCGTGCACGTAGCAAGAATCCTGCAATGGGAGGCAATGACGAGCGCGAGAATACGCTCAACGCCTTGCTTACCGAAATGGACGGATTCGGCACCAATAGCGGTGTAATAATACTTGCAGCTACCAACCGTGTAGACATGCTCGATAAAGCCTTGCTGCGAGCAGGACGTTTCGACCGCCAGATTAGCGTTGACCTGCCCGACCTTACCGAGCGTAAGGAGATATTCAACGTGCATCTGCGCAAGGTGAAGATTGACCATACTGTCGACATTGACTTCCTCTCACGCCAGACACCGGGATTCTCGGGTGCCGACATAGCAAATGTATGCAATGAGGCTGCCCTTATAGCTGCACGTCACAACAAGAAGACAGTAGGCAAGAAGGACTTCCTCGATGCCGTAGACCGCATCATCGGCGGACTGGAGAAGAAGACAAAGGTGATGACCAACGACGAGAAGCGCACCATTGCACTTCATGAAGCCGGACACGCCACAGTGTCATGGTTCTGCGAGCATGCCAATCCGCTCGTAAAGGTAAGCATTGTGCCACGCGGACGTGCACTGGGTGCAGCATGGTATCTGCCCGAAGAACGTCAGATTACAACCAAGGAGCAGATGCTCGACGAGATGTGCTCATTGCTGGGCGGACGTGCAGCCGAGGAACTCTTCACCGGACATATATCTACAGGAGCAATGAACGACCTGGAGCGCGCTACCAAGTCGGCTTACGGCATGATAGCCTATGCCGGCATGAGCGACCGACTGCCCAATATCTGCTATTACAACCAGCAGGAGTATCAGTTCCAGCGTCCCTACTCGGAGACAACGGCAAAGATTATGGACGACGAGGTACTCAAGATGATCAACGACGAGTATGCACGCGCCAAGCAGATACTCAAGGAGCACAGCGAGGGACACAACCAGCTGGCTGAACTGCTTATGACACGCGAGGTGATATTTGCCGAAGACGTGGAGCGCATATTCGGCAAACGCCCATGGGTGAGCCGCTCGGAAGAGATAATCGAGGACAATCTGCCCAAGCTTGAGGACATGCCCGAAGAAGTAAGAAAGGCCCAGGAAGAGCATGAGGCAGCAAAACACAAAGAAGAGTAGCGGAGGCTTTTGGCCTCAGCAGCCAATAAGAAAATACTAATAAAACAAACTTCTTTCAGACTATGAGTGATAAAATGAAAAATCTCATCGTGCGCTCGATTACCGGCGTGATATTCGTGGCAGCTGTAGTGACATGCTTTCTGCGCCCCGAGGCAATGATACTGTTGTTTGCACTTGTCACCGGACTGACCGTGTGGGAGTATACAGGCATAGTGAACAATATAGAGAACGTGACGGTAAACCGCTTTCTCGCCACCGTGGCAGGCGTTTATCTGTTCTTCGGCATTGCGGGTTTCTGCTCAGGCATAGTGCCTTCGGCAGTGTTCATACCTTATCTGCTGACAGTGGTGTATATGTTCATATCGGAGCTTTACACCAAAGCGCCCAACCCTATAAACAACTGGGCATACACAATGTTGTCGCAGATGTACATCGCCCTACCCCTCTCGATGCTCAACGTACTGGCATTCAGAGGCACAGCCGACGGAGTGGTATACTCATCGCTGCTACCGCTGAGCGTGTTCATATTCCTCTGGACCAACGACACGGGTGCCTATCTTAGCGGTTCGCTCTTCGGCAAGCACAAGCTGTTTCCACGTGTGTCGCCGGGTAAGAGCTGGGAAGGAAGCATAGGCGGCGGTATTCTGGTGATAGTAGTGGCAGCCTTGATAGGCATGTACGAGAATTCTGACATGCACGCAGGCAATGCTGAAGTGTCGCTCAATATAGTTCAGTGGATTGGTATGGGCGTTGTCGTTGTGTTCTTCGGAACATGGGGCGACCTTGTAGAGTCGCTCTTCAAGCGCACCATAGGCATTAAGGACTCTGGCAATATTCTGCCCGGACACGGTGGAATGCTCGACCGCTTCGACTCGTCGCTTATGGCAATCCCGGCTGCAGTAATATATCTGTACACACTCACGCTGATGTAAGGAACAGACTACGATGAGGATGTCATATCCTCCTATGTATAGTGCTGACATTCTGTCAATTAATAGCGACAGGATGTCAGCACTTTTTTGTTGGTACACATATTGCATTATACATAATGTAAGAACATTTTAAGAATGAATTGATTATTAGGTTACACATAGTAGGTTTTAGTTAGGTTATAGGTTAATATTGATTGTTTTTGAAAAACACAAAAATGGGGGATGCATCAAGACGTTGAAGCCTTGGTGCATCCCCTTTTTTTATTACCTTACGGGATACGTATCGGATTGTCAGCGTACCGGATAGTGCATATTCTCGGGTTTGATGCAGTCGAGCACCTCATCGCAATACTTGCGCGACTCCCAACGTGCCATAGGCAGGTCGTGCAGAAGCCAGTTGCCACAGTCTTGCGGTGCTGCACCCGGAATGTCTCCTTCAAATTCTGCAACGAATCGGAATGTGCGCTGCATGAGTTCTACTATGTCTTCGGGCTGCAAGTCGCCACGCATGAGCAGATAGTTGCCCGTAAGACATCCCATCGGTCCCCAATACACGATGCGGTCTTTCCACTGTGCATCGTTGCGCAGATAGGTGGCAGCCAGATGCTCAATGGTGTGCAATGCACCCGGATGCAGCGCCGGCTCACGGTTGGGTTCCTTCATGCGAATGTCGAAAGTGGTCACTACATATCCTCCTACATTGTCCTTACGCGAAACGTATATGCCGCGCAACAGGCGGTTGTGATCGATTGTAAAGCTTGGTATCTTCTCCATATTATTTATATATGATTATGCCCTTTTACTTTTTTACTCTTTTACTTTTTTACTCTTTTACTTTTTTACCTTTTTACTTTTTACCTTTTTACTTTTTACCCTTTTACTCTTTTACCCTTAAATGCTTTCAAGGAACGCCTTTGTCACCTCAAACGAACCTTCAGCCATACGCTCCCAGAAGTCGAAATACATCTGTGCCTTATGGTCTTTGAGCGGAATGTCGCTGATTATGCGGAAGCTTATGAAGGGAGTGTTGTACAGGTTGCAAGTCTGGGCGATAGAGCAGCTCTCCATGTCGACAGCCTCGGCATCGGGGAAGTTGTCGAGTATCGACTGCATCTTCTCACGAGTATTGACAAACCAGTCGCCGCTTACTATAAGACCGCTGCGCACATGAGTGCCGCAACTGAGCGATGTAGCCTTATTGACCAGTTCGGCAGGACAGCCAAAGCGTGCCGGCTGACCCATCACCTGACCCATCTTGCACTCGTCGCCACAGTAAACATCGTGATAGCAGCATTCAGTACTAACCACAACATCGGTGACATTGAGCGAAGTGTCGGCTCCGCCAGCCACGCCTGTCGAAATGACAAGATCGGGACTGTAGCGGTTTATCATCTCAACTGCGCCAATGGCAGAATTGACCTTGCCGATGCCGCACTGCTGCATCACCACCTCATTGTCGCCGATACGGCCCTTGACAAATGTGCGACCGTCGTGTGTCTCGACGGCCTTGTCTGTGGCGAGAGTCTGCAACTGTGCAAACTCCTTGTCCATAGCCACTATTATTCCTATTCTCATTGCTACTGTTCTGTTATATTTGTTTCTGAAATGCAAAGTTACTCATTTTTGCCGATGCCACAATAGGATTGCACCAACAAAAAAACGGGGCCTTACGCAGGTCCCGTTGTATAATACCTTTTCTCACGAAAAGAATTATTAATCAACAACAAAATTCATTCATTTACGATTGTCTGCCACTGCAGACGTACCTAATAAATTTAATAATTGTAGTCTTTGTAAAATAACATTGCTTAATGTGTATGAAACGTAATCTGATGTATGTCTTGTTATAACTCTCTAGTCAATCTTTCTTTTTACGATTGCAAAGTTATAAACATATACGTCAACATACAAATTAATTCAACAAACCACCTTTTTTATTAGGCAAACCGCTCGTTTCATCATTTCTTAGCCTCCACGCTGCCACTATTGGCAAGCTTCAGGCTCTGAAGCGAAGCCTCCTCGCCAACTATCCACACTATGTCGCCAAGGCGCAAGCGATAGGTAGAGCTGACCATCGAGAGGTTTTCCTTGCCCTCCTCACGGCCTACGACCATACAGTTGTAGCGGTCGCGTATGCAGGTCTCGCGAAGCGTCTTGCCCACAAAAGGCGAGTGGCGGTCGATGACAATCTGCGAGAGTTGCATCTCACGTTTCTCTATGTCAGGGTCGTCGGGCACTAAGTCGCCATCGATGGCAGCATGCAACGACGCAAGCTGGGCATCGCTGCCAATCACCTGCAGACGGTCGCCTGGGAAGATGATGTCATCGGCACCAGGTATATTGATGCGCTGATGTCCGCGCAGAATGCTGCTGACATGTACGCCAAAGCGGTTGCTCAAGCGCAGGTCGGCAAGATTATGTCCTGCCCAAGTGGAGTTTTCGGGCACGTCAATGTCGGATATATGTATATCGCGGTCGAGCAGATGACCCTCATACAGCGGCTTCTTGAGTCCGAGCACCTGCTGCTCTATGTCGCGCGAACGAAGGTTCTGCACAAACAGACGTTCCATCAGAATGCTCTGCTTCTTGAGTCGTCTGGACAGAATCATCACGAGTACTATAGCCACTGCAATAGTGAGCAGAAGCGCATTGGTGAAGCGTGTGAGATAGTTGCAGATGTAGAACACGAACGCCGAGGCTATGACCAGACGCACAAAGATGGTGACAAGCAGCGGCAAACGATTGGTGCGACTCTCGCCCCACAATGCACGAAACTCCTCAGAGTGGTTTTTCTTCATCACAATGGCACGCAGGAAGGGGGCTATAATCATGATGGTGAGCACTCCGCATATTCCGTTTGCCCACCAGTGCATGCCGGGCATAAGATGGCGCACGAAAGGCAGGAAGAACGTGAACATAAGGGCTATGGCGGCAATGGACAATATGGAGTAGATAAGCGTGATGCGTGCCATCTGCGCTATAAGGCTGTGCCAGTTGCTCTTGGGTGCTGTAGACGGATGCGAGAGCGTAATGTTGTTGAGCGCACGTATCCAGATCTTGGGCAGGCGGCGTTCGAGCACTCCGTAGCAGGGCACCGAGAAGCGTATCATATAAGGTGTAAGAAAGGTGGTAATGACCGACACTGCCACTACTACGGGATAAAGGAATTCACCAGTCACTTTAAGCGAAACACCCAACGAGGCAATGATGAACGAGAACTCACCTATCTGCGCCATCGAGAAGCCGCATCGCATGGCCGACTTGAGCGACTGTCCGCCTATGAGGAAGCCGAACGTACCGAACACAGCCTGACCTACAAGTATCGTCAATACCAAATCACCGATAGGCAAAGCGTAGCTGACTATGATTTTGGGGTCGACAAGCATACCCACCGACACGAAGAATATGGCACCGAAGAGGTCTTTCACGGGGGCTACGAGCTTCTCTATCTTACCTGCCTCAATGGTTTCGGCAAGTATGCTGCCCATAACGAATGCTCCGAAAGCCGAACTGAAACCCACCTTCGTAGACACTACTGCCATCAAGCAGCACAGTCCGAGCGACACGATGAGCAGAGTCTCGTTGTTGATGAGCTTGCGCGTAAGGCGCAGGAAGAGGGGCACGGCAAAGATGCCCACTACAAACCACAGCACAAGGAAGAAGCCTATCTTCATGACCGAGCCTATCATCTCGCCTCCGTCGGGATTAGCTCCGCTTGCCAGTGCCGACAGCATCACCATCATCACAATGGCAAGCACGTCCTCAAGTATGAGCACACTCATCACAGGACCCGCAAACTTCTGCTGTCGCAGTCCCATATCGGTGAATGCCTTATAGATAATAGTGGTGGAGCTCATAGCAAGCATACCGCCAAGGAAGATGCAGTCCATGCGGTTCCAACCGAACCCATGCCCCACCACTATGCCCAGAGTCATCATAGCGAAGATGATGGTGAGGGTGGTGATGACGGGCGTTATGCCCATCTTGATGATCTTCTTGAACGAGAAGTCAAGACCCAAAGAGAACAGAAGGAACATCACACCTATGTCAGCCCACGTCTTGATGTCAGTGCGGTCGATTACGGACATGGTATACGGCATGTGCGGACTGACAATGAATCCAGCCATGATATAGCCCAACACGAGCGGCTGCTTGAGTTTCTTGAATATGAGTGTGACCGCACCCGCCACAATAAGTATAAGGGCAAGGTCGTTTATTAGAGTGGGAACTTCTGACACGCTTGTTTAATTTTTGATTATTAATGAATAATGTTTGATTGCAAGAGCTACCAAATACAATCAATGCAAAGATAACAATTTTTGTTTGAATATCAAATGACAAGGCGCACTTTCTGCTTCAAAGCCTTTGGATAGGCAATGAGTGTATAGGCAGTGCCCTCAAGTCCTTCAATATGCAACTCTGACATACGTGTGAGGTCAAGTGTCTTGTAATCGATTTTTACGTCAAGTGTCTTGGGACGTCCAGGCTTATTGGAACGAGGCCCCGTATACACATAGTATAGGCTCGCTGTATCCATGAAGCGGCTTACAAGATGGAAACCGCACTCTTTGATTCCGTCCACAAACAATTCGTTCTGTAGGTCTGCTCACAATGGGTGCCGTAGTGCTCCATTTGAGTATGATTTAGTCGTTGACTTGAATCCACTACCTTACACCTTGTATATTCTAATGACCGATTTGGGTTTATGCGACTTTTTTCGTTTTTCTTTGATTTTTCTTTGTTTTAGCCTATTTTCAGTTTTTATTCCACTAAAAATCCCATCCACTATGTGGTTAACATAAATGGATGGGACGTATAATTCAGTATAATACTATGAACTACTTCTTTTTCTTCAATGTGAAGTTGATTTGCATACCGCTCATTGCAGCTGTCGGTTTAGCCACTTCATACATACCATAATCATCGAACATCGGATAGGCAAATGATTTAGAATTATAGTCAATGATATAAACATCAAGCAAAGTCTCACCGTTCTCATCCTCTATATTTCTAACTGCTATAAGAGCCTCTTTATCCTCACTCGTCTGCGTAGCCGAGAAGTAACGGTTAACGTTCTTAAGGAGCAGCATCTGCAAAACAGGTCTTTCACTCGCAGACATACCAAATCGGAATTGTTTTTCCTTGTCAATCGAGAAGTCGGAAGACGGTTGGAAATAGTTCTTCAATTCTGACTTCAATGACGTAGTGAGTTTATAGCCTGTACCTGTACCATCACCAGAGAATGTGAATGTATCTTCAGCATTTAATGTTGGCCATCCTTCAGCATCCTTTTCAGTACAGCCCCATGCATTTATGAAGTTTTCCTTTGTTGTAACAAGTGAATTCATAACCCATGTACCAAACAGATCAGAAGCATAGCTACCAATCATAGTAACAGTAGCTGTCGGGAACGCACCAGCTACAAAGCCCTGTGCCTCTGTAACCTGAGGAGTAACCACAATTACATTCTTGCCTTGCTCAAGATTAAGGGCCTTCAGTTTGAATACACACTTGTTAGAACCCTTAGCTATTACGGCTGTCTTGTTCTCAAATTGATAATTAGTACCCTCTACAGCAGTAGAAAGCAATGGATCGGCAGCAACGCTCACCTCGATATCGTTCTCAGCTACATAGCTTGAACCATCCTTGATGTTGAGCAAGTCGAACTCAACCTCCAGTTCGCTACCGAGCACATACGATTTCTGTGCAAAAGAGTAGAGGCGCTTGTCCTGCACACCAAGATTGATTGTTGTAGAACCGTTCTTACCTGTCTCTGCCCCAGAAAGACTCATTGTAATAGTCTTGGCTTCGGTGAAGTTGTTCTTAGCTGTCACGGTGATGCTCATTGACTGAGAACTACCGCCAACGGTATACTTCTCTGCCGAAACAGTATAGTCTTCGCCCTTAACTGCAGTACCTCCGAATGTCACCGGAATGTCGGTAGCAGTAGCAGGCGCGTTAGCAGCCGTGATATTGATATTTACACTTCCCTTTGTAAGATTATAATTAGCACTCTCGAACGATACCTTGAACGAGTTGTCGTCGTCACTACTACAAGCGGTGAATACAGCTGTCACCAGCATGAGCAAAAATGGAATGATCTTTTTCATTTTACTACTTTGTTTTTAATGTTAATAAATTATTTTGCGTTCTCGTTATATTCAGTTTCAAGCGCACTTATCTCAGCACGGTCCTCCTGTGTAAGAGGTTGAGGATCGGGGAGCTTATAACTGCCACCTTTCTGTACTTGAGTAGGAGGCACTTCATCATACTTTTCGCACGACACAAGCATAGTAGATGCTACAAGCATGCCCACCGATACACCACATAATAATATTGCTTTCTTCATAAGATTCCTCCTTATTATTAATATTCTATCTCCGTGTAACCTGGATTCTGCTGCAATGTCGGGTTAAGCTGAATATCGCTTGCCGGCAAAGCGAATGTGTACATAAACTTATATGTAGTATACTTCAAACCCTTGTTTGCAATCCAAAATTCTGGTCGACCGTTGCGCTTAAGTTCCATAAAGCGGTCGCCCTCCAAGAACAGCTCTTTACGACGTTCGCAGAGAATGGCATACATAAGCGGTGTTAGCTCCTTGCCTTGAGCATCCACCTTTATAATATCGTCATGGTCAACAGCCGGCAAAGTCTGCATAGTGTATGGCACATAATTCTCAATACGATGCTTGCGTAAATCGTTGAGCAAGTCAAGTGCCTCAGTAGTATTGCCTTCATGACATGCACTCTCCATAGCTATCAGCTGCAACTCCGCCGAACGAAGTCCCGAGAAGAATATCTTCTTGTTCTTGCGTCGCTTGCCAATAAAAAGATTGTATCTGACATCCTTGTCGCCTTCCTTAAAGAGTCGGATATATCGAACGCTGATAGGACGTGCAGCCAAGTATGTATTCTGTGTAGCATAAGTCTTGTCAAGCTTTGCCACACGGAACAGCATATTGCCAGCTACACCGTCATTAGCTGTCATCATCTTCTCATAGTCTTCACCTTCAAGCAAAGGATAACGCTTCAATACGTCAAGTGCTATCTCCTTAGCCTCCTTATAGTGCTGACTCCAGAAATAAAGTCGGGCAAGATATCCCTTTATGACATCATCGTTGAAGTAATAGTACTCGTTCTGGATGTTATACTCTATAGCCTTCTTCAAATCTTTCTCTGCCTGCTCCACAGTCTGGTCGATAGTACTACGTGGCGGCTGTGCTTCCATATCGAAATCAGAAACAATAGGCACTCCCAATTGTGAATCGGAAGAACCAACTGGAGCACAATAATAGCGCAACAGCTGATAATAGCTCACGCCACGTATTGCATACGCCGTACCAAGAATGTCCTTGGCTTCCTGCGTATCAAGATCGGTCTTAAGATTATCAATCACAATATTGCACCGGCCGATAGTGGCATAGCAACTCTTGTATAAAGATCCGCTGCTACAAGCGCTACCTACATACGTCGGCAACAGACTGCCCGTAGGATACTCCGTCAGGTTTGTTTCAAAATTGTCACACCAGCACGCTGTAGTATAAGAGCCAGAGCCTTCCATAGCAGCCTTCACTCCTACGCTGCTTGAAGTTCCGCTTTCTATCTCATCACACATCTCATGAATGATGGCCGAGAAATCCTCCGGAGTTTCAGGTATAGTCTTGTCATCGGGCTTTATATCGAGAAACTTGTTGCACGAGCTTAAGCTCACGGCAAGCATCATTATATATATTATGTTCTTTTTCATATCTGTCATATTATTAAAAACCTACATTTACACCAAATGAGAAGCCTCGGCTGATAGGATATACAGCACCTGGAGATTCGGGATCCAATCCTTTGAACTTAGTAACCGTAAGTACATTGTTGGCTGTTAGCGAGAATCCCAAATTGGTCAATCCCCAACTGCCGATAACATTCTGTGGCATACTGTACATGAGCGAGATGCTTCCTATCTTCCAGTAAGCGGCATTGCAATACTCGGCACCCGACGTGATATTGGTAGCACTCACATTGTCCAAGTCTACAGAGATAGCCGGTCCGTAGGCATCAACCAATCGAGGATAACCATTGGTGATGGCATTGGTGTTCATCCATCTGTTGGCTGCCTCCTTAGGCTTGTTCAAGTGGGCTGTATACAGGTCGCTCATTGATGACTGCACCGAGTTGACGCGTGTACCCGACAGAGCGCCATAGTAAGCAAACGAGTTGTTGACTGTGTACTTCTTCTTTGCACCGAGTGCGAAGGTTGAACTCATGCTCAACGAGAAATTCTTGTAGCTGGCATGTGTAGAGAAACCACCAGTCCATGGAGCATTCTCCGTACCTATATAGTACACATAATTGTACATATTGCGCTTGTCGGCCGAAGAAGATATGCTTGCACCTGGACGCAAAGCAAAGTTCTGCAATCCATTAGAAGCGTCTACACCCAAATACTTACCGGTGAACAGAGATGACAGCGGATAGTCAAGACGTGTCGGCGAGAATGCATAGTTGTTTGGAGCCTCATACTTGGTAAGCTTGTTCTGATTGTAGGCTATATTTCCAGTCACGCTCCACGAGAAATCCTTCAGTTTCAACGGTGTGGCATTGACCGTAAGTTCAAATCCCTGGTTTATCTGCTCTGACGTATTATAGCTTTGTACGCTGAATCCTGTAGTAGACACAACACTAACGCTTGTCACAAGATCGTAGCCACGGCGACGATAGGCTGAGAACATAAGGTTCAATCTGTTGTTGAGAAGTCCCAAGTCGAGCGATGCGTTATAGTCGCGTGTATGCTCCCATCGCAAGTTTGGATTAGGAGCATTGCTGATGCTACCCATGCGATAGGTGTCAATATCTGTAGAACGGTAGCCAATATAGGACATGATGATTTGCGGATAAACGCTCTTGTTCACACCACCTGTCAAACCCGTAGACAAACGTACCGTGGCACGGCTGATTATCGGTTTTAGGCTTTTCATGAACTCTTCCTCATCAATGTTCCATGCCAGACCTGCCGACCATGTATAGTTGAACTGCTGCTTGCTACCGAAGTTGTTAGAACCGTCCGAACGTAATGTAGCATTGGCTATATACTTGTCTTTGTACGAATAGTCGAGTGCGCCATAGAATGAGGCGAAAGCGCTCTTGCTTCTCGACTGTCCCGACAATGAGTTCATGGTGTTGCGATACTGCAATACCTCACTCTCGGTCAACGAACCATCCGACTTGGTGCCGAGATACACCGGTGACACATGCTGACCTGTCACTGGGTCGTAGCCATAGAATTTATGGTAGATAGACTTTGACTCGTTATGACGAACCTCCGAACCAGCCACAGCACTGACACGATGATCGCGTGCTATTACGGTTGTATAGTTGGCCTGAATACGTGCCAGCCAGCTCATATTACGGTTTGCACTCTGTGTAAGCGAACCATATATACGCTTTGATGTGCTTGAAGCCACGCCCTCAAACGGACGGTCGGTCCATGCAGAATAGGTGTTCTTGCCTATTTCGCAATCGCTATTGTCATTGCTGAACGTGAAAGCAGCCAGACCATAAAGTTTAAAGCCCTTGAAGGCGTTCCATGAGATATCGCCACGAATCTGAGTAGACGTACTGTTGTTCTTCAATGTGGTTTCGTTTAGCTCACGCATCACATTGATACCATTTGTAGGGAGCTGCACCCCAGTATCGCCATTGACAGTTGCTACAGAATATATGGTCTCGTCAGAAGCATACGATCCATCAGCATTATAGAGCTTCTCATATGGATTTGCAAAGTAGGCATACTGGAATATGTCAAAACTCTGACTCGGCGAAAGAGCCGTAAGGTAAGAGAAATCTACACTTGTGCTATACTGCAGATTACTCAATGGGGTACCATTGATCTTTGCAGAGAAATTGTAGCTGTCGGAGTTTGTACGCTTCACAATACCATTGTTCTGGTTCATTCCTGCCGACACAAAGAATGTGTTCTTGTCTGAACCACCTGACACGGAAACGCTATGCGATGTTGAAACACTATTGCGGAAGAGGGCCTTAAACCAGTCGGTTGTGCTATTGCCCAACTCATTAATGTATTGATCCTGCTGCTCTTTGCTCCAACCTGCAAAACGGCCATATCCCGAACGTATCTGACCGACAACACCAACACGAGGATAGTAAGTGCCATTGGCATAGCCTGATGCAGAGAATTCATCCCATATGCTCTGTTCGTAAGCAAGCTTCTCACGAGAGTTCATCAATGACGCATCACGGGTAGGCGATGTCGTGATGCTGACCGTACCGTCATAGCTGACACGTGTACGCCCCTGCTGTCCCTTCTTGGTAGTGATGACAATTACACCAGCCTGAGCCTGCGAACCATAGATGGCTGCAGCCGAAGCGTCTTTCAACACGGTGACACTCTCAATGTTCTGCGGACTGATACCGGCAATACCATTTGCATAAATGGTACTGAAATCGCCCGAACGGATAAGCGAACTGCCGATGTCCGGCACCGACTTCTGTATAGGTACACCGTCAACTACCCAGAGCGGCTCATTATTACCAGTAATAGAACTGATACCACGCACACGTACCTGTGCCGACTCACCCGGACGACCTGACGTAGCCGTAACATTAACACCAGCCAACTTACCCTGCAAAAGCATGTCAACATTCTTAAGAGGAGAGTCGTTGAGTTCCTTGCCAGAAATGATGCTCACCGAACCGGTACTCTTACGTATGTCGGTCTGGGTATAGCCCGTCACAACCACCTGGTCGAGTTGCACATCCGAAGTGGTAAGCTGCACATTCATTGTTGACGACTTTACTCGCATCTCTTTGCTATCCTGTCCTATATAGGAAAAGGTGAGCATCGAACCGCGAGCTACTGTGATGGTGTACTTACCGTTTATATCGGTCGATACACCACGATTCTTTCCTTTCACTTTGACCGTAGCTCCGATAAGCGGCTCACCGCTATCATCGGTCACTACACCTGTCACAGTGATAGTCTGGGCACCAGACTTTTCCTGCGCTTGCATGCTGCAAGGTGCCAGTAGCATCACTAACGCCACGAGGACAAATTGTTGAATTCTTCTTCTCATTTGGCTTGTATTATTATTTATGATTTACTATATCTATATCTACCTTTGCTGGATTCACGAGATGTTCAAGAAAATAATAACGTATGAGGTTCTGATAGTAAGGGCATTCTACACCATGGTCCTTGCCCGGCAACACCATCATGTCAAACCTTTTGTTATTCTTGATGAGCGCATCTGCCATACGCAGCGTATTGGCAAAAGGCACATTATCGTCAACATCACCCGAAACGAGCAGCAAGCGACCCTTCAGATTGCCAGCCAGCTCCATATTGGTTGGTATATGTTTCAGTCCGTGCCACGTTTCACCCCACCATTGTATATATATATTGTTGTCGTGATTGCCCGAAGCCGCTACACCCACCTTATAGAAATCAGGATAGGTAAGCATGGAGGCAACTGTCTCAAATCCTCCACCCGAATGTCCGTATATACCTACACGTGTAGTGTCTATATAATTGTAGCGGTCGGCCAATTCGAGTATAGCCTGACGATTGTCGGCCAACGGATAATCACGCAGATTGCCATATCCATAAGCCAGAAAATCACGTCCGCGCCATGGCGAACTACCTCGAGGTGCCACGTTGATGACTACAAAACCTAATTCAGCAAGCGACTGATTGCCTGAATCGTCAATAGCAAACTGGAGCGGAATCTGATCGTCTTGCGGCCCCGGATAGACATTTGAGATAATGGGATATTTTCTGTTAACGTCCAAACTTGACGGTGTGTACATCAGGCCATATAGGTCGGTCTTTCCGTCGGCAGCCTTCACTGTGATGAGGTGTGGCTTATGCCAGCCGGCAGCATTCAATGTGTCAGTTGTGTTACGCACTATCTCCTTATAGCGTTGTGGCGATTTCATGTCAACCAGATTGTACACCGGCGGCATATCCATACGCGAATAGCGGTCAATAGCATAACGGCGGTCGTGAGAGAACTGAAGTTCGTGGTATCCATTGCCATTGGTCAGAAGCTGCTGGCGCTTGCCGTCGAGTCCTACCTTATAATAAAAGCGATAGTACGGATTGACGCCACGCTCTGCGCCATAACCAGCAAACACCATAGTACGGCTGATTGTGTCTATATGCTCTATACTGCCTGCCACGATATCATTGCCCCGTGTGATACGGTTCAACAGCTTTCCGTTGGTGTCGTACAGATAGTAATTGCCCTTGCCCGTACGTTCCGACCACCAAATTATGTGTTTTCCATTGTCTACGAAACGGTAATTGAACATATTGACACTAAGATGTGGCTTGCATACCTCAGATATTACCACGTTCACCCTACCCGTGGGCACATCAATACGGCAGAGTTGTATGGTGTCTACCGAGCGGCTGCGACGGGTCAGCCACATAGTTTTCTCCGTACGATTGAAGTCAAGAGCTACGTTCTGGTCTTTGAATCGGTCAATGTCAAGAAAGCGTCCTTCGTCCTTATCGGCATCATACCACCAGAGTTTGAAACGACGCACACCCTTCTCATTTGGCAACGGCATCTTCTTGGTAATCAGTTTTGGACGAGGCTTTGCCAACGAATTGATTATATACAGCTCGCCTACCTCACTGTCGTCATTCATGAAGACCATATATATATGTCCCAACCAGAATCCGGCAGCATTGCCCTCTCTCACAGTGTCGGCCTTTGAGCGGTAGCAATACGATGCATAATCCTTTCCGTCGTGAGTCAATTGCTTCAACTTGCCGGTCTTATTGTTGCGCACATACAGATTATAGCGGTCGCCAAGCATTGTGTACAACGAGTCTTTGGTGTAAGCCGAACGATTGCCGCCTAACATACCGTGGCGATTTTCTTTCTTCTCAACCGTTTTGTCAAAATCCATCTTGCCTGTTGTGCGGTCATAAACCAGCTTTTTGCCATGCGACCTCCAATAGAACCGTGAGGTGTCATCGTTTCTGAAGTCTATGCCATACAGTTTGATGTTGGCTTCGGTCATGGTAGTGTCTTTGGTGAGGGCCGCGTATTGCCCGACAAAACCAGCCACATCTTTTATAAGAAGCTGTGGCTTGGCGTCCTTTGGATTGACAAGATAGATTTGCTTCTTGCCATTCACAGTACGGTCGTAAGTAATGAACGAAGTCTGCCCTACCCACGCAGGACTAACTGTTGAGGCATAATAACGCGAAGAGATGTTCTTCTCAGAAGCACGCTCCACATTCTGCCACTTCACATCATCATCGCCTCTCCATGCACACAGGGGAAGAGCGACAATGGCTGCCATCAGCAACGATCCGTATTTCTTCATCTTACAATCTCCTTTACTGCGTTCAACATATCTATACATCCGCCACTCAAGCTCTTGTCAGGCTGTCCGTTCTTGCGAACTGTCTGCATAAGCAGCTGCTTGATTTCTGAAGCTTTCATCTTGGGGAAATAGGCGCGCAACAATGCTGCTACCCCACTCACTACCGGTGCTGCCACACTTGTACCCTGCGACAATTCGTATTTATCGCTTGTGAATGCAGAGGCAATGTCTTCACCCGGAGCAAGCACATCGACGTTTGCTGCACCATAGTTGGAGAACTTGCAGCAAAGCCCTTTCTCGTTGCTTGCCCCTACACGGATAAAGTTGCTATAGGTTTTGCCTGCTGCATCTCTGCCCGTAGGATAGTAGGCAACTGTGTCGATACAAATTCCGTTGTTGCCCGAAGCATTAACCACCAGCACGTCGTGCTTTTCGGCATAGGCAATGGCATCGTTTACCATATCGGGAGTGGGCGACTGGAATTTGCCCAAACTCATATTTATCACCTTGGCACCATTGTCTACAGCATAACGTATGGCAGTAGCCACATCCTTGTCATATTCGTCACCATCAGGTACAGCACGCAATATCATCAGGGCTCAGTGGAAAAATACTGGGGAGTTTTTTTAGTTTCATAGTATTTTGTATC
>ERZ1034687.920-NODE-920-length-17154-cov-7.211065_pt1 | contig 17154 bp, 17 predicted proteins | sample MGYA00520704_ERZ1034687 | MGnify/ENA primary metagenome ERZ1034687 (study PRJEB33766, sample SAMN09781762) | gut metagenome | biome: gut microbiome | host: Homo sapiens | place: Madagascar | study: EMG produced TPA metagenomics assembly of the PRJNA485056 data set...
GCTTCCTCGGCATGGGTAACAACCCGATGGTAGGTGCTTCTGTAGCTATCGCCGTGGCTATCGACCTCGCACTGAACAAGAAGTAATTCTTCGCTCTTAGCGAGATTCTAAAATAATAAAGGCTCCCATAGTCCGCAAGGATTATGGGAGTCGTTTTTTTTATTTTAACTTGAAAAGTTATGTCATTCCTCTCTTTTTTTTATGTTTGGTATTAATTTTGGTACCAAAATGGTTGCTAATATGAAAATAATGCTTATCTTTGTGGCGTAAACATAAAGGTATACAGATATGACAATAGTAAGTGCAAGAGATTTTAGAGCCAATCAGGGAAAGTATTTCTCTATGGTAAATTCTGGTGAACACGTGATTTTAAAGTCACGTGAAGGCAGTTTTCGTTTGGTTCCGGTTACGCCTTCTGACTCCGTTTCTGAGAATACTCAGAATATTGCAGAGGATTTGAGAGGTGCACTTCGTGAGCTGAAAGAAGTTATTGCAGGTAAGAAGCAACTGAATACACTTGATAAATTGATAAATGAATTATAGTATAACAACTTCAAGTTACTTTGATGTGGCAGCGAAGAAACTTGCGAAGAAATACCCTTCATTTAAGGACGATTTGGTCAACTTCGGTAAATATCTTCTTGAAAACCCAAAACAAGGTACTGAATTAGCACCAGGCATCCGCAAAATACGAATGGCAATAAAGTCTAAAGGTAAAGGAAAATCTGGTGGTGCCAGGGTCATCACTTGCAATTTTATTACACATGAAATGGATGGAGAGATTGTTCTTTTGCTCATTTATGACAAGGAAGATGCTTCTACAGCAAAGGTCAATGTCCTCAAAGAAATTATTAAGGAAGAAGGCTATCCTATTCAATGAGCCTAACAAGGTGTATTCTATGACTCTGACGTCTGCCGTATGCTTCACGACAAAGACCTCGGGCTGCATCTGATGAGCGACACGTATATTGTTAACGACTTGATAGCGAAGCAGAGTAATAAGCAATAGATAAATATGGATAATCCATTCCTACCGTGGCGTTCAGTTTCGTATATGGGCAACCAAGGTGTTGAAGGAGTTTATAGTAAAAGGCTTCGCTATGAACGATGACCTGTTGAAGAGAGCTGTGGTGGCAATTACTTTGACGAGCTGCTTGCAAGAATACGTGACATCCGCTCCTGTGAAAAGGTGTTCTATCGCAAGGTGTTGGAGATTTATGCCATAAGTATCGATTATGAATACGTTATCATAACCCGATGATAACGTTATCGTTGGCAGATGAATACGTATTCGTATTAGGAGACAGATACAAGCGTATCAGAATAAGTAACAGTTCAGAATTACCTTAAATATATAGGAGGAAGGTGTGTCGAAACTCATATCTCTTAGCGAGATTCTAAAATAATAAAGGCTCCCATAGTCCGCAAGGATTATGGGAGCCTTTTGAGCATTTATAAAATTTGTTGGCTTATTTATTTTCCTTATAATATTTCAGTCCACCCTTGACGTTCTCAATGAGTGCTTTTGATGAGTAGGTGGCACCGCTCACGCCGTCCACTTTCATTGTTGAGGCTTCGTTCACGGTCTTGCCAATGAACTTTTTTAGTAATTCTTCAGCGCTTGCATAAATCGAAGGAGTCTCGTGATTGGGCAGCGACTCTATCTTCGTTATTTTGTTGCCTTTGATGTATATCTTCAGTGGGGTTTTGCCTTGAAAACCACGAGCCTTAACGATTGACGACGTATTGACAATGGCAGTACCTTTGCTATACTTTATTGCGTTCTTGGCTACACCGGCGCTCATAAGGGCGAAGGCAAAAGCGGCAACAGTAATGGAGAAAACTTTCTGCTTCATAATTAAAGTTAAGGGCTTATTATTTGTCGTAAGCGTGCAGCGGATAGTCTGTAGTATAGTGGAGTCCGCGGCATTCTTTGCGCTCAATAGCCTGACGAGTGATGAGATAGCCAACATTGATCATGTTGCGCAACTCGCATATGTCGCGGCTTGCCTTGACACGCTTGAAGAGAGCTTCGGTCTCCTCATACAGCAGGTCGAGACGGTCCCACGCACGTTTCAGTCTTAAGTCGGAGCGTACTATGCCTACATAGTTTGACATAATCTCGCCAACCTCCTTCACGCTCTGTGTGATGAGCACCTTCTCCTCGTTGGTCATAGTACCCTCGTCGTTCCATTCGGGCACCTTATCGTTGAAGTCGTATTCGTCGACATGCTCCAGCGAGTGCTTTGCAGCAGCGTCGGCATATACCACAGCCTCAATCAGCGAGTTGCTGGCAAGGCGGTTGCCACCGTGCAGACCCGTGCATGAGCATTCGCCGATGGCGTAGAGTCGCTCAATGCTCGACTGTCCGTTCAGGTCAACCTTAATGCCGCCGCACATGTAGTGGGCAGCAGGACGAACGGGGATATAGTCGGTAGTGATGTCAATGCCTATAGATTTGCACTTCTGATAGATGTTGGGGAAGTGCTTCTTTGTCTCCTCCGGATTCTTGTGCGTAACGTCAAGGCAAACATGGTCGATGCCATGTATCTTCATCTCCTTGTCGATGGCACGAGCCACGATGTCGCGCGGAGCAAGCGAAAGGCGCTTGTCGTATTTCTCCATGAACGACTCACCGTTTGGCAGACGCAATATGCCGCCATAACCGCGCATGGCCTCGGTGATGAGGAATGCAGGATGAGTCTCGCCCGGATGATAAAGGGCAGTAGGGTGGAACTGTACAAACTCCATGTCCTTAACTGTTCCCTTGGCACGATACACCATCGCCTCACCGTCACCAGTAGCTATTACCGGGTTGGTTGTGGTCTGATATACGGCACCGCAACCGCCGGTACACATCAGAGTCACCTTGCTCAGATAAGTATCCACCTTCTCTGTTTCTGGATTCAGAACGTAAGCACCATAGCAGTTGATGTATGGTGTGCGGCGTGTCACGCGAGCTCCGAGGTGATGCTGTGTGATAATCTCCACGGCGAAGTGGTTCTCCTTGATGTCGATATCAGGACAATTGCGCACAGCCTCCATCAGTCCGCGCTGTATTTCGGCACCCGTGTCATCTGCATGGTGCAGAATACGGAACTCCGAGTGTCCGCCTTCGCGGTGCAGGTCGAACTCTCCGTTTTCCTTGCGGTCGAAGTTGACACCCCAATTCACAAGTTCCTTTATCTGTTCGGGCGCATTGCGCACTACCTGTTCTACGGCCTTGCGGTCGCTGATATAGTCGCCCGCAATCATAGTGTCCTCTATGTGCTTGTCGAAATTGTCGACTGCGAGATTAGTTACTGAGGCCACGCCACCCTGGGCAAACGATGTGTTTGCCTCGTCAAGCGAAGTCTTGCAAATGATGCACACCTTACCTTTGTGTGCTCGGGCTACCTTCAATGCGTAGCTCATGCCGGCTACACCGGCTCCGATAATAAGAAAGTCGTATTTGAAAACCATCTTTCAACTTTTTTCTAAGACGTTGCAAATTTAGGTAAAATTCTGAAGAACGTGTAATAATAATGGCGTTTTTTTTTGTCGGTCCCGAATAAATGGACTAACTTTGCTCGTATAATATTAATACTACAAACATAAATATAAAAATGGAAATAACCGAAAGATTTTTGAACTACACCCAGTTCGACACCCAGTCGAGCGAAGAGTCGGATACCGTTCCGAGTACTTCCAAGCAATTGATATTCGCCAAATACCTTAAGGAGGAACTTGAGCGCGAAGGCTTGAGCGATGTGGAGATGGACGAGCAAGGCTACATCTACGCTACGCTGAAGGCCAACACCAAGAAGAACATTCCCACTATCGGATTCATCTCTCACTATGATACATCGCCCGACTGCAGCGGTGCCAATATCCATCCGCGCATCGTTAAGAACTACGACGGCGGCGACATCGTGCTCTCTGAGGGCATCGTGTCGAGCCCGGCTAAGTTCCCTGAGCTTAAGGCTCACGTGGGCGAGGACATCATCGTTACCGATGGTACCACTCTGCTTGGTGCCGACGACAAGGCTGGTATTGCCGAGATTGTGCAGGCTGTGTGCTGGTTGCGCGACCACGACGAGATTGAGCATGGCGACATACGTGTGGCTTTCAATCCCGATGAGGAGATTGGTATGGGCGCACACCACTTCGACGTGGCTAAGTTCGGATGCCAGTGGGCTTACACTATCGACGGTGGCGACCTCGGCGAATTGGAGTATGAGAACTTCAACGCTGCCGGTGCCAAGGTTTATATCAAGGGAGTCAGCGTGCATACAGGCTACGCCAAGGGCAAGATGGTCAACGCTTCACGTCTGGCTGTAGAGTTTGCCGAGATGATTCCGGCTGCCGAGACTCCTGAGCAGACTGAGGGCTATGAGGGATTCTACCATCTGCTCGGCATCAACTCATGCTGCGAGAAGGCCACACTCTCGTATATCATACGCGACCACGACCGCGACCGCTTCGAGGATCGCAAGGACTTCATCGAGGACTGTGTCAAGAAGATGAACGAGAAGTGGGGTGAGGGTACTGTCACCGTAGAACTCAAGGACCAGTACTACAACATGAAGGAGAAGATCGACCCCAACATGCACGTCATCGACATCGTGCTCAAGGCGATGCAGGAGAGCGGTGTAGCTCCTAAGGTGCAGCCTATCCGTGGTGGTACTGACGGTGCACAGCTTTCGTTCAAGGGTCTGCCATGTCCAAATATCTTCGCTGGTGGCTGCAACTTCCACGGTCCTCACGAGTTTGTGAGCATCCAGGTTATGGAGAAGGCAATGCAGGTTATAATCAAGATTTGTGAGCTGACAGCCCACTACAACGACTAAACCTTATATAATAGCGGTGGTTTCCGGCCATCGCAGCACAAGAAATAAGCCTCCAAAATCAATGCGCCCTGTAATGGTAAAAGCTCAAATTGTCAATGCTTTTGCCATTACAGGGCGTTTTGCTTTTACCTATCCGTACACCCAAGGCAATGCCCTTGGCTATGTGCTCAACTTCGGTTGGTGTAGTACAAAAGTTGTATTTTGGTTGTTTATTGATGTTTGTCCTTCGGCTTCATAGTGACATGGAAGATGTAGAAGCCACCGTTTATGTCACTTTCCAAAAAGCTTTTGCAAGGTTTTACCGAAACCGACAGCTTGTACCCCTTTGGTGCTACAATGCTTTTGTTGCTATTTACGATATGTGTCTTTATGGCATTGCCGTCCTTGTCATGTTCAATATTAGTTTGAAAGTAATTGGCAGTGTCGGGATGTTCATAGTCCAGGTTGTCTATCATTCTGCGAAAGGCGAGATAACGGTTAATGCCTCTTTCCAGATATGTGGTGTCCGGTTCCAATCCGTCAAATATTTCTTTCTTGAAGTTTATCAGATGTCGCAGTTTGCCCGTTTCGTCATAGTCATACACCAACGTCTGGGCATAACATTCCGATGCTCTTGATATGGTTGCAATGGTTTGTCCTTTGTTGTCAATGAATTCTGTAAGGCTGTTTTGTGGCGAATACTGCAAGCGATGAACGGCATACGAATCGTCTGAAAACCTGACAGTATCATAGGCAATCAGTCCATTGTACTTTCTCAGAGGATTGTCGCTGTCTATATTATCAGTTATTTCATTATATTGCTTGAAATAAGTAATCTGTAAGTCTTCTTTGCCATAATTGCATGAGCAAAGTCCACAAACAATCAAGCCCAATACAAATGTCTTTGTTATTATGTTCATGATTTGTCATTATTTGTTTGATATGCCACAAATTTAATAATTAAAAATTAGTTTGCTTCTTTTTTGCTCGTGATTTTAGTTGGCAATACTATAATTTTGTCATAATATAACGAAGCCGTTACACCGTCCATATAGTCCATCTCATTGGTATGATAAGCTATGTCTTTGAGTACATACTAGAACTTCTCGAGCCATGTCTTTACGTTTGCCTCGGTACGTTCGGCTGTACATCCGAGGCGATTGTTGCGTATCATACGCTCCGATGAAATATGTATATCTTCCCAATTGCCCTGCATATTGAGCAGCTTCACATGAAAACTCTGATAGCCGTTTTCCTTTGGTGCGTTGATATAGTTTACTACAGAGCACGGGCGCTCTTTGAAGTGGTCGGACAATACGGTATAGATATGCAGACTGATTTTCTTCTCTTCCTGCAAATCGTTCGCTTTGTAAATGATGCGGATATAATGTTTGCCGTCGACATGATGGAAGTCGCAACATTTTGTCTGCATCTTGCGCCAGACGCTGTAAGGCTTGCGCATACGCAGTTCGATACGTGCTTCAATTCCGTTGCGGTTCAGTATCTCCTGAGCCTTGGCTATAAATGTGTCGATGTTGTCCTTCTCCTGCTGTTGCAGAGTGGTCAGTTGTTGCTGAAGCTTTTCATACTCGCACGGACAGCGGTATCTCGGCGTTTATCATATCGCCCGAAACCCAAAGCTCAGCGTTGATGAACGACAATAATGCCTTGTCGCTCTTTCCCAACTGATCCAATACAGCACAATACGAGAGGACAGAATCAAGATCCATAACGACCTGTATCTGGCTATTGCTCATGCTGCTCTGAAGCATTGCAATATACTGGCTATATAACGCATTGATGGTTTTATCCTCTATGTCATATCGCATGGACAATAGTTGTGGAAGGATAGGCACCACGCTATATCTGCACCACATATATTGGTCATACATATAACCAATAATACTTTCAAGTACATCTACAAGTTCAGATGTAAGAAACTCGGTGTCTATATCATTGTAGGTGTCGTTTTGTTTGTACTGGTATGAAATCCCGTCCAAGGACAGTCTGATTTCTCGACAGTAGCTCTTGTTGACATCCATTCCAGTGATGCACCAATGAGTCATATGTACCTTTCTTGTCCATGCCATTGGCAATAAGTGGTGTTCGTGCAACCATCAGTTTCAGTTTCGGAACCACAGTATTGTCTGTTGAAGGCTGTTTCATTTCCTCTAAAACCGCATTGATTTGTGGACGAAAGTGGGTATTCCAGGACATCTCACGGAAACGTCTGAAATCTTCTTCCTGTTGGCGGTCGTAGCATGTCTGGATGGCTGCTTCTCTTTGCGTATCACCAGCTGTAATAGCATTGTCACCAGTAACCATAATTACACGCACATGGGCGTGGCTTCTACAGATATTGATGGCTTCAGCTACGTCGCTTCTTACAGGGTCTGATATAGCTACAATGGCTTGTAGTGTAATACCTCCTTCTTTTTTGTAAGCAAAAGCAAGAGTACGCATTCCCTTAGCTTGATATTCTTTCAATACAGAAAAAGCATCATCCTTGCTGATTTTATTAAATGTGTCACACATTCCAATCACAACTTCAGGAGCACACTTAATAAATAGTTCGCCATCTGTAATTGTAGTTTCCATTCTTTTTATTTCTGTTGAGAAAGGCACCACTTTGGCGATATTGGCATTGTCTCTGATACTATCATAGTCATAGCCTTTTCCCGAAATCCATTTGAGCAATGCGCCTTCAGTTGGATTGCCAATTTTCTTTTGGATAGATCTATTTTTTTTCGAGGCTTTTGAATTCCAATCCCCAATGGGGAAAGGGGGCGTTGTGTCCTGATTTGAACGTCTTTGGATTTTTATCGTGCAGATATGTGTATGCACACGATAAAAATCTAAAGAATATACGGAAAGACTTAGTCTGCTAATTTAAGGTAGAATAACAACTGAAAACGGACTAAAACAAAGATAATTCAAAGAAAATCGAAAAAAGTTGCATAAAAGTTTGGAAGTATCAATAAAAAGCACTACCTTTGCACTCGCAATTCAGAACAATGGCAATCGCTAAAATTTCACAATTGCAAATTATATGGTTAATATCGCGGAGTGGAGCAGTTGGTAGCTCGCCAGGCTCATAACCTGGAGGTCGCATGTTCGAGTCCTGCCTCCGCAACTACGAATGCTCGGAACAACTTGCTAAGCAAGAAGTTACGAGCATTTTTCGTGCTCTGAACCGAAATGGCTCAGACACAAGCTCAGACACATATTGTATAATCACATTGGTTGGCAGGAGCCGAACAATGTAAAAAAATGTACTCTAAAGCCAAAAATTTCTTATCTACAAGAGAAATAATAGGGTATACCCTTCCGAGGATACATCGGGGTAAATCCTATTACGTTGATTTCTTCGCTTACGATCCGACTACAGACAGATTGAAACGTAAGCGCTACATGCTCGACCGCTACCACAACAGGGCGGAGAGAGAAAAAATTGCAGCCGTGCTTGTCTACAATCTCACACACAAACTTTTATCTGGTTGGAATCCCTTCGTGAACACCACGAACACACGGCAGTACACAGAACTTGGCGTAGTGTTCGACAGATACAGCACCTATATTGAAGCAGCGGAGAAGAAGGGGATACTCAAGCCGAAGACTGCTACCGACTATCGAAGCAGACTCAAGCAATTGTCTGTTTTCACCGAAGAAGTAGGGGCGAAAATAAAATATGCCTATCAGCTAAATACAGCCTTCGCAGTAGATTTTCTTGACTACCTCATTCTCGACAAGGACCTCTCAGCAAAATCTCGCAACAACTACCGCACATGGCTGTCAGCATTTTGCACATGGTTAGCGGAGCGGAAGTATATCGACCGCAACCCCATCGAGAGCATACACATGCTGCGCGAAGACGAGAAGCTGCGCTCACCGCTTGAGGCAAAAGACCTGCGCAAGGTGAGGGAGTGGACACAACAGAACAACCCCTCATTTTACTTAGCTTGCATGATGGAGTACTACACCTTCATACGACCAGACGAGCTACGCTATATTAAGATAGGTGACATATCAATAAAGGAGCAAAGCGTGTATATATCGGAGAGTGTGGCCAAGAACCGCAAGGGGCAGGTCGTAGCGCTCAACGACACAGTGCTGAAGCTGATGATCGAGCAGCACATCTTCGACTACCCATCGCAGGACTACCTTTTCGGAGCCAACATGACCCCCGGACCGCAGCAGATATATGTGAACCGGTTCCGGCAGGAATGGAATAAGATGCGGAAAGCACTGAACTTTCCGGCATCTTATCAATTCTACTCGCTCAAGGACTCCGGAATCAGAGACCTCGCCAACGCCCAGGGCATCGTGGTAGCGAGAGACCAGGCACGCCACTCTGACATATCAGTAACGAACAAGTATCTGAAGCGACCGAAAGTGGTGCACGAAGAGACGAAGCACTTCGTTGGAGACCTATAGTATAGCGTAGAAGTAACCAGTCTTCACGCGGTCGAGCCCCTCACCCGTCACCTCCATCTCTACCTTCTGACACACGAACCGACGGTTGCTGAAGATGTAGATATTGGAAGGGTCGGGAATATCATCAGCAATGAACTTAATGGTGTAAAGGTTGTGCGCATCGATGTCAACCTTTATGCCATTATTTTTTTTCAAACCGCTAACCGAAAGATTTGTAGCTTCGAGCGACAATGAGAATCGCTCGCCAGCCCATTTACTGAATTCGCGGAAGTCAGTGTAAGCGATAGGGTAGAGCGACATGCTACCGCTTGCCGGGAACGCCGTAGTAATATTTTTATCAAGGTCGCGAACGGCGTTGTCGGAGAGCATCAGACGCATCGGTTCGTCAGCGGTCTCATCGCTTGTATTGTCTTCTGTGCCCTGCATGGCATCTTGCACCGACAGATAGTAGTCGCCATCTTCGTCTTCGCTCAGACCGTCGAGCAAAGAGTCACCCTCATTGGCGGTTGAAGGCATGACAACATAGCTGTTAGGCATCAAATCGCCGCTGACAGGCAAAGAAGCATCTATACCAGCACGTCGCTTGCGCTGGAACATGGCCACCGGTATCATCTTGAGACCTATCGCATTGTCACTCTCAGCGTCGCGCAGTATAGGATTGAACATACCGCACACAGTGCGCTGCTCAGTCTTATCTGTATTCTCCGGGTTGCCGTCTTTGGGCAACAAAGCCCAAATGAAATACGACAAACCAAACTTGAATATGGTGCTGCGACGCTCACGAGTAGACATGGCCATAGCTGCAGAATTCATATCCTCTTCGCTGTAAAACTCCTTAATAGGGTATTGCTTCAGAACCGAGAGCGGAATAGACTCGCGCCAGTCTCTATTGCCAGAACTGTCGAACGAGTACTCAACGTTGGACGTGACGAGGTTCTCAAGCCCGTCCTCGTCAAACTCTGTCGAGTATTCGCCCAGGCACTCGTAAGCCACTGCATTGTTGCTTGTCAGCTCATTGGTCGAAATGATGCTCACCTCTTTTTCTATATCGTCGAACACGAATGTAGCATTGAACCGCTTGCGGAACTCCTCGATAAAGGTGTACACCGACCAATGAGGCAGCGCCTCGTTGATCTTGGCTGTACGCCTTGCCGAAGCTATATAAATACGTGTATAAGGAGCAGCGTCGAAGTCGTTGCGCACAATCTTGTAGCCCTCACTCTGCAGAACGCCCTTAAGCACATATATGAGATTAGGCTGCACGGCGAGGTTCCACATTTGGACCATGTGGCCGTGCGGATAATGCACGCCATCAACCACGAGCTTGTTGACATTGACGTGGTTAATATAATTTGACACCTGGTCGTTAGTCTCGTCGTAGATGGGGTAGAACAGAGCCACGCCAGGTTGACCGACACGCAAATCTGTAGAGAGGTCAACCATTATGAACTTCTTGTAGCGCTCTGCATCGACACGCGTAAAGCCAAAGCCCTGATATTTGGCTTTGTCGATGCCATGAGTAATGTAGACCTTAGGGAAAGGCACCTTGTCGATGAAATGGCCCTCAAACTTCGAGTTATACTTGATGCGCGACTTGCCCCCGACAATCTGCATCTTGACAGTGCTGTCAGACACGCTTGTAATCGTGCCCTTGCCACTGATGAAGAGACGGTTGTCGGCGTAAAGCTTGCAGTCGTCGAACGACTTCGAGCGCTTATGTACGTCAAAGCGGTGGATGTTGGCGAACAGCACCTGATTGGCATGTATCGACATCGGGAACGAGATGTCGTAGGTGTAAGAACCCGAGTCTTCGATGTATTGGTTGGCATAAGTCACCTTAATCTTGTCAGACGCAGAAGGATATGCGGTCTGGCCGTTGATAGTGCAATGTATCATTGTTGAGTGTTGAATGTTGAGTGTTGAATTATGTGCGGGCCTGCATCTTCTTGAAGTTATCGAGGTTCTTGGCCACACCGTGAGGACCATCGATGTAGACCTTAGCCTCGATGCCCTCGGCTATCTGAGCCGAGAGCGCACCGATAGTGTTGCGGGTATCATCGAGCGTAGCCTTAATATCTGAGTTGTCAGTGTTTACCACAACCGAAGGAGCAGACACCACGGTAGTCCCACCTTGCCCTACAGAGCGCGAGATGTCGGCAGCTGTAAGCGACGACACCGTATTGTTGCGCTGTGCCTCGTCGATGAGACGTAGAGCAGGCAGGATGCTTGGGTTGTTGACCGCATGGTGGTTAGCCACGAATTCACCCTCATGCACCACACCAGCCTCACGGCGATAGCGTGAACCGCCCGTAAAGCCACCCTCATAATAGCCGGCAGCCTGAGCCTGCTGTTGCTTTTTGATAGCTGCGATTTGAAGCATACCCGCGGCGACAGCGGTGGCAGCTGCGATAGGAGCGAGGATATGGCCGACGATAGGAACTGCAGCTGCAGAACTATATGCATTGATAGCAGCCATCGCTGTCTGCGCAGTAGCTTGCGCTATCTGTATCACCATAGCACGCTTGTTAGCCTTCTTTTTAGCAGCAGCCAGCTCCTTGTCTCGCTTCTCCTCTATAGCTTTACGGCGAGCAGAATTATTGCCAGCAGCTTCAATCTGCTTGTCGTACGCAGCATTAATCTTCGCCGTCTCAGCATCAGCGCACGCATTAGAATATGACAAAGCGCCAGACAGCATTTGATTGACGCCATCAAAAGCCTGCTGCATAATAGCTCTACGAGCTTCGGCTTTCTGGCGAGAGATTTCTGTCATCTCGTCTTCATACCTCTCATGTGCTTCTTTTTTCTGCTGCTCATTACTCTTCATATCCTCGAGTTCTCTATCGAGGAGCCATTTGCGCTCAGCGTACTCGTCGCCCCCGAACTCCTGAATAATAGACAGGCGGTCGCGGTGATACTGCACCTCGGCCTGCTTCATTTTTTCATTATACTCCTCTTCGGTTATAAGACCTTGAGCACGTTGTCGTATTAATGATAGCTGCTCGGCGTTAAACGCGCGAGTCTGAGCATCGAGGCCCTCACGCATCTGGCGCTCATTGACCGATACAAGACGTTGAGCCTCAGAGATGGCTGCGTCTACCATCGACTGTTGAGTGCTGGTAGTGTCTTGGCTGTACTTAGTCTGCAGATCAACAAGACCGACGTAATAAGCCTGCTTTTTCTCATACATCTGCTTATTGTACTCATCCTCGGTAATCTGACGGTTATAAAGCTGCGTTTTGAGTATGAGCTGCTCATCTTCGAGGTGAGCTTTAAGATCTGCAGCCTCCTTCTCATACTTTTCTTTTTTTGTGTCTTTTTTACCCGAACCGCTACCAGAACCACCCGTATCAACGCCGATACCACCGGCTGATGACACAGAACCGCTGCCGTTAACGCCCTGATTATTGCCCTTTATAGTCAAGTCAGTAACAGCCTTGCTTAGGTGTTTGTCAGCACGCAATAAAGCATCGAGCGCTCGGTCTTGAGCATCGAGAATACGCTGTTCGCTCTGATTGTTGCTAAGTCTACCCTCGTGAATGCCACGCTCCTGCATCTTCTGCTGATACGCATAGCTTGACCAATGCGTAGTACGGCTGCCGGAGCGATATTCGCCATGTTTGTAGACATCAGGGTGGCTCTCTATCTCAGCATTGACAGCCTTGATAGACCCTTTTATGCGCCCTTCCTTAGATTTGAGGTCGAGGCGTTTCTTGGCTATCTCCTTCTTTTTCTCGTAGATAGCCTCTGCCATGGCAGCTCGGTCGAGATTGTCAATATAATCTTTGATAGCCTTGCTATTATCATTAAAGAGTGCACCCTCTTTTGATATGGATGCATGATATTTCGGCACTATCTTCTGAAGTTCAGCGATAGCACTACGACGCTCAGCTATAGAGTAGGCATTAGAGCGTATAATCTTCGTAAGCTGTTGGATGCGCAGTTTCTCGTCGGTGTAGCTATCAGCAACTTTTTTGCTGAGCTCTTGCTGTTGCTTCTGCACAGCATTAGCCTCTTTGACGCTTTGAAGATTGTCGTGCAGAGCCTTACGGTGCCCTTGCCAGGCCTTTATAGCATAATATATAGCCACGCCGACAGTAGTCAGTACAGTAGCGAGCGCTGTCCAAGGATTGGTAAGGCTTGCTATTCGCGCTGCACGCATGACTACGATATAGCCTTGCACACCTTTGGTCAGCAGCGCCCATGTAGCTTGCAAAGCGACCAGAGCAGAACGCAGGAGGGTAGTTGTAGCTACGTATGCATAGTCGAGCGCCATAGCTGTCTTGCGGACTACCAATAGAGCCTTCTCTTTGATAATAGAGATAGAGAGAACACCGTTGTAGAAGAGTAATGTTGTCGTCAGAACAGTAAGTACACCTATATGCTTCGTCACGAACTCGCTGAGATAGTAAAGAGCCTTTACACTGAGCGAAGTGAGCGATATGGAGTATTTAGCAATAGGCATCAGTTTTTCGCCGAGCTCGATGCTGAGGTCAGAAAAACGCTTTCGAGCTTTGTCAAGTTCAGCCTGCACGGTCTCATTTTGCACGTTGAACTCATTAAGCACACTCGTGCCCTCTTTGTACGACTGCGAAGCGATAGCCTGAGCTTCGCGCACCTGGTCAAGATGTGAAGCGACGGCAGACAGAACACCTACAGCACGAGTACCATCGAGACCCATCTGCGAGAACATAGGAGCCAACTGGTCGAAGCCACCTCTATTGGCCATGGTCTGCAGGAACTCAAGGAGAGCGCCGTTGGCATCAGTCTTAAGCATATCAGCAAACTTGCTCACCTCGATATTGGCAAGCTTTGCGAACTTCATCGGGTCTTGAAACATCTTAGTGATGAGCTGCGAGAACACAGTAGAAGAAGTAGCCTCTTCTTGCATATTCTGGTCGAGCGTAGAAGCCAATCCCATAATCTGAGCCTGCGTCATGCCTGCTTGATAGCCCACGCCCGCCAAATCAGCAGTAAAGTCAACGATATAGCCAGCACTGGCCGACGAAGACTGAGCGAGCTCGTTGACAGCAGAACCCGTTGCGAGCATAGCACCACGCAGACCTTTTGTCTTGTCTTCGCCGAACATCTGTGCGAGCTTGCCGATTTTGGCTACAGCGCCGTCGCCAAGATCGTCGCCCAGGGCAACGTTTATTTTGTCAGAACCGTCGACAAACTCTTCGATCATTTCTCGGTTGGTAATACCGAGACGGCCGGCATCTTGAGCGAGCTTGTTAAGGTCTTCGCGCGCTGTACGAGTATTGAGACGCTTGAAGCTCTCATTCATCGCCTCCACCTCCTCGATGGACTGCCCCGTATATTTGGTGACGTTATACATCTCCTGATTCATAGCTGCATACTCATTGGTGCATTTGCGGATGGTCAATGACAAACCAGTGACAGCAGCAATACCTTGAGTAATAGCCCCCCAGTTAACGTTGAAAAAGTCGGTAAAGCGCTGCCATTTGCCCTTTGACATCTCCTGCTCCTGGTTGATAGTAGCGATTTCTTTTTTCAAGAGTTTAGCCTTATTAGCCAAATCTCTGTAAGCCTCAGAGTTACGGTCGGTATCTTTAAGTTGCTCGTTAACTAGTCGTAGTGAGGTTTCGAGCTGACGCAAAGAAGAACCGCTGATATTTCTGAGTGTAGTGTCAATAAGCTTATTCTCCTCGGCCCACTCGGCAGCACGCTGTTGTGCAGCAGCAATGTCGCGGTTATATTGCGCCATTGTAGCAGAGCTGGAACGCTTCAGCTCATCGATACGGACTGTACATTGTGCGATACGCTCTTGTATCTGTCTGTACTCTTCTGGCGATGCAGCTGCTTTAGCTTGTTTTTTGAGTGCACGTTGAGCGCGCTCAACCTCGCCGAGGGAAGCCTTTGACAGATTAAGTACTGTATCAATAGTCTTCGCAACGTTAGACTGATAAGATTTAAGGCCTGCTTCAGCATTTTTAATCTGCTTGTCGAATTTATTAATATCCTGGACAGTCGAGTCAGGACTCTTGAGAGCCTCTTCTTTTTTCTTTTTAAGGTCGTCTATCTTTTTCTGCAGCGCTTCAATCTCATTTTTAGCTTGCTGCGTATTGAGCGTGACGACCGTTTCGAATTGTTGAGTTGTTGCCATAATAAAAAAAATGCTACTAATGGTTGTGGAACCAAAAGTAGCACTTTTATTTTCTATTGGAAAAGACAAAACGATTTAGAATTTTATTTTCCTTAGCCTCTCGTTTTCTTTTTGTAATCTTTCTGTTTTACGTCTGATTTTTTGTATTTTTTGCTCATATCTAATTCTCATTTGCTCTTCAGATTCACGCCCACCTGAAGAGTCACCGCTAAAGCAATTAGCAATGAAAATTATTAAGACTATAACTAAATAGCATATAAAAAAGAATTCCATAATAGCAGACGATTTAATTATTACACCACAAATATACGAAAATTATTTGAGGTGGCAAAGCCTACCGTCAACTTTATGGAAATTTATAGCGAACAAAAGCCTTGCAGCCTAACCAAAGCAGCAAAAAAGCCACTATGATAATTATTTTGACCCTGAAGTCATGAAGCCCCCGTAGCGTTGTCTTGTGCTCTACAGGCACAGGAACCTGCACCGAATCACACCGCAGCACTGTTTTGTATACCGTGTCAGCCCTGCAGCTTATGCGGTCACGCCATCGCCACTCGACACGTGTCTTGTACACAGTGTCGCCCATGGTGTAAGTCTCCACGTATACAGAGTCGTGTATGCGGAAGCTATCGATGCGCAGACTGGCTTTGTAGAGCGTGTCAGTCTTATTGACCACACGCTCTACAATCACCGGCTTGCACGTGGAGCATCCTGCCAGGCACATCAAGGCAAGGATGCCGAAGAAGAAACGGATAAATCTCATACTCATAAACCTTGTAGTTAGTCACGCCCAACCGACAGATACTCTGTCAGCCCGGGAATGCGCTCGATGAACTTGAAGCGCAGGATATAATACAAGAATGACACTATCAGCCATGGTGTGGTGTCACGCTTGAACATCTTTTTTAGGTTTTTGAGAATATTAAGCGTGTAGAACCACAGCACCACATAAGTGACGAAGCTCACGCACTGCAGAGCACCCTCGAGCTGGTGCTTCAGATTGCCTATCGTGTAGATGGCACAGCACAGCACGAAGAAGATGGTAGCCTCTGCAATGCAGCGCAGCGCCTTCTTCAACTCGAAGTCTTCGCGGTTGGCTATAAGCCCTGACAGGTAGCCGAAGAAGAAGTTGAGAAAGAACACGATTATCAGCGAGAGCAGGTCGCCCTCGATGGGCTTGAGGAATGCCCAGACCGCTATCGTGATGCCCACGAACAGATGACGTATGTTATCTATCATAATACAAAATTTTAAGCATTAAACATTGAAAATATGGGCAAAGATACCGATTACGCATCAATCGTAAAAAACGGCACAATTCCTAATTCCTAACTCCTAATTCTTCATTCCGCCCAACGGGCGGCCTCCCATCGTCTGCGGTTCTTCAAGCCTTCCATCTGCCTGCCACCTGCATACACCCACTTCAAGAACTCCGCCTGAATAGCAGCCACCGAAGCCTTCTTCTGAATCTTCTTTAGCAGCGTCGAACCCTTAAAGGCATTTATCCCCAAATTGAAGCAGAAGTCCGCACAAGCGTCAAACCTCCCCTGCGTCTTGCACACTTCGGGAATGGCAGACAGAAACGACTCGATAGGGGCGAGGTCGGAGCGCAGCCACTCCTCCGCTTTCGCCTTGTCGCACACCGTGCGAGCCGTCACACCCTTGGTATGCCCCCATCCGCAAGTCCATACCCCGGCAGCACATCGGTACGCCTTAGCCCGATAACCCTCCATCTGCTTTATCTTCTCAATAAGAATATCACTAACCTTCATAACGAATCTCCCTTTT
>ERZ1034687.924-NODE-924-length-17131-cov-16.618705_pt1 | contig 17131 bp, 13 predicted proteins | sample MGYA00520704_ERZ1034687 | MGnify/ENA primary metagenome ERZ1034687 (study PRJEB33766, sample SAMN09781762) | gut metagenome | biome: gut microbiome | host: Homo sapiens | place: Madagascar | study: EMG produced TPA metagenomics assembly of the PRJNA485056 data...
AAAACGTGACATTTAGTCACCTTTTGTTCGGCAGAGTCTCATCAGGGAGGAAAACAATTTCCTTGATAAGGTCTACTCACCATTCACTTATTCATCCCGATACGGACTTTTCACGTTTCACTTCTCACTTTTCACTAAAATGTAACCTTTCGCCCTTTTATCAACGATTGAGAAAAAACTGAAGCGAAAATCAAAATCATCCCAACATAAAAAGATAATGTAAAATCTTTTGCCTCTCCTAAAAAAATTACCGCTAATAAAATTCCGTAAACAGGTTCTAAATTCCCCGCTAAACTAACCGTAAACGCAGACAATTTCTTCAAAGCGTCAATATATAACAAATATAATAATACGGTACAGAAAAATGCCAACAAAATTATCCACAACCAATCAATTCCAATAGGTAAAATCTGCGTTGTATGAGAAATTGGAATATAAATCGGCAAAAATAACGTCATAAACAACGCACCACCCAACAATTCATAAAATAACATTGACCGTGAAGATTTGCCAACCAGAATTGTCTTGTTATATAAAGTATAAAGAGCAAATAATGCCGCCGAAATTACACCAAGAAAAATGCCAAATCTATAACTTGTATCAAAATTAAATATCAACCAAATTCCTAATACCGCAACCAAACTATACATCAATTCTACAAACGAAAATTTTGCTTTTAAAATTATAGGTTCAAAAAGAACTGTAAAAAAACCAACCAAAGAATAACAAACTACACCTATTGCTAGGGTTGCATACTTCATACTGCCGAAAAAGAATATCAAATGGATTGTTAATAATGCACCCAAACCAATGATTTTTAAAGCATCTTTTATTTTTTCTACAGGCTTTTTCTTCATGAAAACAAGCATAATTGCAAAAAAACAAAATGCAAAAAGTATTCGATAAAAAACAATCATAACTTCATTTAACGAAATCAATTTTGCCAATAATCCGGTAAAACCAGCTAACAAAACGGATATGTGTAATTTTAAATAATCTAATTTACTCTCTTGCATAACTCAATTTTGCGCCATTTTTTTTAACATGTCAAATTATTTAAAATTAAACACTTGCTAATTCTTTATACAATTTCAAATATTCAGTTGAACTTTTCTTCCATGAAAAATCAGCTTCCATAGCAGATTTACGCATCGCATTAAATGTGTACTTGTCCTGATAAACACCTAATGCACAACGAATAGCTTCCATCATATTCACACCTGAATAACCCCAGAACTTAAATCCATTTGAATTATCCAGCGGATAACCAGTTACAGTATCCTCTAATCCACCGGTTGCTCTAACTACAGGTAAAGATCCATAACGCATTGCAATCAATTGGCTCAATCCACAAGGTTCAAATTTTGATGGCATCAAATAAAAATCACTTCCTGCATATATTTGGTTAGCCAAATCTGCTCTATATCCAATATAAGCACGTATATTTGACGAATTGTTAGAAAGCCAAATTAACAAATTTTCATAATCTTTTTCACCACTGCCCAAGAAAACAAAATCTGCATTAATATTTTTCAACTCATCCTGACATTGTCTGATTAAATCAATGCCTTTTTGTCCAACAAGTCTTGATACCATTGCAAAGATAGGTTTATCAGGATTGTATTCCAAACCTAATTCTTCACAAACTTTTTTCTTGTTTTCTTCCTTGTTTTTCAAAGACTTAACATCGTATGTTTTCACAATAGTTTTATCTTTTTTAGGATTGAAAACATCATAATCAATTCCGTTAAGAATACCAACAAGTTTATTTTGGTTCATACGCAAAGTATAATCCATACCCTCACCATATTCACCGGTCAAAATCTCTCTTGAATAAGTTGGAGAAACCGCAATAACCTTATCAGAATAATTGATTGCACCTTTCATCCAATTTACTCTACCAAAGTGTTCAACACCGTGTTCGTTATACACAATATCTTTTCTCATATTGGCAAAATCAAGCACATCTTCAAACCAAATACCTTGATAAGCAAGATTATGGATTTCAAAAACGCACTTTGTATCTTTCCAAAATTCATCAAATCTGTAGTTGCTATGCAAATAAACAGGGATCATAGCCGTATGCCAATCATTAGCATGAATTACATCAGCCTTAAAATTCAGTAATTTTGCATATTCCATTGTAGCCAAAGAAAATGCTATATATCTTTCATGTTCATATTTTGTGTCTAACCATTTTGGATAAACTTCTTTAAAACAAGAGAAATACCAATCATTATGCACAAAAAATACATTAATTTTAGTACCTGGCAACTGACACATAAATAATCTAAATTTATGCCCCATACCGCCAAAAGTTAGCCACATTTCAGAATTTTCAAGTTCTTTTATTCCCCATTTATTAGTATCAATAAGACCGTGCAATGGAGTAAAAATAGCGATTTCTGCATCTTTCTCAAGATGTTTAGGCAAACTTCCGACTACATCTGCTAATCCGCCAGCTTTTGAAAAAGGTGCTACTTCCGCCGCTGCAAATAAAATTTTCATTCTGCCTCTCCTTCTATATCACTATGATTTGCCTCGCTATTAATCTCTTCAATATCTTCTGCTGAAACTTCGTCGTCTTCTACTGCAATATAGTGACTTTCATCTGTGTCAAATTCAAAATTTATACCATATTTTTCAGCAATATATCTTGCATGCCCAATACAAATTTCAGCTTTATCATTTTGTTTTTTAAACATCATTATTTTAAACATGTTATACTTGAACAACATCAATAGATATGGGCTAGTTGTATTATTTTTTTCTAATTGAATAAGAGAATTATTAACAATACCAAAAGCAACATCATATTTGTTTTGTTTCAAGTGCAATTCACTCATAACATACCACGTAACATACAGTAACGTTGTCATACCATTTTTGTTTGTTTCCTTAATAATTTTATAAATAATAGAATCGGCCTTTTGGAAAGAATTTAATTCCATATAAGAATACCCAATCATCAAGTCACAGAACAATTCTAACTGATGTAAACGATTATTTTTTGCAAAGACTTTCGCTCTATAAATATTTTCTGCGAATTGAGTGTAATCTCCATTTAACAAAACAAACGCACTGATTATATTATAAATAACGCTTCCAAACCTATCATTATCAGAAATTTCAGGATTAAATTCGGTGATTTCAACACCATGAATAAGTTTTTCTAAAGCTATAAACAAATCATAAGATTGCGGAACACAATCCAAATCTGCTCTCAAAATTCTCAAAAATTCTTCTACATTTCCGCCCAACAATAAAACATTGGCTAACGCTACATATCCGGCAGAATCGACAATTAAAGATTGAAAATCATCATCTGACATATAATCTGGTTTTAAAGTCGGCATTGTTTGATTATTTACAACATTCAAAACTTTATAACCAATATCCAAACAATCCATCAAAGCACCAATATTGAACAAAATTTGAATATGAATAACAGACATCAAGAAAAAGTAACTATTAAAATTTTCATCCGCAGGATTTAATGATGATGGAGGTAATAATGACAACACCTTATGAGTTAATTCCAATGCGTGATTGTAATTTCCAGCCATCAACGCACCATTAATCATCTTATTGCAAAGAAGAATAATTTTATCAACATCAGAAGTTTTCTCTAAATTCTTCAAAGTCATTTCTGCAATATCCGCAGTTTTGTCAGGAACATACTCATACAAATTATTTGATATTTTTTCATACAAACTTTTTTTGTATTCTGCAATTTCTTCCATCTTTTCAGGATCATCATTTTTATCAAGAAGCTCCAAAATTTTGTTAGTACAGTTCAAATAAGCACTAAAGTCACCTAAAGACAAATCAATTTCAGCCAATTGTTCCCATTGATGACGTTCATTTTCTGTATCTTGCAAAAGTCCATATAAATAAGCTTTTACAGGACTTGGCATATCGTCATTAAACACTTTTGCAAACAAATCTTTTGCAACTTCTTCCAAATAAATTTTACTTATAGTTGTTAAAAGATTATCCCTCAACAAATTATAATTAGGGAAATAAATACAATTGTTATACTGATATAAAAATCCCATTCCAGAAAGTTTTTCAATAATTTCATTCAAATTTTCATATCCCAAACTTTCGACAGTTCCCATATCAATTCTTGTCCCTAAAAGGACAATTGAAGTAAGAAATTTCATCGCAGCTTCATCATCTTGCAACAAATTCAACCTACGAGCAACCAATTTATCCAAACTTGACGGAATAATAATTGTTTTTGGGTTAATCATCTCAATACTATCATCGTCAGCAGCATAAACTCCAGACTCTATCAAATACTGAATTGCTATATCAATAAACAAACTACTTCCACAAGCATATTTCGCAACTCTTTGGAAATAGAAATTGTTCAAAATATTTCTATAATAAATTTTATTTTCCTCAATCAATTTTTCAAAAGATGTCGGTTTTAAAGTTATTTCTGTATAATAAGGTTTGCTCAACAAGAAATGACAGTCTTTATGCAAAGAAAAATCTTTGTTGTAAGAAATCAAGAAACTTATATCTAATTGTTCAAAAGCCTCAAACAAATATTTCAAAACATCGTAAGAACTTGAATCAATTTTTTCAAAATCTTCAATAAATATCAATGTTTTTGGAATAATTTGCAATAGAGTTAAGAAAATATCAAAATAAACAAATCGTGTGTCTTCTGTATTTTGTCCATCCCTTTCTTTTAATGTAATCAAATCTCTAATCAATCCGTCAGGATCAACTGATGCAAACATTGAAAAATCATTTTCAAAAAACAGTTTTTGTGAAACGGTATATTCAAAAATCGCAGAAACCAAATCTCTAAAGAATGAATATGGAGAATATTTCATTTCGTCGTAACAAGTCAATGAAATAATATTGTTAAATTTTCCTGTTTCTCCTGCCGCATTCAAAACTTTCAATGTATATGGTTTATACATTTCTGCGGTTTTAATAGCAACAATTCCTTTTGGAATAGATTGGAATTTGTTCATTATATAGAACAGAACATCAATATTTTCAGTCCTAATAAATTCACAATTTATTTCATCAAAATTAATCGTTTCAATATCGTAAATTGCATCAGGATCACCCGGTGAATCCAAATTATTTAGAGCTTCACCGTCCATTTTATCTTGTTCAATCAACATATTTTGAACAAAATTTGGAACTTCAATTTCTTGATCTTCATCTTCTTCAGGATATTCAACTTTTACAAATTCCCTCAAATCAACTTCGTAAAACATTAACATTGCACCATTAACAACAACTGAATTTAACGGTGACAATTTGTAATCTCCACTGATTGCATCTGCGACATTATCTTCTGTCAAAACCTGAAAAGTATTGAGGATTTTATCCGTTTTTTTACTTGCATTTTGATTTAAAAGACTAATATTGTAACCAGAATCAAGATTGTTCGGATCATCTTCAATATTTCGTTTCAAGATAAACATATTGCAACGAACAGTCGCATTTTTTTTACGAGTTAATTTACAGTTCATTGCAGTAATTAGATTTAGTAACTCTATCGCAGTTTTCACGGCAGTAGCAGCCGAACTGTTAAAAGTATAATCCTTGTCACAACGAATTACATATGTTTTACCAATTAATTGACGACGAAGTCCAATCGATTTTGTGTAGTCAAGAATAATTTTGTCAAGGTTAATTTTGAATTTATTCAAAAGTTTTGCAGAACCTAAACAATTTTTCATCTCATCCATATTAGGAAAATCAATTGTCAAAATAGCAAAATCATCGGCATTTGATTCATTCATAATTACGCTTTTTTCAGTATCAAATCCGCATTTTTTACATTTTTTTACAGCTGTTTGGTTTACCTTTCCACAATTATGGCATTTTGTTATAATAGTATATCCACATTTTCTGCAAGTGTTTGTCGTATTTATAGTCTTACAGATAGGACATGCTAGTTTCAACACCTTCTTGCAGTTCGGGCAAACCATTGCCTTATCATCAATTTCTAATCCGCACTTTGGACATTCCATAGAAAAATTATACCATTCTACAATCAATCAGACAAAAATGTTAAGTTTATCTTGTTTAACTTAATTATATCTAATTCCTGCATCCTTCATTCTTTTAATACATTCTTTAATAGTTTCAACATCTTTAGTCAAAGCAACACGGAAATAACCTTCCCCATATTTACCGTAACCATTTCCCGGCGGAACAACGACGTGAGCTTTTTCAAGCATTACAGTAACAAATTCTTCTGAAGTCATTCCATGTGGAACTGGTAACCACAAATAGAAAGTTGCTTTAGACGGCTTAATATCCCAACCTAATTCTCTAAAACCTTCTTCTGCGGCATCTCTACGTTCTTGATACATTTTATTCAAATCATTAATATATTTTTCATCAACAGTAAATGCTGCAGTTGCTGCCTCTTGAATAGCTTTAAATGTACCAGAGTCAATATTATTTTTAATTGTTCCTAAAGCTTTTACTGCATCTGCATTACCACATACAAAACCAACTCTCCATCCGGTCATATTGTATGATTTTGAATGAGAATAAAATTCAATTGCAACATCTTTCGCACCTTCAACTTGAAGCACTGATGGAGCTTTATAACCATCAAACGTCATTTCTGAATAAGCCATATCTGAACACAACAAAATGTCATACTTTTTACAAAAATCAACTGCTTTTTCCCAAAAATCCAAATCAGCAGTAGCACTAGTCGGATTGTTCGGATAATTCAAAAACATCAATTTTGCCTTTTTGGCAACATCGGCAGGTATTTTATCAAAATCTGGAAGATATCCGTTTTCTTCTAATAAAGGCATTTCATATGGAGTTCCTCCTGCAAAGATTGTAGCATTGTGATAAACCGGATAACCTGGATCAGGAACTAACGTATAGTCGCCTTTATCGACATACGCAAAGAATACATGCGCAATAGCCTCTTTTGAACCGATATTTGCAAGCATTTCAGTATCAGGATTTAATTCTACGCCAAAACGTTTTTTCATCCATTCGCAAGCACCTTTCCTAAATCCTTCTGTCCCATTATAAGGTGGATAATCATGGTTTTTAGGATTGTCAATTGCTTTGTGCATAGCATCAACAACAGGTTGTAGTGTCGGTTTGTCAGGATCTCCTATCCCCAAACTTATGATATCAATACCTTTTGCCTTTGCTTCTGCAATTTTTCTATCTATTTCAGCAAACAAATATGGAGGAATCTGTTCCAAACGTTCTGATACTTTCATTACTTCTCCTTCTTAATAAATTGTTCTATACGTTAATTTTATGGTAACATAAATATAGAGGAAATTCAATGAACAGAAACTTATACACTATTTTGAGTATAAAGTTACTTGTGAGGGATATAAATGAGTATTATAGCGGATGACAATGATTTTGATCGTAAACCGATTGCTGAAAAGAAAAAATCTTCGGTAATCAAATCAGAAGTTCTTGATAATGACAAAAATTTTGAAAACTGTATTAGACCAAAAACTTTCGATACATATATTGGTCAATCAGCTTTAAAAGAAACATTAAAAATATCAATTGCTGCCGCAAAAAAAAGAGAACTTCCTCTCGATCACCTACTTTTTTATGGTCCACCTGGATTGGGAAAAACAACTCTTGCAGGAGTAATTGCAGAACAAATGGGAGTTGATATAAAAATAACTTCTGCTCCGGCTCTTGAAAGACCTAGAGATATTATCGGAATTTTGATGTCATTAAAGGGAGGAGAAATCCTGTTTATTGATGAAATCCACAGACTCAACAAAGTAGCAGAAGAAATTCTTTATCCCGCAATGGAAGATTTCTTTTTGGATATGACGACCGGAAAAAGTCAAACAGTCAAAACACTACGAGTTCCACTACCTAAATTCACTCTAATTGGCGCAACAACTAAAGCCGGCGAACTTTCAGGTCCATTAAGAGATAGGTTTGGAATTATTCACAGACTTGAATTTTATACAGAAGACGAGCTTTCTGAAGTTATAAAAAGAACCGCAGGAATTTTAAACATTGAAATCACAGAAAAAGGCGCACACGCAATCGCCAAGCGGTCAAGAGGAACTCCTCGTATTGCAAACAGACTGGTTAAAAGAGTTTCAGATTACGCTCTTGTGAAACACGACGGAAAAATCACAGAAGATGTTGCAAATAAATCTTTAGATATTCTAAAAATCGACAACTACGGACTTGATAATACCGACAGAAGTTTATTAAAATTGATTATTGAAAAATACGACGGAGGACCAGTCGGGATTGAAACTATCGCTGCAGCTATTGGTGAAGACGTTAGAACAATAGAAGATGTTTGCGAACCATTTTTACTACAAGCAGGTTTACTTCAACGCACACCACGAGGCAGAAAAGTTTCACCTGCGACTTACAGACATCTGGGATATAAAAACAGAAATATTAACGAACAAAAAAGTTTGTTCTAAAGGACAATTATGAAAAAAATATTAGCAATTTTTATTTTATTCTTTGGTTTAATTTTACCGGCACAAGCAGATGACAACTCCAAAACAGTTCTACCTTCTGAAACAGGAATTGTAGAAAATATAAAATATGAAGATGCTCAAGGACTAAATCAAGGTGAAGAAACGACCAAACAAGTTGTTACAGTAAGAGTGTTAACAGGTAAATTTAAAAACACAGAACGCCTTATAGACAATATGTTAACTGGAAACCCTGCCTACGACATAAATTTATCCAAAGGCGACAAAGTTGTTCTCCACTTAGAACCCTTAAATGACACTGTTTCAACCCCTGATGATGTCGATATATTTATTGCAGATATTCAAAGAGATAATTCTATTTATATTTTTACAGCTATATTTTTTGCGTTATTACTCTTTATCGGAAAGAAAAAAGGAGCAACAAGCATTGTTTCTATAATTTCAACAATGTGTCTAATATTTTTTATGCTAATGCCAATGATATTGCACGGTTTTTGCCCGATAGCATCTGCGGTTTTAGTCGGGATTATATCTACAGTAATAACAATCTATCTTGTTGGGGGATTTAATTCAAAAAGCTCGGCTGCAATCATCGGAACTTCAATAAGTTTGGTATTTGCCGGCGGTTTTTCAATGTTGGCAATATATTTCGCACATCTAACTGGCTTTGCAGGCGAAGAAAACATGTTTTTATACACCGCAAGGCCTGATTTAAGTTTTACAGGAATTTTGGCGGCTTCAATGATTATAGCAGCATTGGGAGCATTGATGGATACTGCAGTATCTATTGCAAGTACGGTTAATGAAATTTTCGAAACAGATAAAAATTTGACAGTAAAACAACTTTTCAAATCCGGTATGAATGTTGGTAGAGATATAATCGGAACAATGTCAAACACTTTGATTTTAGTATATTTGGGAAGTTCTTTACCATTAGTTTTATTATCAAACAACATTGATATGAACAAATTTTTCAATCTAAACCAAGTTGCAACTGAAATTTTGTCAGCATTAATAGGAAGTATTGCAATTCTTTTCTGTGTACCAATTACGGCAATAGTTGCAGCTTATTTGATTAAAAAAAGCAATGAAAACAAGGTTGATTTTTCAAATTTAGAAAAAAATTAAGTTAAAATAGCTCTATATACCACAGTTGTTTAAGTAGATTGGGCTTTCTAGTCCAACAAAAAAATAGAGTCAGAAAGATTTTCCAACTCTATTTTTAATCATTTATTTATCAACTTACTTGCAAGAACAACATCCGCAAGAGCAAGCTTGAGATTTCAAAGCATCGGCTTTATCTGTATGTTCCCAAGGAACATCAATATCTGTTCTGCCCATATGACCGTAAGCTGCTAATAATTGATAGAATTTGCCACCGTTTTTAGCAGGCAAGTTTCTCAAATCGAAGTTTTTGATAATTGCAGCCGGTCTAAGGTCAAAGTTTTTAGAAACAAGTTCAGAAATTTCGTCATCAGAAATTTTACCTGTTCCAAAAGTATCAACCATAATTGAAATAGGCTCTGCAACACCAATAGCGTATGCCAATTCAATTTCACATTTTTCTGCTAAGCCTGCTGCAACAATGTTTTTAGCAACATAACGTGATGCGTAAGCTGCGGATCTGTCAACTTTTGTTGGATCTTTTCCAGAGAAAGCTCCACCACCGTGACGAGAATAACCACCGTAAGTATCAACAATAATCTTACGACCTGTCAAACCAGCATCACCTTGAGGTCCACCAACTACAAAACGACCTGATGGATTAACAAGAATTTTTGTTTCGTCATCAAGTTTAATCGCTTCGTTTTCAAATACATAATCAATTACGTATTTTTTGATGTCTTCTCTAATTTTAGCTTGAATTTGAGCATTATCAGAAATACCATCAATTACATCATCATGTTGAGTTGAAATTAATACTGTATGTATTCTTGAAGGTTTTCCGTCTACATATTCAACAGTAACTTGAGATTTTCCATCCGGTCTAAGGTATGATAAAATCCCTTGTTTTCTAACTTGAGCCAATCTATATGAAAGCTTGTGAGCCAAGCTGATAGGTAAAGGCATAAGTTCTGGTGTTTCATTACAAGCGTACCCAAACATAATACCTTGATCACCTGCTCCAATATCTTCTGTTTCAGAAACAGATGTATCGGCATTGTCAGAACGAGATTCAAGAGCTTTGTTTACGCCGCCGGCAATATCACAAGATTGTTCATCAATACTAGTCAAAACAGCGCAAGTATTAAAATCAAACCCGCCGCCTTCACTTTCTGTATAACCGATATTTTTAATAGTGTTTCTTACAACTGAAGGAATGTCAACATAACAATCAGATGTAATTTCGCCGCAAACAAGTGCCATACCTGTAGTAACAGTAGTTTCAGCAGCAACACGAGATTGCGGATACTTTGTTAAAAACTCGTCTAAAATTGCATCAGAAATCTGATCGCAAACTTTGTCGGGGTGTCCTTCCGTAACTGATTCGGAAGTAAATAAAAAGTTTTTTGGTGCCATTTCAAATTCTCCTTAATTTGTTTTTGGTTGTCATCTTGAGCGTTAGCGAAAGATCTCACCACACATGAGATTCTTCGGGATTGTCACCCCCTCAGAATGACGAACACTTAGCCGGTAAGGTTTTTAATTCCGACCCGGCAATGTACTAATAAAAAGTGTACATCAGACAACTTTTAAAATCAAATTATTAACTGATGTGTATTAACATTAATACATACTTAGAAAATACGAAACAAACTTGTCGACTGTGTAATTAGAGAATTCGGGTTGCCTCATTGTTGCAATTGCATCATTTGCGACTTCTTGAAGTGCTTCGATTGTAGCATTTGGATATTTCCTTTTAATATTATTAATTATTTGCTGAGCAGCTTTTTGTTCTAACGGGTCTAATTTAATATTTGTGTGGTTGTCTTGTATTACTTGATTATACGCATCACGGACTAATTCCCCTCTTTTCATACTTTCTGCCTCAACCGGTTGTTGTCTGTAAACGGCAAAATTAACATCCGGTTCTATATAATGGTTTAAGAAATTATCAGAATAAATCTCTGCCTTATCATAATAATTTTCATGTCCATCAAGAAATTCAACGTGCTTGTCTATCCAATCTGTTAAATTTTTAGACATATTCAAATGTTTACCATTCAATGTTGAATTTATGTACATTTCTTTATATTGAAAGATATGGTTTAATTCGTGACAAATATCAGCAAATAATTCTGCTTTGTTACCATTTTGCCAATTTCTGTTTATTGCAATTTCTGCACTTTCCCCTAACTCATTCCCAGCAGAAGAATAATTTACTCCACTACTTATTATTTTTAGGTTAATAGGAGCTTCTTCAAGTCCCATAGCCTTTTTGCATAATGCAAATGCGCATTTTATAAAATCGTCACCAGATTTTTTATTCAATTCTAAAATCGCTTGTTTATTGTTGCGAACAATATTTACAAATGCTTCATCTGTTTCTGCAAATTTTGATGATGGAGCTTTTAGTGAACCTTTTGGAATAGATAAAATTCCATTTTGCGAAACTTTATTCCCATTTGCAATTTTTTGTTTTAACTGAACTCGCTTGTTTTCAATAATATCTTTACCATGAATTATATTTTTTTTACCAAAACCTCTAGATATAGCAAAACCTGTACCTTTCATTCCTAAGCCAACGAGAGGTGCGAACAAAGCACCTTCGCCAGTAGCTTTTGCTACATCCGATAAACTTCCACCATTTATTGCGGTTCTAAAACCATTATCAATTCCGCCATTCAATACTCCATCTGTTACAACCTCTGAGCCATAAGCAAGAATTTTCTTTCCGGCACCTTCACCAACATATTTGAATGCTCCAGGTGACATCATAGATGTTTTCAACGTTTGTTTGAAGCTATTTTCAACAACATCTTCTCCAATTTCTTTTCCAACTGTTTTTATGGTTTGCAAACCTAATTTGGTTGCAACTGTTTTTCCAATCGCACCTCCTGCTCCTGCAGTTATAGGAGCTAACAAACCTGAAACAGCACCAGTTGAAGCATCTTTTTTTGCATCATTCAATGTATATTTTCTACCACCACTTACGGCATCTGCATATTTTACACCTGTTTTTACCAAAGCACCTGTTCCGGCTGCCAAAGCAACCCCTAATGCAATACTTCCTCCACCTGTAAATGGAGCTGCTGCGATAGAAAGAGTATAAATAGTAAAAGAAGTTGCACCTGCTGCAACATCGGCAACAACATCAACCGCCATTTCTTGACCTTCTTGATATCCTGCAACTTTTTGACTAGCATGCGAAAATTCTCCTTTTTTAAATTTTTCAAGATTTGCTTTTGTATATTTTTGTCCTGTTATTTTTTCGAATTGTTTTTGGTCAATTTTTGCATTCGGCTGACGTAATTGTTTCAACATATCACGTTCCGCATTAATTTGCATTTGCGCTTTATTGGAACTATCTCCAATACCGGTTTTATTCTTAAACCAGTCCCAACCTTTGCCAATAAATCCTTGCTCTTTTTTTATTTTATTTAATGTCTTTTCTTGATTGTTTAATTTGGCAATATTTTGATCAAGTTGTCCTAAAGATGGACTTTTAGCTTTTAATGGCTTACTTTTCTTACCATTTTTTGTAACACAATAAGTCGTACCATCATTAGAAATAGAAATTTTACCTTCTACTTTTTTAAAATACTCTGGTTTAATTTGGGTTCCATCTGCACCATAATATTTACAAGCCATCCGCCCATCTTTTAATTTTGTATAAACAACTTTTCTTCCAGATTGAAGATAAATTGTATGAGATTGAGTTTGTTTGGTAGAATGTTCTACCGCAATCCCTTTATTAGTGGGCGCATGCCCCCCCCGAACAGCAAAACAATCGCTTTTTCACGAGAAATTTTTGGATTTTTCTTCAAATATAAACTTAATTGTTTTTGTTGTTGTACACTTAAATCTGACATAAATATTCTCCTACTACGTATATGTCGGATATTTTATAAAAATACTTTAACTAAATAACATTAATCGTTACATTTCGTAAGAAATACTAACAGTCAAATCTTTTTCAGAAACTTCTACAATCGCCCAGCGAATAACATTAGCAAAGTTTTTCGCTAATTCTCGTTCAACATAATTGTTATCAAAATTATCAATTTTTTCAATTTTTATAATATCAGATTTAATCATATCAAAATTGTACTACAAACCAAAACGATTTTATGCTACTTTAAAAATATGAAAGAAAGATTAGACAAATACCTTACTGATTTAGGTTATTTTGAAACAAAAAGCAAAGCTGCTGCTGCGATTTTAGCCGGTCACGTAAAAATTAATGACGAATACATCACAAAAGCCGGCTTTCAAATTAATCCGACTAAAGAATACGAAATCGTTGTAAAATCAATGCCTTTTGTATCTCGTGGCGGTTTCAAATTAAAAAAAGCTTTAGATACCTTCCCTGTTAAAATAGAAGGAAGAATTTGTCTTGATGCCGGAGCTTCAACAGGAGGTTTTACAGACTGTTTATTGCAGAACGGAGCGAAATTTGTCTATGCGGCCGATGTCGGTTATGGGCAATTGGATTGGAAAATCCGTTCTGATGAAAGAGTTAAAACAATTGAAAGAACAAACCTAAAAAACTGCGCATTTGAAGAAATATATTCAGAAAACGAGCCTATAGCAGATTTGCTAGTAAGTGATTTATCATTCATCTCTCTAACAAAAGTTTTGCCTAATTTAAAAAATTTGTTATCGCCTGATTTTCATGAAATGATTTTATTAATAAAACCCCAATTTGAAGCAGGGAAAGAAAAAGTTGAAAAAGGCGGAGTTGTCAGAGATAAAAAGGTTCATCAAGAGGTTATAGAAAACGTCATCAATTGTGCAAAAGAATTAAATTACTCAATTAACGACCTAACTTTTTCATCAATAAAAGGGCCATCCGGCAACATAGAATACCTTATCTGGCTATCTTCACATAATGAAAATAAAGCAACTCTTGATATAAAAAATATCGTTGAAACGGCTTTTGAAATATTGAATAAATAAGGTGAAAATTTTTCACCACCATTTTTACTATTTAACCTTTTTCTTTTCAAGTAGTTACCTCAATTCTCCCCTATTTGTCATAGGAAAGATGCCTGAAAGGCAGATGGGTGAAAGCTTATAACATTTCCCTACGGAACAGCACACACTTAACTTCGCTCACGAGGGAGGGAAATTTTCACTACTTACTAACGTTGCACCAAATTATAAACAGGAGTTGCCCCATTCAAATCAATATATCTAAAAACATTCAATACAATTCCGGGAGCAAAGAAATAATTGTTATTTGTCGGAGTTATTCTCAACATTGATTTATTTGCATCGACCTTTACAACACTAGCCAAATATTGTTTATTTACCGCCGTAAACAAAATATAGCCCGTTTTAGATTGCATTTCATCAATAGTAAATCTATTCGCATTAATACTCGCAAGTGCCATATAGAACAATTTTTCAGGTGTTAAAATATAATTTCTTGTACAAATATTATAATCAATGCTTTGTGGGGTAACCAAAGTACTCAAAGGCATTCCATCCTCCGCAAATACTGCAATACTTCCCATCACTAACATTAATACAGTTATAAAAAATAGTTTTATTGTTCTTTCCATGATTCACCTACATTTACATCAACAACTAAAGGAACAGATAGCGGTTGGTTTAATTCCATCGCCACTTTTACCAATTTTGTAACTTCATCTAATTCCGATTTCAAAACTTCAACCACTAATTCATCATGAACCTGAATTATCATTTTTGATTTAAGATTGTTTTCTTTCAATTTCTTTGAAAACTCAATCATCGCAATTTTCATCAAATCAGCTGCAGTACCTTGCATTGGTTGATTAATTGCAGCTCGTTTACCAAATTCTCTAATCATTGCATTTGAACTTGCAAGTTCAGTTTCCAAATATCTTTTTCGACCAAATATTGTCTCTACATATCCTTTTTTCTCTGCTTCAAGAATAGTTCCTTCCATATAAGCCTTAACTCTAGGATATGTCGCAAAGTATTTACTAATAAACTCTTCAGCCTCTTTGTTAGAAATTCCAAGAGCCTTTGCTAAACCATATTTACTTTGACCATAAATTATACCAAAATTTACCGCCTTAGCTTTATAGCGCATTTCTTTGGTAACTTCTTCAACCGGTACTTCAAAAACCTTTGACGCAGTTAATGTATGAACATCAATTCCGCGATTAAAAGCTTCTGACAAATGTTTATCCTCTGTTATATGCGCCAATAACCTTAATTCTATTTGAGAATAATCCGCAGACAATATCAAATAATTTTCTTTATCTTTAGGAGCAAAAGCATTCCTTATCTTGTTTCCTTCTGCCGTTCTTACCGGAATATTCTGCAAATTCGGATTTGACGACGACAATCTACCAGTAGCCGTGACTGTTTGATTATAGGTTGTATGTATTCTATTATCTTTTCTTTCAATCAAAGCAGGTAAAGCCTCTGTATAAGTAGATTTTAGTTTAGAATATTTTCTGTAATCCAAAATCAATTTAGCAATTTCGTAATCCTCTGCCAATTCTTCCAAAACCGCAGCACTTGTAGAATAGGTTGCTTTTCCTCGTTTTTTACGAGATTTAATCCCCATTTTATCAAACAGAGTTTCCCCAACCTGACGGGGAGAATTTATATTAAATGGCACTCCAGCCAACTCATAAACTTTGCCCTCAATTTTGGCTAATTCAGCATTCATAAAAGCCGTCAAATCATTCAAATACTTTTCATCTATAGAAACTCCGTCATACTCCATATCAGCCAATACAAAGGTCAATGGAACTTCTATATCATAAACAAACTTCAACTCATTTTCATCAAGATTTTTAGACCAAAATTTAGTTAATTCAATAATTATAGCAACTTCTTCTGATGCAAAATTCAAAACGGCGTCAAAGTTCGCATCTTCAAACTTTAACTTTTTTTTCTTTTCTCTTTCAAATGGTGCGAACGGAGTAATTGCATGATCCAAATTTTCTAAAGCCTGAATATCAAGTTCATGATTTCTGTTAGTATCTTTGACATAGCTTGCAAGCATTGTATCAAAAATTATTCCTTTTGTTTCAATTCCTAAACATCTCAAAACATTATATTCAGATTTCGCATCATGAGTTGTCTTTTTGATTTTTTCATCTTCAAATACCGGTTTAAGGGTATTTATAACATCTTCTTCCCTCAACTGATTTTCGATAGAAGAATGTCCTAACGGAATATAAAAAGTTTTTGTTTCTGAATTGTCGTCACTGTTAATTAATACTCTATCATCAGCACTCAAAGCTTTTTTATAAGCAATAGAGATACCTGTCAAAGATGAATTTACTGCATTTTTGATATTTGCATAAAGCTTAAATGCAATTAATGATTGTTGTTTCAAATCCTCAACTAATTTTTGCAAATCATTTGTATCCGTAATACATTTTTTTTCTACAGAAAAATCAGAACTTTTGTTAATTTCTTGATTAACTACTTCCGAAAAAAATCCTAATTGAAGAGAACCATCAGAATTAATTTGCGGAGTTTCTTGAGGGACAGAGTGTTCTACCTTATCAAAAGAATATAAAATTGAATTAACTTATAAAGATCAATATACAAGTATAGTAACA
>ERZ1034687.927-NODE-927-length-17103-cov-19.627874_pt1 | contig 17103 bp, 23 predicted proteins | sample MGYA00520704_ERZ1034687 | MGnify/ENA primary metagenome ERZ1034687 (study PRJEB33766, sample SAMN09781762) | gut metagenome | biome: gut microbiome | host: Homo sapiens | place: Madagascar | study: EMG produced TPA metagenomics assembly of the PRJNA485056 data...
CACAGGCAGCACCGAGCCAGAAAGGCTGCGGCAGCTGTCCGGCGTTGCGCACCATATTGCCAAGCACAGAAATATGGTAACCTGTACAAACGTCTGTTCCAGCGCGGTCAGAATTTGTCTGGATAATGCTTTTTGAGCATCTCCACGGGTTAAGCGGTTCGTATGTAGTGCTTGCCATGATATCCTCCTTACTTCCCGATCGTGGGCTTCTTTTCTGCCAGCGCCTTTTTCATCATGCTGACGGCTTTTTCGATCACACTGTCCAGCACTTCATCCGTGATGAAAGGCTTCAGCCAGTCCGGCAGTGCGCCCCGCAGCGCGGCAAAGACCTGCGCCTTTTTCTTGGCGCCCTGACCACTGCCCATAATACTGTCCTCGGCGATGGTCACGAGCTCCAGCGCCCACTGCTTGACGTACTGCTTGTACCCCAGCCGGATAGCACCAACGGCCAGCGCGGCAAAGCCGATGAACATCAGTACCAGTGCGATGGGTGCGGGAATAAAGTTAAACATTGCTTCCATGTGTTATGCTCCTTTCTCTAGGTCAGAAATACGGTGGTTTGCCACCTTGATTTGTTCTTCCATCACCGGGATGCGCTGGGCAAAATTGTTGTGCATCCGCACCTCCCGGGTCAGTTCTTCCAATTTTGTGTCCATGATAGCCTGCTGTTTTTCCAGCTTGGCATCCATGTCCTTTGCCGCCCTGTTGTTGGCGTAGATGGTACCCAAAAGCCCCAGAACACCGGTAATAAACGCTACGATGATTGCCTCGCTCATGCGCCCTCCCGGAGACGGGTCAGACCCTTCTTGCGGATGATTTTCGGATAGTTGAGGGTGGTCACGTTGAGGTCTACGTTGCCCGTGATACCCGGCACGCTGCCCTTGCTGGTGTGCTGGTGAGCGTTGTAGCTAAACGTCACGTTGGGCGTTTTGCCGGTGTAGTCAGCAAGCCATACGTCATAAGGGTGCAGAGCCGCACCGCCCACAAAAAGATGCGCCTTTGCAAAGCTGGTGTAGGTGTAAAGCTGAGCGTAAAAACCCAGCTGCTCCACCTCGTGAAGAGCGTAGGCGGTCAGGTCAGTCAGGCTCTGCTTGTCCAGATTGCCAAGCCGGTTATCCTCCACGTCCACCGCCACCGGCAAAGTCAGCTCCTTGCCGTAGACCGCCTGACGCAGCAGGGAGAGTTCTGCGTTGACCATGTCCTTATTAGTGGCGTAGGTATAGTAGTAGACACCCACGTCCAGACCCGCCGCTTTGGCGTTGCGGTAATTGTCCTCAAAGGTTGGGTCGATGTACAGTCCATCCGCCCGCTTGGAAAGCTTGTGGTTGGTGCTCACCGTCTTGAGCATCACTCCCTTGTAGCCCGCCGCTGCCACCTGCGCCCAGTCGATCGCACCCTGATAGCGGCTCACGTCGATGTACCGGTATGGCGGGTCGCCCTCCCAGCCGGTGACGGTCTCCTCAACGGGAGTCTCTCTGGGCGTTTCCGGCACAGGACTTTCGCTGTCCCAGCCGAAGAGCACTTTCAACAACCCCACCAGAAATTCCAAAAGTTTTTCCATTTTGATTTCTTCTCACCCCTTAATCTACTTTTTGGGCTTCCACAGCCGCGAGCTTTGCACAGTCAATGCTACCCTGCCAGCGGGAAACGTCCATGATGTGCTTAGGCATTTTGTGCCTCCTTGTCCAGCTGGGCGTGGATAGCCTCAAGGTCATCAGTGGTCAGGGCCGAGTAATCTGCCGCGATGTCCTCAAAGGTCTCGCCTGCGGCCAGTCGGATGCGGAATGCCCGCACCATGATGCGGAGCTTCAGGTTGTTTAGCGTCTTCATAATTTTAGCCTCCAATCAAATCAGCCATCATGAGCACAAGGTCGTCGTTTGCCGCTTCCAACGAAGTGAAACGTTTTTCTGCTTTGGCTTTAGCGACTTCATCCTCTGGAATCTCCCGTAAGATAAACTGCCACGTCCCGTCCGGGGTATCAGTGGGTTGCATGATCTGCACAAGCTCTGCATCGTGCAGGGTGTCCGGGTAAGCGCACCCGGTCATATCGCAGTCGCTAGCGGCAATGTGTACTTCCGAAAGCTTGCCGTCGAATGTGTCCATGGTGACCTCTGCGGGAGAGTGGAACGTATTCGCACCGGGGTTCAGGGTCAGCTTTTCGAGCTTTGTCCCATCGGAAAAGGTAATAGTGTATGTTTTCATCTTTTCGCTCCTTTCCCCTTATCAGCAGATACCGACAGCAGGCCAAACGCGATAGTCACCGCTGGCTTCGCCGCGGCCCGAACCGCCGTTGCCGTCGACAAGCGCGAAACCGAATTTCGAGGAGACGTCTCGCAGCCAGCACCACTGGTTACGAACGAAGCCCATCCACGGAGCCAGCTGGAAAAGGGGCAACTGGTTCTTGTCAATGGTATAGTTCCGGCAGGTGGCCCACGGATCAGTCGCACCGTTCGGCATGGGCGAGAATTGCCGCCCGCCATAGACCATGTTTTCGTTCATAAGCTCAACGGTCGAATCATACCAGTCCGTGCCAGTCGGTGCGCCGTTTATGGCAGCGTTCACCAGACTTTCACGGTGGTTCAGGATGTGCGCAGAGCCAAAAGCAGTGTTGATCGTGGTCTTTGCCTGCGTCAGACCGTTCTTGTACAGGTCAGAACCGACGTAGCCGCCCTCGGTCGTGTTGGTGGGGTTGAACTTGTAGACGTACAGGTGGCTGCGGGGGATGACTACGGCATGATGGGTATTGCAGGCCTTGTCGCCGCACTTATACCAGTAGTCAAAGGCTGCGATGATGTAGTCCATGCCACCGATAGACCAGTAGTCACCAAGGTACAGGTTTTTGAACGTGCCCGCTTTGATGGCTGCCCACTGCTCGCTCGTGACGCTGCCGCCCAGCGCCTTGCCACGGTAGACCGCGTTGTGGGTTGCGGCACCGTCCGCAACAATAATCTGTAGCAACGTATCCTGAGGGATATCAGGATTAAGTATCATAAGGTCTGACATGATTTTTTGCAAGGTTACACGCTGTGTTTCTTTTCCCTGCAAAATCAACTGATTGGTCTTGCTTACCGTGCTTGCCACCGGCAAACTTGTGATCGGTACATTTGCCATAATTTGTCCTCCTTAAATATGCTTATTTGCGTTCAGCGAGCTTCCGTCCGATGCGCACAGCACGTCGCCGGTGCTGGTGTACAGGCCAAAGGTCAGGTTGCCGGTCACGAGCATCAGCATAATGCTGTCAAGCTCGTCACCGGTGGCCTTTGCATCCGCAGGGGCGTTCTCGATGCTCAGGGTCTTATCTGTGTTTGCCCGTGTGCCCGCAAGATTAGCTGCATCTTCTGCGGCCTTTTGAGCATTTTCCGCTGCCTGACGGCTGGCAGATGCATTTTCGGCTTGCTTTTGCGATTCTAGCGCGGATGTTTCGGCGCTTATTTCAGACCGTTTTGCGTTCAGTTCTGCTTTTTCGGCAGCAATTCTTGCAATGTCCGCACCTGCAACATCTGAAAGAGTGTTCAACGTTTCGGCATTCATAGGAGTGCCTTCAACGATTGGCTCGTCGTTGCGGACAAGGGTGACGACTTCGGACGAGCCGTCCGGTTTAGTCATTGTCCATCGGTTCGGGTACTTCGCTTCTCGGTCAACAAAGTGCATAGTAAGGTTCACCTCCACAGACCGGCTCTGAGCAGTAGATTAGATGGTTGTTGGCTATCGTTTCGATATCAAGCAGAATTTCTTCAACCTGATTGATAATCGTATAATGCAGGTAATTGAGGGAAGTGGGAGTTTCGGGAGTATCGTTTTTGCCACTGCACAAAGAACGGATAACTTTGATGTTGGAAAGCCACCGGGAAGCATCTGCGACAGTCAGGTATCCGTTTACATCCCAGTCGGTTTTAACTGAAACAGATGCATTCAGGATGGCCGCAATCTCTTGGATGCCGTTTTCAATGCGGTTGTAGTCCATGTAGCTTAGAGCGCCCTTCATGCCGGAAACCCACTCTGCTTGCTCTTCCTCTGTCCACGTTCCTGCTTTTGCTTTCGATGTAAGCGCCTTGACTTGCGCAACATCATCATCGGTTCTGTCTGTGATCCACCGGGTCAACGAACATCAGCTCCTTCCAAGAGATATCCTTCGACCGTCCCGTGAAAACAGCCGGAATACTGATAAGAAAAACTTGTAGTCAGCAGTACAGAGGAATAGCCGAACTGGTGATGAACAAGGACGTAATCCAGCGCATCAAAGTGCGGGCTTGCACGATATTCCAATGTGACCTTGCGGCGGTTGGAAAGCACTTTGTACGCTTCTGTCAAAATATTCCTGCTTTGGCCGAGAATGCTTTGAGACAGCATTTCATTGTTGACAGTCTGCGTTGCTCCACCCCCTGCCGGGTTTTCTGGGTAAGAATACGTTTTGCTTGTAGTGCTCGAGCCATCGGAAGATTTCACATCAATCGAACAGGTTACATTTTTCAAAGGGGAAGAAAATGCAATTTCAGGCCAGCTGAAGTTGTTGACAATATCAATTTCACCGGCAATGTTTGCTTTTGCAGTAGAGATATCAGGAATGCGACCGATTACGATCACGCCTTCTCTGGTTTGATACATCGCCATGCCAGCTGCGTTGGCAACCATCTGTAAAATATCAGAATCCTTATAGTTGCCTTTATCCTGCTTTGTGATATCCGTGCTATATTGTTTCAGTTCATCGGAAATCTGAAACGTTGCCACGTTATCGCTCAAAAGCTCCAGCGCATCGTAGGCCATCTCATAAAGAGTGCCGTACATTCTTCCTGTGTAGTTGGAAACCATAAGATAGCCAAAGGCATCACGGGCAGTAAAGCTGGCTTCGATACTATTAGATGGAACATTCCATTCAGACAAGAAGAACTTGCCGCCTGTAATCCATTCTACCGTTCCGTCCAAGTCCATGCCGTACTCCACAGAGATAGGCTGACGCTCGTATAGGTATTTGTAAAGGCCTTCCGGGTTTATTGGATTCCACTTCTGCGTGCTGTTATCCACCGTAAAAGTAATGCTGTCATTCGGAAGTTGTCCGCTGATCGGGTCTCTTGCAGAATCATGCTTATACGAAAAGATGTCTTTCTTCTCAAACACAATGAATTGGCCAAGCTTCACCTGCTCAACTCGTGCACGCCGATTTTCCAAACACCACGACAGGATTTGAATGGAAATGGAATCGTAATTTGCAATCTCAAAGTCAATGTCAGTAGTGATAGAGGAATTGTTTGACACCGTTTTGGTAGATACAACTGTGCTTCCAGAATAAGCGGTCAGCTTGAAACTTGTCGGCCATTCATTGAACGTTGACGACCATATAATGGTAATGCCAGGAATCGTCACGGTATGAACTTTGCTGAACGAGAGCGTAATGATTGGGTGGTTTGAAATCGAAACACAATTTTCACTAACATAACCAGCTTCTTGCGATTCCGCGTTTCTGTCGGGCAAGGTATAATTACCGTCCAAAACAGTGAAATTCAATTCACCAGTAGAATATTTTGTATAAGTCTGCAATTTGCTGTCAACGATAGCGGACACATTGCTGAAGAATGTTTCGCCGTTTGTGCTAGGAATCGCATCTTCTTGCAGACCCGGTTCCGTAACGCCATAGGTGATGCGTACAAACATCTCCGGTACGAGCGTTTCGGAAAACTTTTCAATCCACCTCTGAGAAGGCTGTACCATAGGCTACACCTCCACAAGCGCAATTGAGCAATCCGTCCAGCCCATCACATTACCGGTTTTAGGCCCACGCCGCCACATACCAGATGTGCGGTCTGAAACGTACATTTGTCGGGTGTCATACCCGGCCTTTGCCTGATTATAAAAGCGAACAGTGCAGTAAAATCGTGTCGTGAACAAGCTTAGGATAGCGGCCCACTGCTGTGCGGTGAGGTAGTTCCATTTCAGAGATACTTTCGCTACATCATGCCGCACAACAGAGCCGACTACTTTGCCTTGAACGTTTCGTCCAGAATCCACAATGGTACTAGTTGTCGCTTCATAGGAGCTCGGCTCTGGCAGCTCTACGCCGTTTACCGTTACCAGTGCTGGAATTGCCATAAACCGTCACCTCCTTAGTAGCTGTAAACTTCACTGCCCATCAAAGATTGTCCACGAGCGTTCTGCCGCTTTTCAATGGATGCTGTGATTTGCTTTCCGTCAAGGTAGATTTTCATTTCCTTACCACCGGTCAACTCATCGCCATACCGCTGGAAAATATCAAGGAAGGCGTTGTAGGTTCCGTTGTAGACAGCGCTCCTCAACTCTTCTTCATCAATTCCGCTGGAAGTATTGTAGGAACCAGAAGAGCCAGTCCCCCCGGTAGAACCGTAGTTTTTGTTGTTCCAGTCGTTCGTCCCAGTGTAATTCGACTTGTTTTTCAATTCTTTCAGCTGTTCCGCAAGCTCTTTGTTTCTTTTTTCTTGTTCTTCGATGATCTTTTTGTATTCAGAACTGTAATCCGTGTTGAATTTATCGTAGTCGTAGGCGTTGTCTTTTTCGCGCTCTTCTCGACGCGCTTTTCGCTGGGAAGCAATCTTATCAGCAAAGTTCCAGACTGGGTTTTTGATTAACTCGATATTGACATTGGGGAGTTTATTTGCAGCTCCAATTAAACCGTTTATCAGCATGATAAACCCTTGGACGTACAGTCCAACAACTCGAAGAATTCCCTCGAAAATATAAGACGCAGCATCTTCTACTCCGTACCATACTTTCTTAAAGTCGCTTGCAACCGAGTTATTCGTTTTCGCAAAGTTGATAAGCGCGCCGACCAGCATTGTAATCAGCGAGATAACAAACAGGATGGGGTTTGCATCCATCGTCACGTTCAGGCCAGCCTGAGCTGTCGTCGCCGCAGTTGTGGCAGGAACCAGCTGCCCAATAAAGCTCGATGCCAGACCGGCAATGTTGTTCCAAACACTGCTCAAGCCCTGCGTCAGCCATTGCAAGCTATTGTTTGCGATGGCTTTAATTTGCTTTTTCTGCTCGTTATCCATAGAACTGTAGAAGAACGATGCAGCCCATTTACCAAGCGTTTCAAGGTCACCGTTAGAAATCGTTTTCCACAGAGTGTTGATGCTACCAAAGAAATCAAGTTGTAAGCTCTGATCAATACGCTGCCACTCCGTGTCAAGACCATCCAAGAAGTTGTTTACATATCCGGTCGCATGGGAAGAACCAGAATCAATTGCTGCCTGCCCTTTTTCCTGAACAATGTTCACAACACCCTGCATAGCAGCGGTAACGTAGGAGGAAGCCGCAGCAATACCGTTTGCAAGGCCTTTGTCAATAAATTCACCAAAGCGCTCAAATAGAGCGGAGGGAGAGTGAATTTCAGTATCGGTCGTGAACTTGTCAATGATAGCTTTGGCAAGATTTGCCGCAGCGCCTTTTGCGGTTTCAATGCCGCTCTTGATACCATTTACCAGACCTTGCCAAATGTTTTTGCCCGCTTCAAACATTTTGGAAGGAAGAGAAGCAATAGCATTTGCAACGGCTGTTACCATATCGGAAGCAGCTTTTGTGGCGTCTTTTGCCCACGTTTTGATATCATCGATAAATCCACGAACGGCTCTCGCACCATTTTCGACGTGTTCATCGAGATGTACAAACCATGTAACAACATTCTTTACCCAATTGATAAGGTCAGCAAAACCAAGAACCGCCTTTTCGATGAAGTTACCGTTCATCTGTAAGTCAAGCCTGTCAGTTTCGGAAACACCGTTCTGAATCCATCCAATAAAAATTGCGAAATCATTGATAAGGTTTCCAATGGCTGTAATTGCGTCACCTACAAAATCAGCAACTTTTTCGCCCATAGACTTGAAAGCGTTGAACCAGTCCGTTTCCATCCCAAAAGCTTCTTTTTGACTTTCGCTACCAAGACCACGAACTGCAACAGTGATAGCTTCAAAACCAAGAACAGCAAGACCGGCTACAGGATGACCGCTAACAATAAGACCGATGCCCATAAGTGTTGTAATTAAATCACCAACATCAAGATCAAGGTCTTTTACAACGTCAGAGATTGTTTTGAACGCAGAAGAAATGCCATCCTGCCAACTTTCTGGAATGAGATTCCAGATTATTTGCTTTAAGTTAGAAAAAGATTCTTTCAAGTATTTGATGGATTCTCCGAGTTTTCCATCTGTGAGCGATATATTCCAACCCTGCCTAAGCCCTTCCGCAGCAAGGTAAATCATAGCTCGAACACGTTCAAGGCCTTTTCGGAACGCCTCACTGTTTTGGTACAGGTCAACAAAACGAGCAACCATGATGCCAACAGCGACAGCTGCTCCCATAATGGGAGACTTCCAAAGTTTGAGAATGCCCTCAATCAAGGTTCCGTCGCCTTTGATTTTGCTAAGAGCATCCATCAAAGCATTGCCAATAGCCCACGTTGCAAATCCGGCAGCGATACCAGCAACCAAAGGAGCCAACTTTTCCAATTTTGATTTGACTTCATCAATCGTCGTACCGATGTAGTCCTTGAACATATCGTAGCCGGACAGGTCTACATCGCCTAAGATGTTGCCAGCAGATGCGCCGCTGCCAGAGCCAGAGCTTCCCTGCGTTGGGTCAATGATGTTGAGCTCATCAAAGCCCATCGTGTAGTCCTTCAAGGCCTTGGCAGCTTTCTTTGTAGAATCAGCAGTGTCATCCATTGCATCACCAATACCACCAACGCTGTTAGCACTCTTGGTAAAATCGGTGAACACAACTTTTACGCCCATCAGCTTTGTCACCCACTCAACGAACTCTCGAATGAGCTGCACGGCGGCAATCAGCGGGGGAAGAATGGATTTCAGGGCAGGGTAGAGCAGAGAGCCAACAGACTTCGCCAGCATATCCAGCTGGGCTTTCAGAATCTTAATCTGATTCGCAGGGCTCTGGATGGTCTGTGCAAGGTTGCCCTGCACATTGGCAGTCTGCTTCATAATGGCGATATAACGCAGAACTGCTTTATCTGCCTGGGACAGGCTAGAGACTTGCTTGTTAAAGCCCAAGGCAAGAAGTTCCTGCTGTAACCGTGCCTGAGACAGGTCAACACCCAGACGGCGAATAGGCTCAATCTCACCAGAGATTGCGGAGGACATTGCAGTAAAGGTTTCAGCAACGTCCTTGTTCCAATAGGAACCTTCATCGTAGGCGAGCTGAGTCAGGTTCTTAGACAGAATGTACGCTTTGTCGCTGGCCAGACCAAACGAAGTACCCAAGCTCTGGATGGTAGCCATGTAGGTCATTGCTTTGGTCGGGTCAACGCCAAGCAAACCTTGCATCTTGCTAATGAGCGTATCTGCTTCACCGCTCAAATTGCCCATAGCATTATGAAACAGGTCTGTTGCTTCATAGAAGTCGTTGAACTTTGCAACAGCATTGCCGAGATACTCAGCAATAGCTTTCAGCGAGACCAGCTTTGCCATGTTTCGCATGAAACTGTTCAGCTGGTTAGACAGGCTGAGATAGCTTTTGCGCTGCTTTTCGTTGGCTGCGGCCACACGGTTCGCCTGTGTCACAACCTTGCTCAACTGCGGAGGGAGCTTCGCAAAAGCGTTGCCTACTTTGTCAAGCTGAGATGCAAGAGGAGTAAGGGCGGCAGACAGTTTTTGGCAAGCAGTAGAAAAGTCACCCACCGTCTTGCTATCCAGCTTTTGCGCAAGGTCAGGAATCTTGTTGAGCTGATTCAAGACGCTTCCGAGATTTTTCAGATTGCTAAAATCCAGAACAGACAACGGAGCAAGACCATTCATCAACTGTCGGGAACTTTCAGCAAGCTGTGTGTAATCAGCTTTGTTTGCTTCAGACACTGCTTTCGGGATTCGGCGTAAAAGGCTTACAAAGTTGCTCAATCCTTCCGGCGCAGTGACGGAAGGAAGATTATTGAATCCGTTCAAGACGGACTTCACATCGCCAATGTCAGAGCCGATGCCCTGCACGCCGCTGACCGCTTCCGGGATTTTTTTGATGGCGTTGATGGCACTTTTCAAGCCTTTTGGGTCTTGAACGGTAGCCATAAGGTCAAAAGCATCCGTAACATCGAGCAGGGTATCAACGCTATCAGAAAGAGCGCCCATGCCGGTAAGGGATTCCGGAAGTTTAGCGATGCTCTTTGCCAGTGTACTGATGCCCTTTGCACTTTCACTTGCATTGACCTTGCTGATGCCATCAATGAACCGAGTAACGCTTTCAAGACCGCTAAAATCTCCCTGCGCGGACTTTAACGCAGTGAGGGAATTGGTGAGCTTGTCCAACCCATCAATCACCTTCGACACGTTGCCCTTTGTCCGCAAATTAGAAATGGCGGTAGTGAGCTTGTCAATATTAAGCTCTGCGCCTTGCGATTCCGCAGAGATTTCTACGGATAAGCTTGTAATATCAACATCAGCCATCACTACCACCATCCTTTTCCATCATGGAGAACATCATGCGCTTAATGCGCTCCTGTGCTTCCGCAGCACGTTGGTATTCATACTCTTCCTTCTCTTTTTGAGTAAGGGGAATTGGTCTATCCATGTACTTGATAGGCTTAGACCCTTTCTTTCGGAACATATTGCCAACCGTAGAGGAAAGCGCAGATGCCATGTAAAAACCATTTCTCCATGCTTCTGCATTGGCTCTGCGTTCTCGCAGCTCCTCTGCGTCACGGTATACCTTAGCCAGCCAGACATCACCGTGCCAGAACTGCTCGTAGGTCATGCCGATGGAGATGTAATAGGCTTCTACATCGTGGAACAGCTTGGAGAAGGAGAACGGTTCCTCCTCTCCGTCTGATTCCTGAGATTGTGCGGTTACACAATCTCCCACATTGCGTTTTTTGCGGTCTTGTCCTCAGTGTCAGTTGCCAACAGAGACTTGGAAGCATCCATGAACATCTCAAGCAGCGCAGCCATCAGCTCTTCCTTATCGTCGATGTGGGCAAACATTTCGTCCACGACTTTACGCTTGATGCCACGATTCCGGGCGATAAACGCGCCGTAGAACAGGGCGCGGGAGTTGGACAGCAGGTTGGTCATCTGGGTGTACTGGCCAATCTGAAATCCTGCACGTTCGGTAGCTTCCACGCTGTCACGGGTGAAAGTCAGCTCGTAAGTGTTCTTTCCATCGGGGGAATGAAAGTTGATAACCTTAGCAGCCATAATAAATGCTCTCCTTTATAAATAGGAGCAGAACCAAATCCGATGTTCAGTTCTGCCCGGTTTGATTGATTCGATTTTTGCGGTTTAGCCGCCATTGACAGTCAGGGTCTCGCTGAACTCAGGCTTCTTGGTGAAGATGCAGTTGATGGTCATTTCCACAACCTCGTCCACGCCAAAGCCGGACAAGCCGACCTGATGCATACCCTGCCAAGTGAAGCCGGAGCCGTCCTGCATCTTTAGGGCGTAATACTTCACAGTGTTGCTCTCGGAAGTCTCATCGTAGCCAGCTTCCTTGACCTTCTTGTAGTCAGTCTTATTGTAGTTGGCAGTAAAGGACTTGGTGTCACTCTGGATAATGCCAAAGATGTTGACCTGCATGGGGTCAGACAAGGTGGTGGCATCCAGAAGGTTTGGCTCAGAGATCAGGTCGGGCACATCCTTAATGTCGCACAGCTTCGTCAGAGTGGTTGCGCTGTCGCCACAATACAGGGTGGTATTCAGACCGGAGATAGCAGTACTCATAGAATGTTTACCTCCTTAGTTTCGGTAAATCATTCCGTCCTCTCCGATTGTTGCCCCATAGCTGCAATCAATCCGATAGACGGAATTGTTGTACAGCCCATTCAACGGGGCAAACGATTTTCGATAGAAATTGAGCGGTTCCAACACAGAATCCACGATGTCCACGATGGAACGTGCTTCTGCAATGCGTCCTGTTTCTTTGTTGGAGTAGACACGAATACGCAAGGAAACGGCAGCGTACTTGCTGTGACCAGCAGAATCCCGGTGAACCGGGAGATTACTGTTTTCCTCTATCTGCACGCACGGGAAATTCTTGACGTTGCTGTCGTTGATTTCGCCAGTGACAAAGATGCCAGGTACTTGCTTTCGCAGTTTTTTAGCAACAGCCGTGAAGATAGAGTTGAAATAATCAATCAACTATTCCAAACCTCCCTCCACGTTGCTTCGACTTGAGAAGCCATTTCCTCAACAGCTCCCCACATAGCCATAGCTGGTTCGTTACCATCGGTGTAATTCAACTGGCCTTTGCCATCCACCTGCTTAACAGGCGTTCCAGCGTTGCCAGATTCGCCGTAGTAGTACCAGCGGCGTTGTGCGCCGTGTCCTTTACCGTAAGAGCCATGCGCGCCGACACCGGGCGGAAGTTGCCCGCCATATCCGTTATGATGTGCGCCTGTACCGAACTCAATAAAAGCAACTGCTTTTCCTTCGGCAATGATGGTGCAGGTGTTTCCGTTTTGCTCAACACGACAAGAAACATCGTTGCTGCCAGCATATTCGGCATTAGCAAAACGAACTTTCGAAACATCAAGTCCCTTGTCAGCCAACGCCCTTGCAAGCTCCTGTGCTTTTTGATTCAGGGTGGTCTTGTACTCCTGTATCTGACGTTCCGCATCACGAAGTCCAGCATCGCTCAACCTCACTTTAATTTTCACTTGCAGCCACCTCCTTCAGCGCATACAATGTGTCCGTGATATGCTCTGCGACCTTGACCACAATGTAATTGAAGGGCTTTGAAACATCCGTCTGAAACCAGACGTGCGTTCCCTCATAAAGTGGAGTGTTATGCTTTCTGCTGGACGAACTGACCACATAGCTGTAATCCGTGAACGCCCCAAAAGGGCTTGCTTCAGCAGAACCAGTAGGCGGGCTGACGTTCAACATCAGCTTTGCAGGGTCACTCCACGTCTGTGATGTTTCGCCGGTTTCGTTTCCCCATTCGTCCACAACAGGTTCTTTCTCGCCGATGGGGTTTGAATACCAAAGCGGGCGCTTGTCCAGCGGGCTTCCATTGAACATCAGCCGATAACACCTACTCTCGGAACCACTTCGTTAAGCAGGGACTGCGCCACATCGGACGATTCCCACACACGAGTGATACCATTGTTGGTATAGCTCGTCTGTCCATTTGCGCCGATGTGGTTGTACAGTTCCGCTGCAATGCGTATCTGCAACGACTGATACTGCAAGGGCAGCTCGTCCGGTCTGTTGCCGAAGGGGTAGCCCTGCGCAAATATCTTGTCTTTGGCGAAATCAAGCAGCAGGTCGAAGAGTGGGTAGTCCTCGTCCGTGACTTCACGGTCAAGTGCAGGAGCAATGTACTGCCCCAGCTTGACTGCCGCTTCAGAATACTGGTCTCCCATGCTGCTTTCCTCCTTTCGCCTTAGTAAGCCTTGATGCAGTACACAGCGTCCATCTTCTGGAAAGAAGGTAGGACAATTTCGGATGCGATGATGTTGGTGTTTACAGGGTGAGGCTCCTTAATGGTGGTGACAGCAACGCCATTGTTCACGATAGAAACAGAAGCATTCGTGAGACCAGCACGGAGGTCTGCCTCTTCGGGAGTAGTGCCATACCACATCTCGCCGACCTTACCATCAGGAACCAGAACAACATAGCCATCCGGGATATATTTGACGGAATCGCCACCGCCTTCCGGCTGGTACATCTTGTCAAAAAGATGAATCTTGATGTCGGTAGTCTGCTCAATCAGAGCACGCGCTTCGCTCTGGGTAAGAACAGCAATAGACTTTGCCGTAACCGTCATGAAACGGTTTTTCACCTCGTCAGAAGCAATCATCTTATTCAGAGTGTTGGTGTTCATGTAGGCGCGAGTGATGGTTTCGCCAACATTTGCAGCGATTGCATCCTTCGCAGTGGTAAAATCGGTAAGGGGAGTAGAAGTGGTAACGTCCCACTTTGCCTTGCCGGTAAGAGCCTTGTAATTCTTTGCCTGCCAAGTACCATCCGGGTCGTAATCATAGATGTAGTTCATGCCGTTTGCCTTGATGGTGATACCGGGCTTGCCGTTCTCCGGGCAAAGCAGCTGCCACGCCATACGTTCAGGAACGATTCGAGCACCAGTAATCAGCTCTGCGGCATCATCGAAAATTCGGCTGATGATTTCCTCCGCAAAAGTGCTCTTGCTGTTCTGAATCTCCATCAGCATCTGGCGGTCTTTCTCGTCAATGTGGAAACCCTCACGGAAGAACGGCATCTCGGTTTCAGACATCTTAAAGCCCTTACGCTCGCGGAAGGTCGCCTTCGTGTCAAATGCACTCGGCATCAGGGAGATGCCAACGCCCTTGTGACCGCGAATCCACTTCAGCTCCAGACCAGCTTTCTTGCGCGGAGGAAACAGGGCATCAGAGCCGAATGCTTTCGCGTTGGTAACATCATTCGTCCAATACTCAGCAATCGCATCGGAAGTGAAATATTTCTGAAAATCCATGTTTTTTACCTCCGTTAAGCATTAGTGCCGATGTTGTCGCGGAAAAAGACTGCGGGAACAACCTTATGCAGAGCGGCAACGTCATCAGAAGTAAAGGAAAAGCCAGAACTTGCCTTTGCCTTTTTCTGGTCAACAACGCCCTGAATAAGCAGTGCGCCGTTTGGGTTGACGGACGGGTCAACGGTGTGCAGCAGAATGCCAATGGCATCGGTAACTGCTGCATCGGAAACCCCGGTAGTGGCAGAAGCCTTCTTGCCAGTCTTTGCCATTGGATAGCCAGCCTTTACGACATCGGTTTCGGTCACGGTAAAGGGAATGGCAACGTAGGTATCAGCAGCCAGAATAGTGCTTTCAGGAGCCGATACCGGAGTAGTGGTATACTTCATGTTTTCCTCCTTAATGGAAAGCGTTCAATGCGTCACTCGATGTCTTATTTTCGGCATTCTTTCTTGCTGCAAGGCTCTTAGCAAACGCCACACCTTCGCTGTCAGAGCTGCCATTGCCATCCGCACCCGGAGGTGTGGGCATATCCTTCAGCAGAGAAGCCTTGTAAGCGGTGTCGTGAGCGGTCATAAACTCCGACTGGAACTTAAACACCTTGTCCATGTCACCGTCAGCCAGTGCAGATGCAGCCTTGTTGGCAAGTTCAGCGTCATAACCCTGTGCAACGAACTTCTCACGGTAGGATGCAAGGGTCTTTTCCTTGACGAGGTTCTCCTTGTCGGCAGTCAGGGCTTCAATCTGCTTCTGCATCTCTGCCAGCTTGTCAGCCTGTTCCTGTGCGGCGTTTTCGTCATCGGTGCGTTTTGCCTTAAGCTGCTTCTTGTACTCGGCAGCTTCGCCGTTGGCTTTTGTCACGGCGTTACGCAACTTCTCTACCTCTGCGCTAGGGTCTGCAACTTTTTCAAGCGCAGAAATGATTTCATCGGCGGTCATGCCCTCTTTGTAGGCATCACCAAGCAACACATTGAGTTTCATATCGTTAATTTCCTCCTGCGTTTTTTTACCGTTGCTTCCCTGCAACGCTGCGAAATTTGTATCCCGGCTTCCCTGCCGGAATATATCAGCCCGCTTGTGCGGATTGAATTTTAGTTACTAACTGGAAGTTTCGAGAGAGCGTGCAAAGCAAGATTGATTGCTTTTCTTTTTTCTTCTTCGGTGCTTTCTCCGTCATCTTCGCATTTTTCTCTCATTCTTAAAAGAATGAGCATTGCATCCGTGATTTCATCATCCGTATGCAGAACGTCTTTAGTTTCCATCGTTTTTAGTCCTTTGTTCATCTGATGTTTTGTTGACATTAGCAACTTGTTCAGACTGTTTTTTCTGCGGTCTCGGTGCTTTCCCATCCTCGCCCAGCTTGCCAGCGGCAATCAGGAAGGGCTTGCTCATTTCATAAGCAGCCTGCGGGTCAGGGAACAGACCGGGCGTTGTAAACGCCAGCTGCGGATCAATTGGCTGCTGAATCATCTGTGCGAAAATCTGAACCTTGCTCTGCTGGTTATCGTACTGACGGCGTGGCAGTTTGATGTTGATGTCACTTGCCATCAGCTTAGAACCAGCCGTATCACGCAGGATTTTCAGCATCACAGACAGGCTTTGGCGTTCCGAGAACTTGAACATATTCTCGTACTGCTGCGCCCTCGCTTCTGTGTGATTCCAGCCGTTGCGGACAATAACTGCTCCCACGTTGTCAGACGTTGCGTTCTCACTGCCTGTGGCACTAGGCATGGCAGTCAAGCTACGATACACGTTCAACATGGAATCAAGCAAAGTCTGGCTCTGCTGCTGGTCAAGCTCGTTTGCAATCTGCGAAACAGATGCGGATAGACCAGAGGTGGACTTCAGGCACATTGCGCCAAGCTCTTTTACTTGGTCGAGAGCATTCTTGTCCACAAGGCAGTTTGTGAACACCATGATGGACTGGATGAACTGCGCCACGCCGTCCAGACGGTTGCTTTCTAGGTCGTTGATGGCATCCAGAACAGGGATGGCCGGTTCAAACAGACCCATGCGCTCCGGGTTGAGCTTGTATTCGACCATCGGCAACATTCCGAGAGAATGGTTCTCCGACTTTGTAACCTTGCCGTTGTCGATTTCAAAGTACTGGTTTGGCGTGTACACGCAAATCAGGTCGTTCAGGTCATTCTGATAATTGCGTGGAATGTGCAGCACGTTGGCAATCGGCTTGTGACCGATGCCGGAGTTGTAAATCACATACGCCATATCCGGGTCGGGAACGTCCACCAGCAGGGGTGTTTCGTCCGGGTAGTTGCCATTGTAGCCCTTGTCAGGAAGAACAATGCGGTATCCCTGTCCGCACTCCAACATCCACTGCCAGAGCCGCCGATCAAGCGCATCCTTGCCCTCATACTGCAAGGCGTTGGACAGGCGAGCGATTTCCTCACCGTCACCAGTTGCCGTTTCAGACCGCACATAAGAGCAAGGAGTGCCACTCATGTAACCTGTGTAGAAACCCACGCATTCATTGGCATGGTTCTCTACAATGCGGTTGGTGATTTCAGCGTGGTATTCCTTCGTGCGTTCGAGGACAGGCTGGCTACCCAAGTAGTAGTTGTGCAAGAAACGAATCTCATTCTTGTTCAGAAGATGAATAGGCTCTGCCTTGCCCATGACCACTTTCAGCACGTTTGCCCGATTGATTTCAGTCTCCGGCGTTTCAATCGGTC
>ERZ1034687.934-NODE-934-length-17018-cov-13.210458_pt1 | contig 17018 bp, 13 predicted proteins | sample MGYA00520704_ERZ1034687 | MGnify/ENA primary metagenome ERZ1034687 (study PRJEB33766, sample SAMN09781762) | gut metagenome | biome: gut microbiome | host: Homo sapiens | place: Madagascar | study: EMG produced TPA metagenomics assembly of the PRJNA485056 data...
GCAAAATAAAACAGAAAATTCATTTTTTATAACGTAAAATGGGGAAACTCAAAATTTTTTGATTATTGATACCTTTTTTTACGAGTGTACAATAACCTCACAAGAGGAGAATTTTTTACATATGAACAAATTCAAAAAGAAAACCCGCTCCAAAATGATCGCTGCAAGCATCGCTATCCTGAGCTCTGCTGCGGTTGTTTCGACCGGTTTTGCCGCCTGGGTTATTAGCGGTGGAGATAGCAAAGAAGCGACTGGCACAATTAAGGCTGACACAGTGAGTGATACTGCACACACATTGAGTGCTGTAACATGGGACACTAACAAAGGGGTGATTTCTTTTGGCGCTCCGAAGGAAACAGACACAACAAAAGGCAAATTTTTAAATTATTCTGGTGACATTCACGAAGAACTGGTTGCAACTGGCACTTTTACTGTTTCAAATTTGGCAGAAGACTGGAGCATTTCAAACCTTTTTGATACTACTGATTTGTCTGTTAAAGAGGTGACCGCTGAAGATGCGATCGTTGATAGTTCAAATGCTATATATCCATCGGGTGGCAAGTACGTTTGTGAGCTGCCAAAGTATAAAACAGGACCGGCCGACAAAAAACAACCAGGAATTTATATTGAAGTCGGTGATCAGACAACGGAGAACGCTCATACTAACAATGGCAAATTTAAATTGAGTGTTGTATTTGGATGGGGCTCTGCGACTGGACATACAAATCCATTTACTTATTATTCCAATATGGAGAATAATTCCTCCAATCGTTCTCTAGCAATGGATGTTCTTACTAACGTTCACAAATTAAATGAATGTAGATTTTCTTTAACCATTAAGACAAACGCTTAATAGAAACCTATAAAAACTAAATTTAATAAGGAATTACGAACATGGCTAAATTAACAAGAAAATCTTATAAAAGAAAGAAAATCGCTTTTGCAGCAGTTATCTTAGGTGGCGTTGCATTAGTTTCCAGCGGCTTTGCTGCTTGGGTTTTGTCTGCTAACGCAACAAAAGGTGCGAGCGGAGTAACGACGGTTGGAAAAGTAAAAGATAACTCTCTTTCTATGTCTATTGAACTTCAATATCTAAAACCAGGAACTACTAACGTATGGGAAAAGCAAACGCCTGATAGCGGACGAGATATTGCTACCGGAACATTTGATTTTGATCCTACATATGAAGACGTGAGAAAGACAGACCAACGTATATACAATGATGGAGAGAATTTTGAAAGATTGACTCTCAGATACGCTGTCACCGTTACCTCTAAAGACAACAAATCATTCGATAAACTTAACGTCAAAATGGAAGAAGAAGGTGCAACAGGCAAAGTTCAGTCCGCAGTGGCTAAAAACTATGTCATAGCCCCTGACTGCTTCACGGCGGCTAAAGGTGTGGATCTTCCAGCGGATGGTGGAAGTTTTGAAAAACAAGATAACACGTCTAAGAAAGAAACTCCTGATGCTGAAAAAGTATGCACGTGGACCACTAATTATGACGTTTCGTTCAAATGGGGATCTTTCTTTTCGGCAACTAAAGAAGGAGAAGGAACCAATCCAGGCGACTATTTTGATTCTCCAGCAGGATTAGATAAATATAAAGTTCTTGGAACGGTTGATGACAAAATGCCAGAAGATGATTCTTCGACACCAACCGTTGCGGCAATTCTTAACGATTTGCATGCTATTTTAGATAACGCTTCTTATATGCTTACATTCACAGCTTACGCAAAATAATCTAATAACCTATGTCAACCACCGAGATCATTGCTTTAGTAGCCATATGTATTGGGGTTATAAGCTTTGCTCTTGTCATCACAATTCTTTATAAAAATTATATCGGCAAGATGCTTTCTGAGACCGAAGATGGTCGTAGAGACATCGAATTGATCGATACAATGATTTATGAAGGGGAGAAACGTGTTCAAAGACGTGAAAAGGCATTTTCTATCACAAAAAGTGCCTTCTATTATGTCTTCTTGGTACTCACTATCCCTTTTCTCGGATTTGCTATATATTCTCGTATCACCAATGGGGTGGTAATGATTGGAGATTCATCCGCTATGGTAGTCGCTTCAGACTCTATGAGCGAAAAGAATCCCTCCAATGATTATCTTGTCACCTATGGTTTAGACAATCAGTTTAAAACCTATGACTTAATCACCCTCAAAAAGGTAGATAACGAATATTCTTTACGCAAATACGATGTTATCGCATACCGAAATAATAAAAACGTGAACATCATCCATCGTATCATCGAAATTGATACAGTGGATGGTGTGCTTCGTTACACTACGCGCGGGGACGCGAATGGTGCGACTGATTCATACAAACCAACATTCGAGGATGTGATTGGAAGATACACAGGAAAAAGGATTCCTGTGGTAGGAATCTTCATTTCTTTCTTCCAAAGCTATGCTGGAATTGTCACGGTTTGTTCTGTCGTCTATTGCCTTTGGAGCATTGATAGACAGAATAAGAAACTTGAATTCGCTGAAGAAGATAGGAAAGAGATGCTAGAGCAAGTCTTTGACCTTCCTAGCATGAATGAAAACACCTATCAGGAAATGGCGACAGACGTCGAATCAAAAATTTATTACCAAGGATTTTGTTATCAATTCAACGACAAAGGCTTCGTCTCTAAAAACGAGATGACTGAAGAAGAGAAAAAAGAATTCGATGTCACCAACCTAACCAAAGTGGAAAAAGACGGGGAACAAGAAAAGAAAACCATCTTCTCTTCTCTCCTTCATAAAATCACGAAGAAAGAAACCCAACAAAATAAGGAGGGGAAAGAAAATGAAAAAGAAGATGATTAGGCCTTACCTAACAAGAAAGAACCTAATACTCATTGCAGTTATGAGTATTTATGCGGTTCTTTTTGCTTTTACGGGACTATGTTTGGTTGCCGATGGCAAAGTATTCTCGTTAGATAACCCATTACTTGCCCTAGGGAAAGGCATGGGATATACGCCGATTGAAGTAGCGGAAGGTGGAATGACAATGGTCGTTGTATCCATTCTTCTTATCGCGGTGTATATCATTCTCCTTACCTTTATGTTGGTATATATCCGTCGCTTTGCGGTGATAAATAACATCAAGGGGAGTAACAAGAAACTCATCCTCGTCTATGTCGGAGCTATTTTTGTTAGTATCCTTCTCTCCTATGGTTTATCCGTTATTATTGCGGCCGCTCAAGGAAATGGCGCTTCCATTGCACCTATGTCTTATGTGCTTGGCTATGCTTTAGTGGTATCCCTTTTAGTATCCTTTGCCTTAGCTATCGTTATTGGTGCTATCGCCATGCTTATCGTGAACATCCATTTAGTTGATAAACCATATCGTTTCTTCTCTTCCGATGAGAATGAAAAGTTAGAAGATATGGATGATGATCAAAATGAAAATGTTGCTTCTTCTTTCGATAAAGACGCAACATCCAATAACTTAAATGGAGATGCAACATTAAATGCAAACTCCAATTCCGTCTCTTTAGATAATGAAGATAAAGCGAGAGACTTAGATACCCGTGAGAAAGTCTTCCCTGGTTTATCGAAGGTTGATGAGAAATATTCTGGCTTTGAAGTGGAATCTGTTCCTACCGACGATATTACTCTCGAAGATTTAGCCACCAAGTTCCGTAACTATCTTGCTAAAGAAGAGCATCTCTATTTCGATATTGAGACCATCCGTATCTTCTTGGCTTCCTTAGGCACTTCCCATTTTATGATCTTAGAAGGTCTATCTGGTACAGGTAAATCTTCCTTGCCACGTTTCTTTGCGAAATTCATTAATGCCAAAGTTACCTTTATCCCTGTCCAAGCAACTTGGAGAGATAAATCCTCCTTACTTGGTTATTTCAATGACTTCTCCCGTATCTATAACGAAACAGACTTCCTTCTTTCTCTTTATGAAGCGGGATATAACCCAGATCAAATTAACATCTTCGTTCTCGATGAAATGAATATTTCCCGTGTGGAATATTATTTCGCGGACTTCCTCTCTGTTTTGGAATATCCATCTGATGAATGGAAGATTAGAATCATGCAATTACCATACGGCTTCGTTTCTCCAACGAAACTTATCGATGGTAACTTACAAGTAACACCTAACTCCTTCTTCATTGGCACAGCCAATAAAGACGATTCGACCTTCTCTATTGCTGATAAGGTTTATGACCGTTCTATCACCGTGGACTTCCAAACAAAGAATGAGCCATTCTCCGTTAAAGAAGAGGTGGAGCCAATCCATCTTTCTTATAGCAAACTCTCTTCTTTGTTTAAGGATGCTTCCGCTATCGAAGAGAATCATCTTACTAAAGAAGATCTTCAAAAATTCAATGCTGTTACCGACTATATCTATGAGGAATTCGATGTTGCCTTCGGTAACCGTATCTTGAACCAAATCGAAACCATCGTTCCTCTTTATATCGCCCTTGGTGGCAAAAAAGAAGAAATCTTGGATTTCATGTTAACAAGAAAAGTCCTTTGCAAACTTGAAGGAAGATTTGAAGATTTCGTCAAACCAGCCTTAAAGAACTTACTTGTCTTGCTTGATAAGACATATGGCAAAGGCGACTTCCCTAATAGTGCAGCCTATATCAATAAATTAATCAAAAAATTATAAAAATGAGAAACGTCGAGGAAATCTCGCTCAAAGAAGGGGTCAAGAAGCTAGAAGATATCTTCCTTCTTTCTCCCTCTTTAGAGAAGAGCTATGCAACAATCTTAGAAAAAGAAATCCCTTCTTTACAAAGGATTTCTTTTTCGCACGATAAAAAGATTTTTGCTTCCTATCAAAACATTCTTAACGTTATTTCCTCGATTGCCTTAAAACCATTCACTCTCAATAAGAGAGAGGAAATCATCGAAGCATCAGGCAAAGCCTCTGCTATCTCTGATGAAGCCTTCCGCAAAACCTTAAAAGATTCTTCTCTTTGGAAAAGATATGACCATGAGATGCTTCCAGAAGAAGTCTATTATTTCCAATATTATGATGAACTTCTTACCTATGAGAACATCTTCATTATTACTTTATTAGAGATGATTTCTTCGGAATTAGAGAAATATCGTTCTTTTTACGTTTCTCTTTTAAAAACCAGCGATGAATCTTCTTCTCTTACCTTAGAAGGAGATTTTCTCTCCAATGCCTTAGAAGACACTTTAAAAACAGAACATAAGCTTCTAAAGATTAAAAACACTTCCTTCTATAAGAGTGTTTCCCGTTCTAGCAAACGTATTAAAAACGTTATTCCAACGAACATTCTTTTAAGAAACCAAAGATATAATGCCGCATACAAGTTCTATAAAGAGATGATCACTTATGAAGATGTGTCCTCTTTAAAAGAAGATCTTGCTAGATATTGGTATATCCTTCTTTTAAAAGAACTCCGTAAAGAAGGATACCTTCTTCGTGATAATAAAGCTCAACTGATGGATAAAAAGAAAATCCTTCTTCCTTCTTCCCTTCATTTTAAGAAAGGAAAAGAGATGGAACTTTCTTTAAGTTATCTTGAAAAAGAAAACGCCTTCCTTTTAGAAGGCAAGATGAGCAAAGTCGATGGAAAAGTCCTTCTTTATCTAGAAAGCAATGAACCTTTCCCTTATATGGAAGAAAAAGAAGGGGTCATTGGTAATGATTTCCTCTCTCTTTGGCATTATGGCTATAAAACGGAGACGGAAAACGTCCTTTTTAGCAATGATTATCTAACCGAAGAAGAACTGATTCATCTTTTCTTTTCCTCCCATTTTATCGAAAACCAAGGAAATGAAGAAATCTATTCCAAGTATTGCCCTGTTTGTAAGAGTGACTCTTTAAAAGAGAAAGATCATATGTATTTATGCGAAGATTGCTCTTCCCTTTATCATTTAGATAATAAAGGAAAGATTATCTTCCTTAACCGCAGGAGAAATAAGTGAAAAACAACGAAGTAAAAGAAAATAAGGAACTCGAAGAAAGAGATTTCGACGAGAATACGCCTGCTATCTTGATTCAAGACCTTCATAAATCCTACGGGAAGAAAGAAGTCTTGAAAGGATTAAACCTTGAAGTCAAACAAGGTGAACTTTTCGGTTTCATCGGAAGAAATGGCGCAGGTAAATCCACGACCATCGACTGCATGATCGGCTTAAAGAAATTCAATTCCGGTAGGATTGAACTTCTTTCCTATGATGTCGAACAAGAACCTTTGCTAGCTAAATCTCATTTCGGATACGTTCCATCTGAACCAACGGTCTACGAAGCAATGGCGGGATATGAATATCTAGAATTCGTGGCCTCCATCTATCAAATTTCCGAAGGCCAATTCAAAGCCAACTATAAATACCTCTGTAATCGTCTTCAATTAAGAGAAGAAGACCTTGAAGTACCTGCTTCAAATTATTCTCATGGTATGAAACAGAAACTTTGTTTGGTCGCATCCTTATTAAATAACCCAGATATCTGGATCTTAGATGAGCCTACTGTCGGACTTGATGTTATTGCTGTTGAGGCATTAAAAAAGATGATGAAAGAATATTCCGAACATGGAAAAACGGTTTTCGTCACCTCCCATAACATTGAATTAGTCGCTAAGATATGTGACCGTGTCGCGATTACCAACGAAGGCAAAATCGCCCATCTTTTGGATTTAAACAAAGATCCGAACAAGCGTCTTCAATTACCACGCCTTTTCTTTGAAATCTACGAGGGGAAGAAATAATGCTCAATCTCATCGCCAAAGATTTCAAATTGATGTTTGCCAAAAATGGCTCACGCACTTCCAAGATTTTATCTTGGATTTTTACCATTTTGGCAGGTCTTCTTTTTATTGGCCTTGAGACATATTTATTCCGTACCATTCTTTCTAAAATCTCCGTTTATGATGGTTCGGCCGAATCTTTCTTTATCCTTTTCTTATTTATTATTGCCGTTATCATGATTTTTATTGGGATGGTTACGGCAAGAAAAACCTTCTTCTCTTCCGAAGATATCACTCAGCTTGCTACCTATCCTATTTCTAGCGCTCAAAAGGTATTCTCTAAGCTCTTTTTCCTAGTAATCACCATGTATCTTTTCAATTTGGTATTTGAAATGCCTCTTTTTATCGCTTATGGCAGTTATTTCCATAAGATGGTTATTTATTTCTATATGTCGCTATATTACCCATTGCTCATCCTTATTTTTGAGTTGGGTTTCTCTTTGATTCTTGTTTATCCATTCAAGTTATTGCTCGACTTCCTTAAGAAACATTTCTTCCTCCAGCTTGTTATGTCTTTGCTTATTTCTTTTGCAGGGGCTATCGCTTATTCCTATATCTTGAATATCTTTATCGATTTGGTTTCGAATAACCAACTCTCTAGCTTATTTACCACAAACAATATCGAGCTCATCAAAAAGATCGCGGATGGCTTAATCCCGGTGAATTTCCTCATTAAAGCTATTGTGGAATACGATATTAGGATGGTTTTCCCTTATATTGGGATCTCTTTAGGCGTTTTCTTGATTGGTCTTGCTTTAATCGTCTATTTTTATTCCTATTTCTTAACCTATAACCTATCGAATAATGCCGAGATTAAGGAACATAAATACAAAAAGAGATCCATTACATACGCTTTCGTTAAAAAGGAACTCATTCTTCTTTTTAGGGATTCTAACTATTTATTCTCCTTTACCTCTCTCTTATTCGTTGAACCATTATTGACCTATCTTGTCGTTAAAGCCGTTAACACCATCTTTTCGAGTGGCAACATCGCTTATTATGTTGCCGTTGTTCCTAATCTTTTACCTTTAACGGATGTTTTATTGATGATGCTATTCGGGGCCATTATCTCTTCTGGCGCTTCGAATTATTTAACCAGTGAGAAAAAGAATATCCGTTTCATTAAATCCATTCCTGTTTCTCCTTTAAAGCAACTTGCCATTAAAGTGTTGATTCCTCTTAATTTGTCGATGCTTTTCATGCTTCTTTCCTGGATTGTTTTAAAAGCGTGCAAAGTTGTCTCCTGGACTACCTTCCTCTTAGGAGGGCTTCTTAGTCTCTTATTAATCGCTCTTGTAAGTGTCGTCTCTCTTTTCGAAGAGCTTAAAATCAAAAGAGGGAAACCAAGAAACTACCTTCTTTCTACTTTATACAGTTATCTTTTGCCATTCGTTTTCTTCCTTCTTTCGATCCTCATGGCTTATAGCCAAGTGAATATCTATTTGATTTATTTGGTTGGCTTCTTGCTTGTTGTTATTTCTTCCTTGCCTTTCGTGATTCGTTTAAAAAGCAGAGTCTCTAATCTCTTCTTGGAATTGGAGGTCATCAACTAATGAATAAGAAAAACATCATTATCTTATTGTTGATGCCTTTTATCATTGCTTTAGCATGCTTAACCTCCATCAACATTACCTTCAATTTAATTGATACGGACATTATTGGCATCCGTTGGGATTATCAAGCCAATGAAGCTTATCGTGTATCCGATACCGCCTATGAATTAAAAGCCATTGGCGAAAATCAGAAGAATTATCCGGTGATGAATTCTTCCTTGGTATGGAAGGTTATTAATCAAGACTCCTCCGATACGGAAATTCATGCCAAGATTGTCGATGGAAATAAGCTTCTTGCTTTGAAAGCGGGTAACGTTATCATTTCCGTTTCGAATCAAAAAGGGACTGTTCAAAAACAAATGAACGCCTTGATTTACGATAATTCCGCGATCGTGATTAACTCCTTGCATAAAGGCAGTGGTTCGAATATTGATAAACGTACCTACTTTGGACAATATGATTTGAAAAACTCCAAGGAAAAGGTAGATGCCACGATTCCTCTTAGCGTGACTTGCTATCCTTCTTCTTTGAAAGAAAACATCGAAGTATCTTATCTTTCGAAGAACCTTAGCTACGATAAATCCTCTTCGATTCTTTCGGTTCATTCTTCTTTAGAGAATGATGAAGAATCTAAAATCTCTTTCTCTTTTAAAGGGGAAAGCAAAACCGATAGCGAAGTATCTTATTCCTTCCTTGTCGTTAAAGATGGGGTGAATGTCTATTCTTATGACGATTTGATGTATTGCACAAATAAGTCGGAGAATGGTGAAGTAGTTGTCCTACAAACTTCTTTAGAAAGTGAAGAAAACCTTGAAAACAACAAAGACGCGTCTCTTTTTGGCAAGAAAGAAAATGGCAAATGGTCTTTTAAAAACGATATTTATTCCTTTAGCACCCATTGGAACGCTTCTTATATTGCTAAGTGGAACGAATATTGCAAAACCCATAAGGAATATTCACCTATCTCTGATCAAGTTTTAGTCGGTGTTCATGTCCAAAAAGATTTCTATGGCAATGGCTATACCCTTAATCTTCATAATTTAACCTATCCTTATTCTTCAACTACTGTTAACGGGGTTATTGTTCCTACCTTAAGTAACGATAATCTTTTTAGGGGCCCGTTATCTTTCTTCACTCTTGGTGATCCAAACGGCATGCCTCTTGTTACGGCTTATGGGCAGGATAATATCGGGATGTATCTCGATGGAGATAATATCACCCTTAACGATGTCAACCTTAAAAACTGTGACTTCGGCAATAACCTTTCAAATTTGGAATATGTGGGAACGACTTTGGAAACGTATGGTAAAAACATTACCGTGAAAAATTCCCGTATCTCTAATGGCAAAACTGTCATGAGAGCCTATTCTAGCGATGTTCTTTTAGAGAACTCCCTTCTTTCTTATGCAAGAAACTTCCTTCTCTCCCTTGGCTCTTATGAATATCTTCCTGTGGATGAAAGTAGCATTCACCAATATATCGATGATACAGGTACAAAGACTTCCTCTAATCTTGCGGAATATTGTAAGAGTGGAGGTGTTGCCGATACGATGATGACAAACTTCATCTCTGGAAATGTTACCTCCCACACAAAAGAAGGATTATTCTCTCTCCAAGATGGCTTTGATTATTCTAAGGATGATATTTCTTCCGTCTATAAAGGACATATTGAAGTCAAAGACACTTATTTCTATATGAGCAATATTGCTTCGATTGCCTTCGAAAGCATGTTTAATGGCCCATACCTTTATTCCTCAATTCCATCTTTAATCGGCCAAATCTTTGGCTCTATCTCCTCAGAAGGGAAATCCCTTGTCCCTCTTGAAGCAAAGAATTGTGGGGGTATCTCTTATCCTGTTGAACTGACTATTTCCGGTAAGACACGTTTCTATGATTATAAGAAACAAGAAGGAATGGATCTTACGGGATTAATCCGTGAAAACATCTCGAAGATCGCCAATTCCATCCTGCAAGATAAAGAAGTTAATATCACCATTGACGATATCTTCCCGATTAAGAGCCTTCTTTACCGCGAAGCTCGAAAGAAAAAACTGATTTATCAAGAGAATATCGCTGTTCCAATCGCCTATTATGGAGGAGGGGCAAACTACTCCAAAGTGATTTATAATAGAGACGCGGAAGTCCGTGAGCATATCCAAAACGAAGTGAAAACCGATATGCTTAGTGAACTTCTTGCTCTTGGCGGGTCTTCTGTCTCATCAATGACTGGCATCCGTTCCATGATGAAGCGTTGCGTCCTTGCCTGCATAGGCTTCAATGATTTCCGTTTCTCCTTAATAAAAGGAGATGGATACCTTTATGGGGAAACCCCTAAAGTGAGCGATTTAATTTCCAATTCCAAATAAGGAGAAAACAAATGAAAAAAACAATCAAAACAATCTTACTTAGCTTAGGCCTTCTTGTTACACCGCTCTCCTTAATGGGATGCACCTTCTTTAACACGAACGATTCTGTCGTGAATATTAAAAACATCGACGTGAAGAAAGACCAAGATGGCAATACCATTATCACCATCTATTACACAGACGTGAACTCCGAACCTACAACCTTTACTATTCCTAAAGGCGATGATGGCAAAGAAGGAAACGGCATTAAAAACATCAAATACACCCCATTAGAGGATGATTCTGGAACGACGGTTACCATCCATTTCACTGATGAAAGCAAAGAGCCTGTTTCTTTTGTCGTCAAAAATGGCGAAGGTAAAAAAGGCGATGATGGCGCAGGTATTTTTGAATTAACCTCCGAAAGAGACGAAGAAAATAAACGTACGGTGATTACGATAACCTTCACCGATGATCGTGATCCAGTCACCTTATATATCCCCGATGGAGAAAAAGGCGAACAAGGTAATTCCGTTCGTACCATTACCCAAACCTTATCTAGCGATGGCACAAAATACATTGTCACTTTCTTAGATGATTTCGGGGATGTGATTTCAAGCATTGAACTCCCTCGTGCGAATTCTTGGCTATCGGGAACGACAACCCCAAGCGATGAGAATGGCAATGATGGTGATTTCTATTTCGAGACAACCCATTATTACGTCTATCAAAAAGTCGGCGGGAAATGGAATAAGGTCGCTGAACTTGGTGCAGCTAAAGAAAACGAAAAAACCCACCAAGTTACGTTTGACGTTAATGACTCCGCTACCGAAAACGCTCTTATCGTCAGTGGACAAAAAATCTACACCATCACCGAAGGAATGAATTTCTATTCCTCTGGTTTTGACCTTCCTATGGCTTACCGTCAAGGATATACCTTCTCTGGTTGGATTACCTCAAAGACATACAATGTTACTCTTGGTTTATTCACCAACCTTACGGAAGTCTATAAAGACATGACCTTATACGCTTACTGGACAAAACAATAACAAACATGAAAGAAAGAACCCCTGGCAAACATACCTTATTAGGGACCTTAATCGCCATCATGGCAGTGGTCGGAAGTGTTTCCGTCGGTTTTTCAGCATGGACATTTGGGAATGGAGGAAATGCCTCTGCAAACGGGACTTTCAAAGCCGATGATGTCTTGGGGGATTATTTTCAGGCTACCATCATAAGCAAAGCTCAAATCACTAACCAAGGATTTGTTGTGGACGATACCATAACGAATTACGGCATTTTTCAACTCCAATATCGTCTTCGTGATTTCCAAGATTTAAAAGACGAAGGAAAAACCTCTCTAAATCTTTCTTTTTCTCTTTCTTATAATGCAAGTAGTTTCTCTGATAATTTCTTTACGGCCGAACGTTGTTCCGTTTCTAAAAATAACAACAAAAGCAATACAGAAATGAGCGAAATAAACAATTTTAGCTATGGTAATGTAAATAATGTTTATTCTGTTTCAGGAACGATTAGTGCTGATATTACTGGAACTAGGAAAACCTTAGATGGGCTTTATGATTTCAAAGTTCAAGGTTTCACATTCTCTGATACTCTTCTAACCCAACTAAGCGGGCTTACTTTTTCCTTAATGACTGAGGCAAGTGCAAAATGAAGACCATCAAGAAATCCCGCTTTGTTACTATCACTTCATTATTCATGGGGTTTGCCTCTTTAATTAGTTTTTGTTTTGGCTCTTGGACGTTTATCCAAGATAAAACGATAAACGCGTTTGAGGTTTCTGATGCTAAACCCGTGGCTTATATTTCTTCTGACGCTTCTGTAAAGTATACAACCGTTGAAAAAGCCTTGGATGTTGCTAAAAGCGGCGAAACCGTTTATGTAATTCCTGGAACTAATCCGACTATAAAAAATAACGCAATCATCAAAACCGGAGTTACTTTGTGTTTGCCTTTTGATGGTAATGAAAACACTGCTCATACTGATTGGACGAATAGAAAGCGAGAGTCCGGAACAAAATTTGCGGATCAAACCGAAGAAGATGTAAAGACACATAGAAAAAGTCTCGTCACTCTTTCTCGAGGTGCACAATTAACAAACAACGGAACCTTGGAAATTGGTGGAATGGTTGGCGCTTCAAGTAGCAGAATCCCGACTGGCCAAACCTTTGGAAATTATGCTGAACTTTTGATGCAAACTAATTCACAATTGTTGAATAAAGGAACCATTAATTTATATGGCTATATTAAAGAAGATTCTTCAAACAATGGAAGCCTAATCACTCATTACGATGGCGCAAGCATCAAGATGCCTTTCGTTATCTATGATTTTAGGGGAGGAACATACTCTTTGGCAGCCAAAGATCACAATATAATGCCTTTCAACAATTATGATTTGCCTAATTGCCAGCCAGCCCAAAAATTTCTGCATGGTTCAAAAATTAATGGAATGATATCACTTTATGCCTCAAAAATTTATTCTGTAACTGACGTCCTTATTTTGGGCAATGAAAATGAATCTTGCCTTTTTAAAATGTCTAATGGCTATGTCTCTTTAAAATATACCCCAAGAAACCCTTTATACACAACCAATGATGTATCTTCCTCGACTAAATTTGAAAATGGAAATTTTTCATATATTCGTGTGAATGGAAATATATCCCTTGCTTCTCTAAAGGTAACAATCGGATCTCTTGCAGAAGTTGATTCTTCAAAGGTGGACTGCCCTTTAGATTTTAAATATCAAATTATTGTAGAAACGGGAAACTTGACGATTGCGAACAAAATGAAATTTTTGGCTGGTTCTTCTGTGACCATCAATAAAGGAGCCACACTAACCATTAACTCTCCTACGATGCTACACCAAAACTATGTGCCCAACATCACAACGGGAGGATCTGGTCTTTATCCAAGCGGTGTAAGAAGTGCTAAAATAATCAACAATGGGACATTGAAAATCAATGCTTCGTTTGGAGGCTTTGTAGAAACTTCTTCTGAAACAGGAGTTGTAGATTCAACAGGAGATGGTTTTAATTCAACCGTCAGTATGGAAGAAATGCTGGAAAAAAATGGAATTTTTTCTGGTTCTAAAAAAGAGACGCATCAAGAAAAAGCCCGAGCGTTTCTTTCTTTGAACGACAATTCACCGGAGAGCTTAGAAATAGAAAAAAACAAATTTTATTTTGGGAAAAAATTTGAGGAAAACGTATATTGTTTTGTTGATATAGGCTTGAAAATTGCGCTGAACGTCATTGACAAAACGTCGTTAAGCAGCGAAAAAGATAAAACGACCTTGACATTGTCTCTAGCCCCTAATAATTCTTATTTTGACTTGAATCCGACTAATATTGAATGGGAACTTAACAAAACGGACGATTCCTATAGCAATCAAGAACTATCTTTGGCCCCAGACAGGCTTTCGGCTCAATTTATCGCAATTTCTAATCCAGGAAAAAAATGGAATGGGAAAAAGATAACTTACACTTATTTTGTGAATGTAAAAATACGTTTAAAATCTGAATATAGTGGAAATGTTCTTTTCTGCAAAAGTGAACAAATCAGTGTCACGGGATGGTAATTTGCTCTTCTGATTTATGTTGATTAATTAAACACTGTCCTTTATATTGACATTATGAGCAATGCTTCTTTTCCTATCATGATAGCTAAGGATGTCCATAAGGATTTCCATAGTGGTGACAATAATGTCGTTAAAGCTGTTAACGGCATGTCTTTTACCATTCTTGAAGGGGAATTAGTCGTTATCGTAGGTCCTTCTGGTGCAGGTAAATCAACTTTATTAAACCTCATCGGTGGAATGGATAATGTTACAAGCGGTTCTCTTGTTGTCGATAAGCAAGAAATCTCTAAATATAACAAGAAACAGCTTACGGAATATCGTAGAAATGAAGTAGGTTTTGTCTTCCAATTCTATAACTTGATGCCAAATTTAACCGCGAAAGAGAATATTGAGCTATCCACTGAATTAAAGAAAGACGCGTTAAATCCTGAAACGGTCTTAAAACAAGTTGGCTTAGGAGAAAGAATGAATAACTTCCCTTCCCAATTATCGGGTGGAGAACAACAAAGAGTCTCGATTGCTAGAGCTTTAGCAAAGAATCCTAAAATCATTCTTTGCGATGAACCAACAGGCGCTTTAGATTATGTGACTGGCAAAGAAATATTAGGACTTTTATCAAAGGCTTCTCGGGAAGAAAAGAAGACCGTTATTATCGTTACGCATAATAGTGCGCTTACGAAGATGGCTGATCATCTTATCCACGTTAAAAATGGCATGATTACAGAAGATATCCATAATGAGCATCCAATGGATATCCATGAGATTGAGTGGTGAAACTATGAAAGCCTTCACCAAGACTCTTTGGAGAATGTTCAAAGAAAACAAAGGAAGATTGATTGGAAATTCCTTGATTGTTTTAATCTCTTTGGCCTTATCCGCTGGTTTAGCTACCGCGCCAGAACTTTACGAAGAAAGTCTTATTTCTAATAACTATACCAATCAAAACGTTCCTGACATCATCTTAAAGAATAAGACCCAGGATGGTTTTTCCTTAGAAGATGTAGATGAAATCAAAAAAGAAGACAACGTCCTAGATGTCCTTCCTCTTTTTCAGATGGATTATCTAAGTGATTCTTCTTATTACCGCATTTCGGCGCAGGATTTAGACTCAAATGTTTCGAAACTGACCATCTTAGAAGGCAAGAAACCAACCCTTTCCTATGATTTCTCAAAGGAAATCGAAGTCCTTGCATTGGAAGGGAATCGTAATCGTGAAGCCTATCAATTAGGGGATGTTGTAGCGTTAAAGCTAAACACCTTAGAAAAGATGTTCCCTGATTTAAAAGAAGGGGATTTATCCAATCTTCTTGGTTTTGACCATATTTCTTTAAAGGTGGTCGGTATTGTTTCTTCTCCTTTATATACTTCCGTTCAAAAAGAGAACGTGATGCTTGAAGGAAAAGAAGAAGAGAGCATAACCAGCGCTTTCTTCTTAGAGGAATCCCTTCTTCCGGAGAATATTACTGTTCAAATAGGTGCAACACCGATTAATATCCCTCTTAAAAGCATGTTCCATTACACCGATATGGATATTGTTTATCAAAAGAAAAGTGTTTATTTCTCTGATGAATACAAAGAGGAGATGGATAAAAACTCAAAGCATTTCCTTGCGAAATATGGTGAAGATAAGGTAAGCGTCCTTACTTTAGAGGAGAATGTCTCTTACAATCTTTTCAAAACTTATAACGGCAAAGTAAAGAAACTATCCTATATCTTCCCTATCTTCTTTATGGTTGTGTGCGCTTTGGTGAACTTAATCACCATCTCACGTCTTATTAAGGAAGAGAGAGCGATGATTGCTACCTATCTTTCTTTAGGCGTATCCCAAAGCAAGATTATTTTCAAATATGTTCTCTTTTCCTCCCTCAGCGTGTTTTTTGGAGGAGTGGCAGGGCTTGCTATTGGTCTTCCTCTTGTGCCTTTTGTTGTTTTACCCGCCTATCAAAGTATCTTTAAATTATCGAATCACCTTCAGATACGTTTCTTTAATTTATCTTCTTACCTTCTTTTTAGTGCTGCCCTTCTTTTATCCATCGGGGTTACTTTATATTGCTCATTCAAGGCTTTTAAAGAAACGCCTGCTTCCTTGATGAAAAGAGAAGCCCCAAAGCCGGGCAAGAAGATCTTGTTTGAAAGAATTCCTTTCTTATGGAACAAGCTTCCTTTCCGTTATAAGTCCTCTTTCCGTAACATCTTCCGTCAGAAAAAGAATCTCATTCTTACTTCTTTATCGGTTATTGGCTCTACGGTCTTATTAATGTTAGGCTTTGGCTTATTGGATATTTCCCACGCTTTAAAAGACGACACTCTTTTTGGAAATGTTGCTTCTTCGATGGGATCTATCTCTTTTGTCATTATCCTTTTCGCGTTATCGATGGCGATTGTCGTCATTTATTCCCTAGCGAATATGAATATCCAAGATAGGCAAAGAGAGCTTGCGACTTTGAAAGTGCTTGGCTATCACGATAAAGAGTGCTCGTTTTATACCTTCCGTGAAATCATCCTTATTTCGATTGGCTCTGCCTTATTAGCTCTTCCGATTAGCGCTCTTTTAATGTATCTCGTTTTCAACTGGCTAGATTTTGGCTCTGTAAGTGATGTCCAATGGTATTCCTATATCTTTTCTTTTGCTATCGTCATTCTTTCGACTGTTTTGGTAAACCTTCTTCTCTATCCAAAAATAAAAACAGTGGATATGAACGATTCTTTGAAAACCCTTGATTAACTTTGAGTTTCCCCATTTTACGTTATAAAAAATGAATTTTCTGTTTTATTTTGCGG
>ERZ1034687.942-NODE-942-length-16925-cov-21.211263_pt1 | contig 16925 bp, 18 predicted proteins | sample MGYA00520704_ERZ1034687 | MGnify/ENA primary metagenome ERZ1034687 (study PRJEB33766, sample SAMN09781762) | gut metagenome | biome: gut microbiome | host: Homo sapiens | place: Madagascar | study: EMG produced TPA metagenomics assembly of the PRJNA485056 data...
TTCTAAATCGTTAGCAGTTACATTCTTCAAAATATTTAACTCGCTGATATTCAATCAATAAAAGATTTTGTTGTGACTTCACGAATGGAAGTTGATGGGTTGCTGAGTGATGTGTGCTTCATTCATCCATCGGCGTAGCATCAGTGCCAGTCTGGCAGATGATAGGGAAGCGAAGTATTTACTTTCTTTAGCGGTGGAAGAGGGCAGGCAGTCCAGGGCTAGGTTGGATAGGGGAATGGTGAGCCATTGTTGAGTTTTCTTTATCTTCTTATATATATAATAATGTTGGTCGTCCTCTTGTCTTAGGTCCGAAGGTTTCAGTTCTAGTACGTCGCTTTTTCTGAGTCCTGTCAGGCAACTGAATAGGAAAGCCTCTTTGAGCAGCGGAATGGGGCATTCAGTTTGCATCATCTTTTTCAGTTCCTCCATTGATAGATGTGGCTTTTCCGTTCTGTTGGTTCTTGTACGATAGCAGCTGGGCAGATAGTCCATGGGGTTCTCAGATAGCAGCCTTTGTCTTACGGCTTCCCTTAGGATGGCTTTCAGGATGGTGCATTTCAGGTGGATGGTGTTGTCAGCTAGTCTCTTTTTGTTTTTCATGTGATGATGCAGGTCTTGCGCTTGGCGCAGGTAGTCTATGAATTGTTTGCAAAATTCTGTGTCCACATTCTTGGTCTTCATCTTATGGGCGCCAAAGTTCTCCAGATGCTTCACCAGTGTGAGCACGCTGCCGCATCTTCCTTGGTATCTTTTCTCTCCAGGTCGTCTACGTTCTTCGGCATATTGCTTCACAAAGTCGATGAGGGTAATGTTGGCATGGCTGTTATAAAATATGTTCTTGATACTCTTGAGGATGGATTCTATTTTCTTCATTGTTTCTTTCTTTTATTTTGTTAATATATAGTTTTGTCGATACAAAAATAAAAGGATATTTTGGGATAACCAAATAAAAAGGGAAATATATGCGATATTTGATGTAAAAATAGATATAGTTGTATGATAACTGTAACACTGCAAAAGTAGATATAATTATCGAATTATACCAATTTTCTATATCTTTTAACACGAAATTAACACTATGTTTGAGCATTTTCATCATATTCAGCCCAAATCCTAGATTTAGTATGGTCTCTTACTATTAATATTAGACAATTAAGCTTTATTTGTTACAATAATATGCATAAAATATACAGTTATCATACAACTTTATCAGGTGGACAAATACCATCTCATGTTGAACAAATAAAGAGAAAAAGAATGAAGAGTTTTCGACTCTATATATTAATGTTTGCATTGGCGTGTACCTGCGTATGTGCCAATGCTCAGCGTGTGGCTGTTAAGACCAACATGCTCTATGACGTCATTGGCGTAGCCTCCCTGGGCGGCGAGCTGAAGACGTCCAAGCATTCTTCCGTCAGCCTCATGATGTCATACAATCCACTGAAATATGGCGGGGCTAAATGGAAGAACTTCTCCTTTCAGCCCGAGTATCGCCATTGGTTCCACCGCACCTTCACGGGTCCCTTCGTCAGTGTGAACGCTGCCTACGGCGGTTTCAACTTCGACAAGTTGCACATTGGCGGTTTGTATGGCAAGCATCGACAAGGGCACTTTGTAGGAGCAGGCATCGGCGGCGGCTTTCACTTTATTTTATCCAAGCGAGCGAGCCTGGAGTTTTCGGTTTCCGTCGATGCCCTCCATTGTCGCTACGACAAGTACCGGGAGGGCGACTTGCCCTACCACGAGGGCAAGTTTGAGAGCAATGCCATCGTGCCGCTGGGCACGGGCGTGTCGCTAGCCATCATGCTGTGACACCTATTATATATATTAAAGTATTAGAAACAAAAAATATCTAGATATACAATATGAAACATCCAAGTAGAAAAATTTCAGCTACCTTGCTGGGTCTCTCCATGGGCATGAGCCTCTTTGCCCAGAGCGCCTACAAGGGTCAGCTCTACATCAACAGCGAGAAGTTTAGCCTCCAGGGTGAGTTGCTTCGCGTACAACTCCGAGTAAGCTACGACGATGACATCCTGAACACCGGCGAGACACTCAATTTCACCCCCGTGCTCAAGAGTGGCCAGTACATGAAGCCTCTCTCCTCGGTGGTGATCAACGGCACGGAGAGGGGCAAGTATGAGGGTCGCAGCGCCTCCTTCGACAAGCGGCTGCGCCAAAGCATCCCCGTGGTAACCGCCGACAAGCGCCATGGCACTCGCTACTTTGTCTATGACACCACCATCCCCTATAGCGACTGGATGAGCGCCGCCGCCCTCTATGTGGAGAGCGAGGAGAGGGGCTGGGGCAAGCGTCCTCAGGTGTATGAGGACAAGGTGTTTAGCTCCATCAACATACAGCGCGTGGCAGGCAGCAGCGATGATGACGCCCAGCGCAAGGGCAGCAGCCTGAGGGGCACGGCGGCTCGCAGCGAGTGGATCCATTTCCTGAATCCTTCGCAGGCAGTGAGCAGCCGCATCACCGTGAGCGGCATGATACCGCTCAATGATGAGAGGATGATAGGCAAGATGGGCGCCAGCAAGTTTAATAAGGCAGTCTATGCCGACATCAATGGCTCACTGGAGAGCTACCTCAATGTGCCAGGCACCGTGGTTCGCAACCTGCAGGTGGTGGGCTATGGCTCGCCCAAGGGCAACTACAAGGCCAACGAGACCCGCTCCTCGGAGCGCGCCCTGAAGCTGAAGAAGTTTCTGATGAACAATCGCATCCTGGGCAGCGACGGCCTCACCGTGACTTGGGTGCCAGAGGACTGGGACAGCATCTCTACGCTGGTGGGCAAGAGCCAGATGAAGCTGAAGAATGCCGTGCTCGACGTGATCAAGACCGTGCCCGTGGTAAAGGGCAGGGAGGATGAGATCCGAGTCTTGGGCGACGGCAGCCCCTACAGCTATATGCAGAATTACATATTCCCTAATGTGGAGCGCATCAAGTACTTCGTTACCCTGGAGCGCCAGGCAGGCAGCGGTGTAGGCACTGTGAACAATGATGCCCACACCGTATCGCTCAACAACATGTTTGCCACCGCCCAGAGCTTCAAGGTGGGCAGCCGTGAGTACAATGACATCGTAGACCTGATGGCACGCCTCTTCCCCGACAATGCCGAGGCGAACATCGATGCGGCTGGCGTGGCGCTGATGCGTGGCGACCTGGAGCTCGCCGACAAGTACCTGAAGCCATGGGGCACCGACCCTAGGGCATACTGCAACCTGGGCGTGCTGAACATGCTTCGTGGCGACTTCCACAAGGCAGAGGTATACCTGCAGATGGCAGAGGCAGGGGGCGTGAAGGAGGCAACGAATGCCCTCAATTATCTGAATAATGTACACAAGTAGTGGTGCATATATATATCGAGAAACAAATAATATTTATCATAAAACGACATGGATATGAAAACAAAGATTCAATTATTCGCCGCCTTCCTGCTGTTGGCAGTAGGCGCATTGTGGCTCACCTCCTGTAGCAGCGAGGACGCCGTGCAGGGTAGTGGTAGCCAGGCTGATGCCTCTCTTACCTTGACTATTAATACAGGTAAGGTGGGGAGCCGTGCCACCGCTTGGGATGGTACAACCACTACTACGACAAGCACTGAAGAGAATACCATCAACCGTCTTACCGTAGGTATCTTCGATGCTAGCACCAAGAAGGTAAAGACCATCGTGGAGCTTACGTCAGCTACTACAGGTGGCAACTCCTTGTCAGTATCTGGCAATACAGCCACCGCTAAGATTGTGACCACATCATTGGCTACAGGTGATGATGTACTCGTTGCAGCCAATGCTCCTGCTGGTAATTTTGCAGGTGTAGCAGATGAGACAGGCTTTAATGCAAAGACTGAGGGTATTGAGAGCGCCGTTCTTTCATCTCCTGACAATACAAAGGAGATTAATACCAATATCCCAATGTATGGTGCTTCTACATTGAAAGGCTCTGGTAGTGCTTTTACTGCGTCAGTAGATGTACAGCACCAGCTTGCCAAGATCACTCTCGATAACTTGAGCGTAGATTTTGCACAGGATGGTCCTTACAAGAGTGCAACATTCAAGCCTACTGAGTTCTTCTTGGTTAATGTGCCTGAGAATTTGGCATTCAATACAGCTGCTGTAAATGGAACCAACCATTTCCATGGTTGCAATATTGCATCTTCTGATTATAGCTCTTTGTCTTGGATTAATTCTCTTCCTTCAAATTGGGGCTCATACAAGGAGTTCTTGGCTACAGGTGCCTTGTCTGGTTCTGCATTATCAGGTATTGCAAGTTCTGGCACAGAAAAATATGGCTCAAAGTCATTCTTCTATGTAACTCCTAGCACAGATGTTACAGACGATGGCAAGATGAAGCTCATTATTGCTGGTGATTTTGATGCTAATGGCTCTGGTACAACAGAAAAGGTATTCTACCCAGTAGCTATCAATGCTACTTACGATGCGGCTGGTAACGCAACAGCTGCTGATGGCGGTACTGTATTCCAGGTTTCTCCAAACAAGAACTACAAGTGTACTGTAGTCATCAAGACCAAGGGTACCACAGATCCAACCAAGAATTTGGATCCACAGACAGCAACCGTAACAGTTAAAGTAACTGACTTCGTAGACGCATCTCAGACCACCACATTCGAATAAAACATAGATATATTATATAAATTAGAATCAATGACAAGACAAGGATTGACACGGACTTTGGCGCTCTGGGCAGCAGTGCTGCTCATGCTCGCGTCGTGCACCATCTACGATGATTACCCTCATCGCAGCCAGCACGACATAGTGCTTCGGGTAACCGACGAATCCGGTAATATCCTTCCTGATTCAGAAGCCCCCGTGGATGAAGTCTATGCCTTCGTGGACGGCATCTACGTGGGCAAATATGCCAAGGAGGCAGATGGCAAGATACGCATCGTGCTCCGCAAGGGCGAGGAGGTGACCTTCGTCGCCGCCACGGGCTCTAACAGCGAGGAGTTCACCTTGCGTGAGCCCCAGCTGGGCGAGCGCATCAGCAACAACTGGTTGCAGCTGGTCGATCCTGAGGACCACAAGCAGCCATCGCCATCCGCCATCTATTACGGCAGCTATACCTCCACCGCCGATGACCCCGAGGAGAGCGAGACGCTCATCACGCTCAGCGACGTGAGAGCCCACGTGCATGTCCACGTGAAGGGCCTCAAGTCACGCTATGGCGAGGGCAACTATCGCGTGGTGATAGAGGGCATGAACAGTGGCATCTGCTATGACGGCTCGGGCGGCGGCAGGCTCATCAACTATGAGATGGGCGGCAGCTTCAACAGCCAGGGCGACTGGATAACGCCAGCCGCCACCGTGCTGCCCACCAATGGCGAGCAGGTGCGACTGAAGATATACAAGGAAGACGGCGCACTGCTCTTTGAGAGCGACCACGACGAGGAGGGCAACCCCCTGGCAGTGGAGCGTGGCTCTGACGTGGTGTTCCAGGTCAGCATCCTCCAGGAGGCAAACATCAGCATCAAGATATTGCCATTCGAGGACGCCGACAATTCAGGCTTCTTCCAGTAATAATGATATGAACAAATATTTAGAACTAACGATGACTCACAGAGTTGACATACATGGTAAAAAGATGATGGGATGGCTGGCACCCTTGATGCTGGCACTCACGCTCATGGTCTCCTCCTGCTCGCCCGCTACAGAGGGGCAGGAGGGGAATGATGCGTGGGTAACGCTTACCATCAGCACGGGTGGCGAGGCTGCCCAGGCAAAGGCAAGCGATGCTGCAAGCCGTGCCTCGGGTTCTGCCGCTGACAAGGACTGGCAGGTCAATGACCTCACCATCTACATCTTCGACCAGACGGGGCAGGTGATAGGCTCCAGCTACGCCAGCTATAGCATCAACAGCAAGCAAGACATCATCGCCACGGTGAAGACCCGCAAGGCGCAGAATTGCACGGTGATAGCCCTGGCGAATGCCGGTACGCTATCTGGCACTTATGCCACAGCCCAGACCACATCTCCCTTTGCCGGTGTGTCAACCCTCAGTGAGTTTCAGCAGAAGTATATCACCTTCAAGGATATGGCGAGCCTCGAGAGTGCCCCATGCCTCCTGATGGTGGGCTATCTCAAGGGTTTTGATACCACAAGCTCAGGCAGCAGCATCTCTCTGCAACGACTGGCAAGCCGCCTCGACTTCACCATCATGGTGAACCAGGACAAGGACACGGGCCGGCCTATCGTGGTAGACAGCTATCAGCTCTGCCATGCTCCGCTCTCGGCTTTTTATGCGCCAGCGGATATGTCGAGCACAGGCATCACCCTGCCATCGGGCACATCCTTTGTGGAATATGCAGCCAACAGCACGGCATTCAATTCCTGGACCTCTGGCAGCAACAGCCAGAGCTATACCGCATACGTTTATGCCAACCCAGCAACAACAGCAACTGATGCCACTTATCTGCTCATCAAGGCTCATTCCCAAGCTAGCAACACAGACACCCGAAAGATATGGCAGTCAGACTTTAAGGTCTACTTGAATGGCATCACGGGACTGGCTGACTATAAGCTGCTTCCCAATTATCACTACTCGGTGAACATCACCGTGCAGGGCAGCTCGCAGGCTCATCATGGCGTGATAGCCAGCTATACGGCATATCCGTATATGGCAGGAGGCTCCATAGATAGTTGGACTACGGAGAATAGACCTACTGATATGTAATGGAGGATAAGGATCAATCTATCATTAAGATATAGAAAAAAGTATAGAAGATATAGATAAAAGTATAGAAGATATAGATATATGTACAGCATAGAGAATAAGATGAAACAGCAGGCGATAAGCTTCTTGCTGATGAGCGCATTGGTTTGCTCGGCATGTTCTGATAGTCAGGACTTGTCGGGCAATATCCCTTTGAGTGGAGACAGGATAGCTTTTCAGGCAGAGTTGCTGGATGGTTTTCAGTCATCGGCAGCCAAGAGTAGGGTGCAGTCAGCTTTTACTGGAGTTGCCATGGAGCAGAAGGTGCTGCCACTGGGCGGAGATCTCGTGGAGCCGCTCTATCTGCATCCGCTGGAGGTAGACAATACCGCTGGCAGCATGGCTGAGACTGCTAATGCTGCTATAGGGATGAGCTCTCGAGGCACTTTGGTTAGTAGTTCTTCCTGGACAGGTGAGTTTGGTGTGAGTGCCGTCTATACCAAGAGCGGGGTTAACCGGAGTTTCTTCCAAGACCAGAAGGCCAGCAAGAGTGGCAACATCTGGTATGCCAGTGGTGCTTTGCAGGCATGGCCTACCGATGGTGCGCTGTCGTTTTATGCCTATGCTCCCTATCAGCACGCTTCGCTCTCCTTGCAGGGTAGTGATGATGTGACTAAGAATAAGACTCTACGCTATGTGGCATCTACCAGCTTAGGCAGTCAGCCCGACCTCATTGTAGCTAAGAGCGAGAACATCAGCCGCACCACCTCTTCGCCAAACTTCGCCGTGCCGCTAAAGTTTAGCCATGCCCTTACCGCCATCACCTTCTCGGTGAGCGCAGATATGATACCGGGCACGGTGAAGAGCATCACGGTGAAGAATGTTTCGGGGCAGGGCGACTATAATATCTCCACTGGCACTTGGGGCTCCTGGGGCGCAGCTTCTGCCAGCTATTCCATCAGCTTGGGCACCAACGGTGCGGGCATTGCCGTGAAGGCAGGTGAGAGCAAGGCTCTTACCGATGGTTCTTCGGCACTGCTGATGGTGCCGCAGACCTTTGACGCTGGTAGCTATGCGCAGATAGAGATGGTGTTTCATGATGGCCACAAGGATCGCACGGTTACAGCCTCTCTTGCAAACACCTCTTGGGCTGCGGGCAAGCACATCACCTATGTGCTCTCAGCCTCTAGCATCACCACGCTTCAGCTGGGTGGCATCACTTTCCCTACCTCTTGGAGCCGTAGCTATACCTCCACTACCTATCATCTGAAGTCTGCCTATGCCAATGGCGACAAGATGGGGCTCTTTGTGGTGGACGATAGTAAGAAGGTGATAGCCTCTAATGTGCAGCTGAGCTATAATGGCTCGGCATGGTCGTTGCCATCGGGCACCAAGTGTACCTTCTCGCCCAAGTATAGCTATTTTGTGTACTATCCTTATCAGGCTAGCCTTACGGGATTGCCAGCGCAGGGCGCCTCGGTGAGCGATGTTACCTCAGCCAAGGCTTTCTTCTCCAGTGCCATCAGCACCTGGAGCTCCAGCAAGCTTGCCACCGACCAGAGCACGCTTGCCAAGATGAATGCCTGCGACTTGCAGATAGGCAAGGGCAGCTTGACTTCGGATGGCACCAAGATTCAGTTCTCTGACAACACCCATGCCATGGGTTTGGCGGATATTACGCTGGGGAGCAAGGAGGTTGAAAATATTTATCATATCAAGGGATATGAAGCTTATACTTGGAAGTATGATAAAACTCCCGTTTATGCCTATGCTGGCTTTAGTGGCAGAAGTCTCTATAATGTAGCTTCGCATCAATATGTAGCTATCGTAAAGCCAGGTGTTGAAACCAGTTTTTCTTGTAGCAGTACTACTGATGCAGATACATGGACGGGTGAAGTTAAGGTGAAGCCTAATGCAGATGCTGTGGCGAAAGGCACTGCTATTAGTAGCCGGTCCACATACTCCAAGGAGCATACGCTTGCCGTGGGTGATATCTATTACAGTGATGGAGCCTTGAGTTCGCAGAGCGAAGCTTTGCTGTCGGGGAAGACGCCTGTGGGGATTGTGGGATATGTTGGAGAAAACTATTGGACAGAGAAGCAGTTGAAGAGCAGTAACAAGGGCGGACACGCCTTGGTGATGTGCTTGAAGACCATTGGGTCTACTGAAACAACGAGCATCGGTACAGGATATGCATGGTATTCATCTAATACGAATGCAGGCAGAACTAAAATTAATTCCAAGGATCTTCTTACAGGTTCTTATGATAAGACTTATGGTTCAGGTGTAAACGAAACAGCCGCTTTGATTTCTAAATGGAGTACAGCTGCCGCAGCAGCTTACCAGGCAAAGAATTATACAACCCTGAAAGCATCGTCCAGCAAATGCTCTGGATGGTTCTTGCCTACAGCTGGTCAGTATTATGCTGTTATGAGCAAGTTGGGTGCAGAATTCTCTAGCGATTGGACTGGTATCTATGGTGACGCTGCATCGGGATCGACTTTGGGATTCTTTAGTAATATGACCACCGTAACAAGCAATATTAATAATAAGCTAAAGAAGGTGGGTGATAACAAATATACAGAATTTTTTGGTGCTACGAATACGTGGGCTTGGACCTCTTCGGAGTTCTCCGCCACGAACGCCGTGCTCGTCGATTCGGGCGTCGACAACTCCAAGGGGTCGGGTTCAGTTCGTTTCGGCAGCTACTACGAGACGCACCAGCTCCCCGTTCGGCCGTTCCTCGCTTTTTAGCGATTCATCCATTTAAAAATTTATCTATTTTAAATATATATAATTATGAGGAAGATACAGGATAGTTCTTAGCAAGAAATACAGGGGGTATCGTCTTTTCAGGCGGTTATCTTCTCTGGGGGTAGCCCCAGAGCCGCCCCCAAGGCGGTGAAAGGCTATCCCCAGAGAAGATAACCGAATATTAGGCAAGGTTGCCCCACAACAGGCAGCAAGCCAAAGAAATATAGTTGCTATGGCGAGAGTCCTGGCGGTCATGTAGCTACCAGGAGAGAGCAGTTGGCAATATTGAAAAGGTCATTGACTGGCATAAGGCACGCGGTTGTCCCTCCAATGGGGATAGCTACCCTTCATCAAGGTATGCCTACAGTTAGTTATAGTGGAAAAACAATGAATGGATAGTCGAAAGGTATTCACCCTTGGATAGGGGGCTCTTCGGAGTTCTCCGCCACGAACGCCGTGAACGTCGATTCGGGCGTCGACGACTCCAAGGGATCGGGTTCAGTTCGTTTCAACAACAACAACAAGACGAACCAGAAACCCGTTCGGCCGTTCCTCGCTTTTCAGCTTGCAGCTATTACATAGCATTCTTCTTATGTACTTGCGCCAAAAATTTTTAGAACAAATATTATTTATCAATCTCGAAAAGCTATATCATATCATGGCACTGAGCGAAGATACCGCCATATATCGCACAGCCTACAGGCTTCTCTTGCAGAGCCAGCCCATCGTGGCGCAGATGCCCCGCACCTATCGATTCGACCTAGGGCAACGCATCACCAACACGCTGCTCGACATCCTGACCCTCATCATCGAGGCAAACAGGGCGCACGACAAGCGTGAGGCGCTACGCCGATTGCAGGTGAAGCACGAAATATTGGCGATGCTCTACAATGTGGGGGTAGACCTGCAAGCCATCTCTCGCAGGCACCTCGCCACGCTGTTGCCACTGATAGATAGCATCGGAAAACAAGCCACAGGATGGAACAAATCTCTACAGAAAGCACCACAATAGGGCGCATATCGCTCGAAGAGCTGACGGAGGCTTACTATACCTGCCGCAAGAACAAGCGGAACACCGCCAGCGCCATCAAGTTTGAGATGAACTTGGCAAGCAACTTGGTAGACCTTTGGCACGACATCAACCAAGGCACCTACCATCCAGGCAGGAGCATCGCCTTTGTGGTAACCAAGCCAGTATGCCGAGAGGTGTTTGCTGCCCAGTTTAGGGATCGCATCGTTCACCATCTCATCATCAACAAGCTGGAGGCACTGATGGAGCAATACTTCATCGACGACAGTTACAGTTGTCGCCGTGGCAAGGGTGCCTTCTATGGTCAGAAGCGGGTGCAAGAGATGATCAGGGAGTGCAGCCACGGCTATACGCAAGACTGCTGGGTGATGAAGCTAGACATCAAGTCGTTCTTCATGAGCATCGACAAGAAGCTGCTCTACCAGTGCATGGAGCGATTTGTGGAGACCTATTACCATGCAGCCGACAAGGAGCAGCTCTTGTGGCTTATCAGGGTAACCATCTTCCACCGTCCCGAGCTAGACTGTGAGCGGCATTCTCCCGACTGGTTCTGGGACTTGCTACCCAAGGAGAAGAGCCTCTTTGGTACGGATGGCAGCCATGGTTTGCCCATCGGCAACCATACCAGCCAGATGTTTGCCATGCTATTCCTTACAGAGCTAGACCGCTTGGTGGAGAAGAGATGGAAGGGTGAGTTTTATGGGCGTTATGTGGATGATATGGCACTAGTGGCATGTTCGCCCACGGCACTGAAGCACCTGCGCAAGAAGATAGGCAGCTGGCTACAGGCGCATAAGCTTCGTCTATCGCCCAAGAAGGTGTATCTGCAATATCTTGACAAGGGCATCCTCTTTGTGGGTGGCTGCATCAAGCCTGGCAGGATATATGTGCAGAACAGGGTGTTGTGCAATTTCTACAATCGCATGATGTATTTCAATGAGAAGGCGCGGCATGTCTTCGTGTTCCCTGGGCAGAACAAGCAGGAGTTTGAGATGTCGATGAACTCCTACTTCGGCTTGCTGGGAGCCTTTGATGAGTATCGTCAAGCCCACGTGATGGCAGGTATGATGGGCAGGGAATGGTATCGCTATTTCGAGCAGATTTATTATGGTGGCAAGGTGAAATGCCACTTACGATTCAACTATCAAGATTATCATATACAGAGAAAACGTATCAATCATGGAATCCAGTATCGCAAACAATATGCTCTCACAGCGTGAGCAGGTGCTGCAAAGACAGCAGTCTTCGGGCAAGTACTTCCTGGTATTGCAAGGCAATTTTTATCGTGCTTATAATGAGGCTGCCTTTGCGCTACACAGAGTGACGGGGTATAAGGTGTTTCAGAAACAGGGGGCTGGGGGAGAAGCGTATTACCAGTTGGGCTTCAACATGAAGCAGATAGATGATGTGATAGCCAAAATAGAGCAGCAGGGCGGCACGGTAACTCGATTCGACCGTGAAGGCAAGCAGTTTGCCTTCTTCGGCGTGGATGGCAGCATGGATGAGAGCATGGTTTCTCAGCCAACAGTGAAAAAGAAAAAAGAGGTGAAGTCTTCCACCATCGAGGAGTTAGACCACGACTCGTTGGTTAAGGAGCTGGTAAGGGAGATTGTGGCACAGATGAAGGAAGGATATAAGCTCCAAGTGGGGCTAGTGAAATAAAAACATTCATTTTTAATTTAATTTTTAAGCAATTATGATTGTAAAGATTAGAAAGATTGTAGAGGGAATCAAGGATTCCTATTCTTACAGACGGGCGAAATGTCTGTAAACGAGAGTATCAACAGATTGGTGGCAGAGGTGTTCTGGGCTGCCAAGGATGTGGCTAAGGGCAACAGGGCTCTGGGCAAGGTGCCGGAATACCAGAAAGACTGGGTGTTTGAGCGGGAAGACCTCATCGCCCGCTTCCACATCAGGAGGGCTTACCTGAATAAGCTTCAGAAGATGAAGCGCAATGTGCAAATGGCTGATTTCAGCCATATCATGCAGTGGCTGCTATCTCTCGTAAAGGAGGAATATCGGGATGAAGTGAGGCTCCTGGTAATGGGGTTGATGGAAAATAAAGGATAAAAGCAAAAATAATCGCAAAATAATTTTGATGTATTGATTCTTTTTTGTATTTTTGCACACAAAAAGTTATAAAATGGGAGCAAAAGAAGATAAAGAGAAAAATAAAGTTGCTCGTGAAACTTTAGGGAAATATTTCTATGACTTAAGTAAAACAATATGTGGGTCTGGGGTCTTAGGAACTTTTTTGCCTTTTTTTACGAACGAAGAACCTACTGGTAAAACTATAAGTTTGTTTTTTATCTGTTTGGTTGCTACTGGTGGTTTTGCAATTATGGGTAATAAAATATTAAAAAAATAAGATATGGATTCTTTATTGATATTTATGAGTGGTATGGCGATTATCGCCGTGAGTTTGGTTTTGTGGTCTAACACGAAATCTGGTAAGCGTTGGATAGAAAATTTATAAGAGAGTTGGTTTAGGACTAGCTCAAGGTATAAATCTATGAAATCGCAACCTATAGGCAAGAGAATATGTTATCTTGCCCTAGGCTGCGATTTCTTGTTTTTATTTACAGCTTTGCACGCAGAAGGTGCTGGCTACGGCTGTAAGGACGGTGATAAGGAGATTGATGATTTTCTTAATGACTTCTTTCTTCATAGGCAAAAATTATTCATTATAAATTATACATTATAAATTAAACTTGGCTGCCGCATCAAAGCAGGGACATGCCTTGGGCGTGGTGCCAGGCAGGTCACGATGGCCCACTATCTTGGCCTTCGGGAACATCACCTTGAGCTTGATGAGCAGGCTGCGCATGGCATCATACTGTGCACGGGTCAGCGTGTCCATAGGGCGACCCTCATCGTCCAGACCGCCCTCGTAGCAGATGCCGATGGAGCAGCGGTTGTATGGGCGGGCATGGGCTCCCACCTCCAGCAACTTGCGGAATTGCACCTGGGTGCCGTCCTTGCGAAAGTAGAAGTGATAGCCGCCTGTGCGCATGCCGCGAGCCTTGTGGTCTCTGATGAGCTGCTTGGCGGTGTAGTTGCGGCTAGCCTTGGTGGCACTACAGTGGATCACCAGGAACCGTACACTCTCGGGCGAGTCCATCATCTCGCCGCTCTCATAATTGTGGAGTAGGAGGTGCTCTGTGAGCACCTCCTCGCCTCCGATGGTCATAGGAAATCTGTCTGTTACCATAACTCTTTGTTGATTAAAATCTGTTGATTACAAGCCTACGTTGCCGTTGTCGCTCTTCTTTTTCTTTGCTGCCACGGTAGTGGCCTTGGTGAGCGTGGCATCCAGGTTGAGGTTAGCGTAGTTGAGCTCGCCTGTGGCACGAGAGCGAAGGCGCACGCCGGCTATGTTCTTGGAGGTGGAAAATTCCTCCTCTGTGGCGGCTCCCTCCTTGTTCTTGATGCCGATCGAGAAGATGGCGAGGTTGTCCAGCTTCACGTTGTAGCCCAAGAGCAAGATCTGCTTGATGCTCTTCACCGCATCGGTGAGGATACCCTTGATGGCACCTGCCGAGAATGGTGTGTTGCTGTCGTGCAAAAACTCTGCGAGATAGTCGATGCCCTTGGTCTCGCCTGGCTTGGGCTTGGCATAATACTTGCCGTAGGCCTTCTCGTTCTTCTTGTTGTTGTTCTTTGTCAAAATGTACTCCATACTGATCTTAAATGTGTTAGGTTAGTAAATGTTTCAATGAGCTCATATCATGTGATCCTTTCTGAATCACAGTGCAAAGATACAACATTCGGAATCGGGAATCGTACGATAGGTGTACGATGGGTATACGATGGCCCTGAAAATCGGCATATCCTGTTTATGGCTCGCCTATATACTCGTATATCAGCAGGGTTTGGCGCACGGTGAGTGTCTTGTTGTGATGCTTGTATCCCTCTAGCCGAAGGGCTTCCAGCAGGGGCGGACAGTGATTGATGAGGCGCATCAGGTGGTTCACCGCCACATGTCGAGACTGCCCGGGAAAGTATTCCCGGGCTAGTTCGAACTTATTGTAAATCTTGATTTTCATTTGATTCTAGATCTTTTATATGTAAAAATATATTGATTCTTAAGCTTGAGAACGTCATTGAGACTTACTCAATACGTTGTTTGCGAGTCGTCAAGACGGCATTTGCGAGGTCTCAGGACGTTGTCCACGGATAGTCAGAGCGTCAGTTCCGATGGCGAAACTATGGCTTCTGAGTTTTGCTCCCCCTCTTGCTTCTCTATTACGATCCATCCATTGCCTGTGGAGCGGTGCACTTTCTTGAATCCCAGGTTGGTCATCACTGTGTTGAGGTTTTGGAGCGAGAGGTGGCGACTCAGGGCTGGGCAGTAACCTATCTTCTCCATAATCTCTGAGGAGTAACGGAACTTCATAAATTTCGTGTCTACATCAGGTTCTGGCACACGGTAGAAGCGCATGATCTGGTCTTCCATGAAGTTGGATACCATAAACATCTTGTTGTGCTCCTGCATTTGCTTGATGTCATCCTGTGTGAGCCAGTATACCCATCCCTCTTCGCCTCGCTTCTTGCGCTCCGTTACCTCCTGTCCCAGAGCCACGGCTTGGGCATAGAGTTGCTGATAGGGCAGTGGGTTCTCGTTAGGGTTCACGATGCTCTCCACGAGCCATGGCGAATAGCGGCGGTTTTCCTCGTCGGTGATAATCTGCGTGTGGTTGCTGGTGCCGCAGAGGGCTGCTCGATGCATCAACTCCGAGCGATACTTATCGTAAGGACGACGGATGGAGAAGAAGAGCTTGGTGACATTGCTCTTGAAGGCACTCAGGCTCTTGCCGAAGGCGCTCTCCATCTCGTCGAGGTTCATCAGTGCCTTGCAGGAGAATGCCTCCATATAGTCCTTGTCGCTATAGCAGGATGTGCTCTCGTTGATGTAATAATCCTTGAGGCATGGGGGCAGGATGTTGTTGAAGAAGGTGGTTTTGTAGATGCCGCCCTTGCCGATGAATATCATGATGTTTTGGTTTACCACCTTGGGTGACACCCATGCCACCACCATCGCCACAAACCATTTCTTGAAATAGTATCGGAAGTCTTCTTGCGTGTGGTGAAGACCTGTGGATGGAGCCAGGACGATGCGGTTGGCTAGCTGCTCTATATAGTCCACCTTGCCGTCCCACTGGGGTAGGCTTCTCAGATAATGGTCCAGCGGGTCGTAAGGCTCGCTAAAGTTGCTGTTGATGACGGCATGCAGTCGGTTTTGCTGCACGTTGAGCCCGTCTTCGTCCATGAGAGCCCAAAGGGTGTTCTCGATGTTGTCGTCGATGCGAGTCCAGTGTGGCAATTTGCCATGCAGAGGGTCTCGGCTCTTGATCTCGTAGAAGCCCGTCACCTCGTTGTGGTGGAACTCGTATCGCATCAATAGCCACTGCTTGATGCACTTCACTGATGGGTGCTTGTCATAGCTTTCGCCCTTGCGATAGAAGTGCCAGGTGCCAGAGCGCTCCGTGTGCTTGTAGCATTGCTTCATCACGCGGACGGTGTCGGGGTAGTCGCTGCTGAAGTGTTCCTGGGCATACTGCATAGCCTCCTGCTCCGCGATGCCATAGCGCACGCATACCTTGCCGAATGCCACCACATACTCATTGTGGTGATGACTCTCAAATTGGAGGTTCCACTTCTCCAGCAGGTTCAGGATGTGCTTCTCAGCCTCCTGCATCGAGGGCACGCCCTTGGCTTGCTGCACCATCTTCAGGCTGGTGCGCTTTCTGCGGGTGCTGCCAGCCTTGGCATACTTATCGCGGAGCGCCTTCTTGGTGTAGAGCGCCTTGAGGTCTTGCAGGTCCAGGGTGAAGGGCTCGGCATCCCAGTGAAAGTAGGCTGAGGGGTCGTGGGCGATGCCGCACATGCGGGTGATGTCCACGCATTGCTCATCGGCAGGCACGCCCAGCACCTGACCATAGTAGGCGATGATCTTATGGATCATCACGTCGAAGAGCTCCAGCAGACTCACCTCTTCGTCCTCGATGGGGGTGTAGCTTACGAGCAGGCGGATGCCCTTGCCGCTCACGGTGATGTAGCGAGCCATCACGTGAGGATCGGCATCGGCACGCTGTATCACCTCTTGCAGCTGCTCCTTGGGAATGTTGTCTACATCCACGGCTGCCCAGTGGGTGCATTTCACGAGGTTGCGCAGCTCCTTGCCCGATCCGTCCATCTGGGCGGAGGCGGTGATGCCTGGCATCATCACCTTCACCTCTCGGGCCAGGTCCTTGCTGATGGCGAGGCGGTGGCGATACTCGATGGTGCGGGCCTCTACCAGAGAGTCGTGTACGATGAGACGCTCCAACTCCTGGAGCTTGAAGAGTGGCTTACTTTCGCGCGAGGAGATGGTGCAGAAGAAAGAGGGCATTGTGCCCGCCTCTGAGTCTTCTAGTTGTTGATTGTAGTTGTCTTGTTTCATCTTTCTGATATTAAAATTAAAATG
>ERZ1034687.949-NODE-949-length-16832-cov-35.139655_pt1 | contig 16832 bp, 19 predicted proteins | sample MGYA00520704_ERZ1034687 | MGnify/ENA primary metagenome ERZ1034687 (study PRJEB33766, sample SAMN09781762) | gut metagenome | biome: gut microbiome | host: Homo sapiens | place: Madagascar | study: EMG produced TPA metagenomics assembly of the PRJNA485056 data...
TGTGAGGCTGAAATGTTCTTTTCATTTTTCTTATTTATTTTTTAATTAATATTCTTTGCAAAAGAGCGGAATGCACCCTTTTTGGGCTGCAAAATTACGCATATTTTCTGAAATAACCAAGAAAACTAACAAATTTAGCTTAAATATTTATGTTTTTTTCGATATTTCCTTTGATTTTTCAGGTTTTTGCCGTAACTTTGCACCCGATTTTGTGATAATAACAATAACATTCAAGATAAACAAGAAATGATTAATTCACAGGAAATTAAGATTGGAACCTGCATCCGCATGGATGGCAAGGTATGGGTTTGCATCGACTTTCAGCACAGAAAGCCAGGTAAAGGTAACACTGTTATGAACACCAAATTGAAGAATGTTGCCGACGGTCGTGTATTGGAGCGCACATTCCAGGTTGGTTTCAAATTGGAAGATGTACGCGTAGAGCGTCGTCCTTATCAGTATCTCTACGAGGACGCTACTGGTTGCATCTTCATGAACCAGGAGACTTTCGAGCAGGTGCCTATCGCTAAGGAGAACGTTACTGGTGGTCAGTACATGAAGGAGGGTGACGTAGTAGAGGTTGTTACTGATACAACTGATGGTACTATCCTCTTGGCCGAGATGCCAGTGAAGACAACTTTGAAGATCACTCACTCTGAGCCAGGTGTAAAGGGTAACACTGCTACCAACGCTACCAAGCCAGCTACATTGGAGACTGGTGCTGAGGTTCGTGTACCTTTGTTCGTTAACGAGGGCGAGACTATCCAGATCGACACTCGTGACGGTAGCTACCTCGGTCGTGTAAGCGAGTAATCCGCTAGCCGACACAGCGAGTAAGCACAGATTTATTTACTATCCAAATACGTAATAATGAAGTATTCCATCATTGTTCCTGTTTTCAATCGTCCTGACGAAGTGGACGAACTGTTAGAGAGTCTCACCCATCAATCGGAGACTAGCTTCGAGGTGGTCATCGTGGAGGATGGTTCGCAGAACCCTTGCAAGGAGGTATGCGAGCGATACAAGGACAAGATGGATATACATTATTACTATAAGGAGAACTCTGGTCCAGGTCAGAGTCGCAACTACGGTGCCGAGCGCGCCCAGGGCGAGTATCTCTTGATACTTGACAGCGACGTGGTCTTGCCAGAGGGCTATCTGAAGGCTGTAAGTGATGAGTTGAGCCGCGAACCTGCCGATGCATTCGGCGGTCCCGACAAGGCACACTCATCATTTACAGACACTCAGAAAGCGATTTCTTATTCCATGACTTCTTTCTTCACCACTGGCGGTATCCGAGGCGGAAAGAAGAAGATGGATAAGTTCTATCCTCGTTCGTTCAACATGGGCATCCGCAAGGACGTGTATCTCAAGTTGAATGGTTTTTCCGATATGCGTTTTGGTGAGGACATCGACTTCTCTATCCGTATCTTCAAGGCAGGCTGCCATTGCCGCTTGTTCCCGGAGGCATGGGTATGGCACAAGCGCCGCACCGACTTCCGCAAGTTCTGGCGACAGGTCTACAACAGTGGCATCGCCCGTATCAATCTCTACAAGAAATATCCCGAGAGCCTCAAGCTCGTGCATCTCCTGCCGATGGTATTCACCGTGGGAGTGATAGGCACGCTCCTGCTGCTCTTCTTCGGATTCTTGCCTTACATGCTCGGTACCGTGCATGTATTCCCTACCCTTGGCAATGCGATGGCAGCATTGGGCTGCGTCGGCTTGTTCTTCATACTGCTCTACACGGTGGCGCTCTTCATCGACAGCACCCAGCAGAACAAGAGCGTGAAGATAGGATTGCTGAGCATTCGCGCCGCCTTCACCCAGCTGATGGGATATGGCTGCGGATTTCTCTCGGCATGGTGGAAGAGATGTGTTTGCGGCAAGAGCGAATTCAGCGCATATAGCAAAACATTCTATAAATAACCCGATACAACCCCTAAACTCCTAAGCTTATGGGAGACAAACTATCCATCTCACAGTGGGCGGAAGAAGACAAGCCCCGAGAGAAACTCGAACGTCTGGGAGCCTCAGCATTGAGCAATGCCGAGCTGCTAGCCATCCTCATTGGTTCCGGATCACAAGACGAGAGTGCCGTAGACCTCATGAAGCATATCATGAACGACTGCGACAACAACCTAAATGCGCTCGGCAAAATGAGCATCAAAGAACTAACCCGATACAAAGGCATGGGTCCCGCCAAGGCCATCACCCTGCTAGCCGCTTGCGAACTGGGCAAGCGCAGAGCCAGCGAGAAGATGGGATTGCGCCCCGACCTAGGCTCCTCCATCGCCATCTACAATTACATGCTGCCCAAGATGCAAGACCTCGACCGCGAGGAGGCATGGCTATTGATGATGAACCAAAACTTCAAGCTCATCAAGGCTACCCGCATGTCTACAGGTGGCATCACTGAGACAGCCGTTGACGTGCGCAGCATCATGAAGGAAGCGGTGCTCAACAATGCCACCATCATCGCCATTTGCCACAATCACCCTAGCCATAGTCCGCAGCCAAGCAAGAACGACGACCTGCTGACCCAGAAGATAGCCAAGGCTTGCGAAATCATGCGTATCTTCTTCATGGACCACGTCATCGTAACCGATGGTTCCTTCTATTCTTATCACGACAAGGGGAAATTATAGTCCAAATAAGGGAGAATACGGCATCTGAAAGAAAAAAGTTGGCTCGTTATTTTGTATTCTCTCCAATTATCACTATCTTTGCATACAAAAACAATAAGAATTATGACACAAGAAGAAAAGACAAAGATAGAAGAAAAGATCGTAGATGTGCTCAAGACCGTTTACGACCCAGAGATTCCTGTCAACATCTGGGACCTCGGTATGATATATAAGATTGACGTGAAGGAAGATGGCAATGTTGATCTCGACATGACCTTCACGGCTCCATCATGCCCTGCCGCCGACTTCATCCTCGAAGATGTTCGTACCAAGGTGGATAGCGTGGAAGGCATTAAGTCTGCCAACGTCAACCTTGTGTTCGAACCTGCATGGGACCAGAGCATGATGAGCGAGGAAGCTCGCGTAGAGCTGGGCTTCGAGTAAATATCGAAGCCAATTCTAACGAGAATAACGAGGCTCTCGAAGCCTTATCTTTTAACTTTTAAACGTAACGCTTATGAAAAATGTATATTTCCTCTCTGATGCGCACCTTGGCTCATTAGCCATTCCGCATGCCCGTATGCAAGAGCGCAGATTGGTTCGTTTCCTCGACAGCATCAAGACCAAGGCTGCCGCCATCTACCTCTTGGGCGACATGTTCGACTTTTGGAACGAATATAAATATGTGGTACCAAAGGGCTATACCCGATTCCTGGGCAAGCTATCCGAGTTGACCGACATGGGTGTGGAAGTACATTTCTTCACTGGCAACCACGACCTCTGGACCTACGGCTACTTGGAGGAAGAGTGCGGCGTTATCGTGCATCACAAGCCACAAACCGTGGAGATATACGACAAGGTATTCTTCCTGGCGCATGGCGATGGACTGGGCGACCCTGACAAGAAGTTTAAGTTCTTGAAGTCGATGTTCCACGACCGCACTTGCCAGCGCCTTCTCAATGCCATCCATCCAAGATGGGGCATGGCATTGGGATTGAATTGGGCGAAGCACAGTCGATTGAAACGTGCTGATGGCAAGGAAGAGCCATACATGGGCGAGAAGAAAGAATTCTTGGTTCGCTTTGCCAAGCAATACATGCAGAGCCACAAGGATATAGATTACTTCATGTTCGGACACCGCCACATAGAATTGGATTTGATGTTGAGCAAGAAAACCCGCCTCATGATTCTCGGCGATTGGATATGGCAGTTCACCTATGCCGTATTCGATGGCGAGCACATGTTTATGGAAGAATACGTAGAAGGCGAAAGCCAACCATAATATCTTCAAGCAAGAAATGCTGGGAGGGCAGGTAACAAACCTGCCCTCCCAGCATTTCTTACTATAATACATATAATATAAGATGTATTCGCTTACCCTAAAAAGAGTAGCAGAAAGCAGGAGATTTTTCCGTTCAAAAGCTTTGAACGGACATTCAAAGCCTTTGGATGCACATCCAAAGCTTTTGAACGCACATCCAAAGCCTTCGAACAGAAAATAATATTAGGACTAATATTTTATGTATGTCTATCTTTGTATTCTTCCACCCGAGGATGTCATGTTATTGATGATTTCTTCTTCTGATACCAAGTTCTGGTCGCCTGGTACTGTATTCTTGATGGCACTTGCCGAAAGCGAGAAGTCGAGGCAATACTGGTTGTCATTACCCCACTCCTGGTGAGCGTGGATATAAGCAGCTACGAAAGCATCGCCTACGCCCATCGGATCGACGATAGGCTGTATGTCGTATATTCTAGTGGTATATAGTTTATCCTCCACGGCATCATAGAGCAGACCGCTCAGGGTGTGATGACTGCTGGCAATCTGATTGCGCACCGCCATCACCATCTTCTTGCACTTAGGGAAAAGCTTGTGCATCTTGCGGAAGTAAGCCAAGTAAGCATTCTCATCTATCTCATAGTTCTCATCCAAAGCCTCGAAAGGAATGTGAGCCACGCCACTCGCTACCTCCCACTCATTCTGGTCGCCAAAGATAATGTCGCTGTATTGCATCATCTGGAAGAGCACATCATGTGGCTCCAAGCCATAGCCCCAAAGATTCTTGCGATAGTTGATGTCGCAAGCGATGGTGAGCCCTTTATCCACAGCTATCTTGATGGCATCCATCGTAGATTCCATCGCATCACGGCTGATAGCACAAGTGATGCCTGAGCAATGGAATACGGAGGCATCCTCCAACACCCTGTCCCACTTCACCATGCCTCGCTTCAAAGTATAGAAAGAGGAATTCTTGCGGTCATAGACCACACGGGAGTTGCGCATAGCCACCGCTTCCTCGAAATAATAAGTGCCCAGGCGATCGCCACCACGCACCACATGCTTCACATTCAGACCGAACTCTCGCAGATGCATCAAGGCTGCCTCGCCTATCTCACCGTAAGGCACTCGGGTAACATACTCCACGTTATCGCCCAAGTAAGCCAAAGAGATAGCGGCATTTGCCTCACTGCCTCCATAATTGCCATTCATGCGATGACCTTGGAATAAACGTTGATAACCAGGCTTAGAGATTCTAAGCAATATTTCTCCGAAAGTTACAATCTTTGTGTTCATAATAATTGAATATTGATATGAAAGAAATAAGGTGAAGACCTTTCATCGCATCTGTGCGAGAGAAGAGTTCTTCACCTTATTATATTTATATATAAGACCGATTACTTCTTAGCAACCAAGTCCATTGTATCGCGAGCGATAACAATCTCCTCATCAGTAGGAACTACCACTACCTTCACCTTGCTGTCGTCGGTAGAGATGATAGCCTCATCGCCGTGAATCTTGTCGTTAACCTCCTTGTTGATCTTGATGCCAAGATACTCAAGGTTCTTGCAAGCTTCCTCACGGAGGTCGGTCTGGTTCTCACCTACACCTGCTGTGAAGACGATAGCGTCGACGCCACCCATAGCAGCAGTGTAAGCACCGATGTACTTCTTAATGCGATACTCATACATACGGAGAGCCAACTGAGCCTTCTCGTTGCCCTCGTTAGCTGCCTTTTCGATGTCGCGCATATCAGAAGAAATACCTGTAATACCGAGCACACCACTCTTCTTGTTCAGGAAGTCAGCCATCTCCTGTGGCTTCATGTTCAACTTCTCCATCAAGTAGGTAACGGCAGAAGCATCAATGTCACCGCAACGAGAACCCATCATCAAGCCTGCCAATGGAGTCAAGCCCATAGAGGTATCGAGCACCTTGCCATTCAATACTGCAGCTACAGAGCCACCGTTACCGATGTGGCAAGTGATGATCTTAGAGTTGTTCTGGTCGAGACCGAGAATCTCGCAAACACGCTTAGAAACATAGCGGTGAGATGTTCCGTGGAAACCATAACGACGTACGTGATACTTCTCGTACAACTCGTAAGGGATAGCATAGAGATAAGCGTAATCAGGCATTGTGCTGTGGAAAGCGTTGTCGAATACGCAAACCTGAGGAGTGCCTGGCATCAAAGAGTCAACGGCACGGATACCCTTCAAGTGACCAGCGTTGTGAACAGGAGCGAGGTCGCAAAGTTCCTCGATGCCATCCTCTACGCTCTTGTCAACGATGACACTCTCCTTGAACTTGTCGCCACCCTGCACTACACGGTGACCTACGGCGTCGATTTCCTTCAAGTCCTTGATAGCACCAATTTCTGGGTCGAGCAAGCACTTGAACACGAAGTTAACACCTTCCTTGTGGTCAGGCATATCGTGCATAATCTGCTTCTTCTCGCCATTAGGCAACTTAACCTTGATGAATGCGTTATCAAGACCGATACGCTCTACACCACCCTGAGCCAATACTGACTCATCATCCATGTTATATAATTTGTACTTGATAGAAGAACTACCACAGTTCAGTACCAATACTTTCATAATGTATAATTTATAATTAAGAATTAATAATTAGGCATACGCCCAAACGTTCCAAACAAAGGTGTTGAATTCTTCACTCTTCGTTCTTCACTCTTCACTTACTCACCCTTCTTTGCGTCCTGTGCCTGGCAAGCTGTGATAGCTACCATGTAGTAGATATCGTCAACAGAGCAACCACGAGAGAGGTCGTTTACTGGACGAGCGATACCCTGGAGGATAGGACCGATGGCGATAGCATCACCCAAACGCTGAACGAGCTTGTAGCCGATGTTACCCACCTCAAGGTTAGGTACTACCAATACGTTAGCCTTACCTGCTACGTCAGAATCTGGAGCCTTCTTGGCTGCAACCTCAGGAACGAGGGCAGCATCAGCCTGAAGCTCACCATCGAGGTGAAGCTCTGGGAACTTCTCCTTAGCAATCTTCACTGCGTCTGTTACCTTGTCGATGATATATACGCTCTTACCAGTAGCCTTGTCGATGGCATCCTTGGCACTACCCTTGGTAGAGAAGCTCAACATAGCAACAGTTGGGTTCTCGATACCAGCTACAGCCTTGGCTGTGTGAGCAGTAGTATAAGCAATCTGAGCGAGCTGGTCGGCTGTAGGATTAGGAGTTACAGCAACGTCACCCATTACCACAACGCCATCCTTGCCATACTGCTTCTGGTTAGAGATCAAGAGCATAGCGCCACTTACGCAGCTAACGCCAGGAGCACACTTGATAATCTGAAGAGCTGGACGGAGGGTATCACCAGTAGTGCTCAATGCACCAGAAATCTGACCATCAGCACCCTCAGTCTTGATAATCATGCAACCAAGGTAGAGGTTGTTCTTTGTTACGAGTTCACGAGCCTGCTCTACAGTCATGCCCTTCTTCTTGCGAAGTTCAGCGAGCTTCTCAGCATACTCCTCAGTCTTAGGGTTGTTTTGTGGATCAACGATAGTAGCCTTGTCGATGTTGTTAAGACCCCACTGTGCAGCGAGATTCTTAATGTTGGCAGGGTTACCGATGAGGATGATGTCTGCGAGATCATCAGCCAAAACTTTATCGGCTGCTTTCAATGTACGCTCCTCTTCTGCTTCAGGGAGCACGATGCGCTGCTTGTCAGCTTTAGCGCGAGCTACGATTTGCTGTAATAAATCCATTTTATTTCTATTTGTTTTTATATTTGTTTTATCTTTTGCTATATCGACTTTGCAAAAGTACACATTTTCTTTCAAATACACCTTATTATATTGTGTAAAAAAAGCTAAATCGCATGATATTCTTTTTCGTAAAGGTTTACGAGACGAAAAAAGTGAAGAAGGAAGAGTAAATCTTCCCACTTCACTTATATCATTTCTTGTGTAAGTATGCTCTCCAATTCCTCAGCAGAGAGTCTTAACTTGAATTCTCCCTTGATGGCAACGCTGATCCTACCCGTCTCCTCTGATACGATGACAGCGATGGCATCACTGCTCTGCGAGATGCCAAGGGCAGCACGATGACGAAGTCCGAGTTCCTTTGGAATATCAAGGTTGTGACTCACCGGGAGGATGCAACCTGCCGACATGATGCGCTTGTTGCTGATGACCATGGCACCATCGTGAAGAGGCGAATTCTTGAAGAAGATGTTCTCTATCAACCGTTGGTTAATCTTGGCATCTATCTCCTCGCCCGTGTCCATGATGTCCTTCAGTGGCACACCACGCTCTATCACGATGAGGGCACCCACATATTTCTTAGCCATGCTCATACAAGCCATCACGATAGGCATGATGGTTTCCTTGTTAGCCTCCTTCCGGCTCTCCTTGCTACTATGGAAGAAGCGCACCAAGCGGCGCATGCCCTTCTGAGAACCTATCTCGTAGAGGAATCGGCGGATGTCTTCCTGGAAGATGACGATGAGGGCGATGACACCCACGCTGACCAACTTGTCGAGTATCGACCCCAACAAGCGCATCTCCAGCACCTGACTCACGAAGAGCCAGATGAGCACAAAGAGCATGATGCCCACGAAGATGTTCAGTGAGCGAGATTCCTTCATCAGTCGATATACATAGAATAGCAACGAGGCTACCAAGAGGATATCGATGATGTCTTTTATTCCAAATTCTATCATTTCTTTTATTGAGGGAATTACTTTTCCTTACTTGTCCTGCATGGCAGAGACGATATTGACTGCCTCAACAGCCTCCTTCACATCATGCACACGGAGGATGCTGGCCCCCTTCATCAAGGCGATGGTATCGAGCACTGTAGTGCCATTGAGCGATGTGGTAGCATCACCGCCGAGCAACTTATAAATCATGCTCTTGCGAGAGATTCCCACCAGTACCGGCAGCTCCATCACGTTCAGCTTCTCCATCTCATTGTATATCTCATAATTCTGAATGAGATTCTTGCCGAAGCCGAAGCCTGGGTCCAAGATGATGTCCTTAGCTCCGAGGTCACGCAACTGCTGTACTTCCTTGGCAAAGCCCTTCATCATCGTGGCAAGCGTAGGCTGCACCGACATTAATATATAAGGTACCTTCAGCTCGCCTACCAGTCGGAACATCTCAGGATATTCCTCCTCACGCTGCTCCAAAGGCACATTGGCAATCCCCGTGATACCGCCTTCCGATACATCATTGATGATATCCGCTCCCCATTCCTCGATACACTTCCTTGCCAATGTAGGACGATAAGTATCTACAGAGATGGCAGCATCTGGTTGTTCACGGCGCACAATGTCGAGGGCAAACTTCAATCTTCTGCCCTCCTCTTCCTCAGATACCTCATCGGCACCAGGACGTGTGGAGAAAGCACCCACATCAATGATGCTTCCGCCTTCTTCTATGATTTGGTTAGCCCTAGCGGCTATCTCTTCTTCAGTCTGCTTTCTACTGCCAGAGTAGAAACTATCGGGCGTTACGTTCAGGATGCCCATCACCTGAGGAGTACTCAAGTCCATCAAGTGTCCCTTTATATTTAATGAATATTCCATTTTAAGCTTTACAATTCCTTAAGCCACTTCTTTCCAGGTTTCGTATAAGTCCAAGCGAGGAAACAACCACCTATGATTATTCCCAAACCAAAGAAAAACAATAATCCATTATATACTTCCATATTCTAATATTTTAAAATTCGGTTAGCAATACTAGCAAATATTACTGTCATTACTATACCAAATATGATTACTACATAATTTTTCACTCCAAATTCTCCTTGAAGAATTGGAGCAATTCCACCAACCCCAGTTCCAGTAAACGTCAACTGAGATAAATTAAAGAAATAGCCTGCAAGCTTTTCTTTCCTCGTTTTTACTTTTTCTTTTTCGTCTCTGATGCCCATTCCGACCTCACTTTCCAAAGATTACTTGAATATTTTCTGCAAAAATAGAAAGAATATTCGAGAAAACTATCTTTTTTCCAAGAAAATGTTTGTTATTTCGTCATTTTGCAGTACTTTTGCCAAAAAATAGTGAATAAGACTATGGGAATTTCAGAACTCTATCAGATTTATCAACAGCACCCAGTGATTACCACTGACAGCCGCGACTGCCCTCAGGGCAGCATCTTCCTGGCCTTGAAGGGTGCTTCTTTCGATGGCAACAAGTTTGCCGACATGGCACTGGAGAAAGGTTGTGCCTATGTGATTGTAGATGAAAAAGAATATGCCAAGGAGGGCGATGAGCGATATATCCTCGTAGAGGATTGCCTCACCACCTTCAAGGAACTGGCTCGTGAGCATCGCCGCCACTTCAATATCCCAGTGGTAGGCATTACTGGCACCAACGGCAAGACCACTACCAAGGAATTGGTTTCTGCCGTATTGGGCGAGAAATACAACGTGATGTTCACCCAGGGCAACTTCAATAATGACGTGGGCGTGCCTAAGACTCTCTTCCGTCTGAGCAGTGAGCACGAGATTGCCGTCGTGGAGATGGGAGCCTCTCATCCTGGCGACATCGAGAAACTCGTTACCTACGTGGAGCCTACTTGCGGCATGATAACCAACGTAGGCAGAGCCCACTTGCAGGGATTTGGCAGTTTCGAGGGCGTAAAGAAGACCAAGGGCGAGCTCTACGACTTCCTCTCCGCCCACGATGCCCTCGTCTTCATCAATGCCGACAATGAGCACTTGATGCAAATGGCAGAGGAGCGCAACATCAACCGCCTCATCACTTACGGCAAGGACGAGGAGTGTGATGTCTGGGGCGAAGTTATCTCTTGCTCACCATTTCTCAAGTTCCGCTGGCGCACAGAGAGCTTCGACTGGCATGAGGTACAGACTCATCTTATCGGCTCTTACAACATCGACAACATGCTTGCCGCCATCACCATCGGTCTGCATTTCGACGTAAAGCCTCAGCAGATAGACCACGCCTTGGAAAGCTACATCCCTAGCAACAACCGTTCGCAGCTAGAGGAGACCCAGCACAACAAGTTGGTGGTAGATGCCTATAATGCCAATCCATCCAGCATGGCTGCTGCCATCGAGAACTTCCGCTTGATGGATGTGCCTAACAAGATGGCGATTCTCGGACAGATGGGCGAGCTCGGAGCCGTGAGCCACGAAGAGCATCAAAAGGTCGTTGACCAGTTGCAAGCAGCCGGTCTTGACAACGTATGGCTGGTAGGCGATGAGTTCAAAGATATTCCATGTAGCTACCGCAAGTTCCAGAATGTAGAGGAAGTGAAGGAAGCGCTCAAGGCGAACCAGCCTCACGACCATTACATCCTCATCAAAGGCAGCAACAGCGTGAAGCTCTTCCAGCTTCCGGAGTTGTTATAAAAAGAACTTTTAGAATGAATAAAAAATATAAAAGCAAAAAGCCTTGCGGAATCCGCAAGGCTTTTTGCTTTTATAATATGAATCCACGAAATATAATTCCGCATTACATTACTTGCACATCCCCAGAAAACACTTATGAATCTCCAGACTTTCGTTCAGTTCGGGATGAAAGGCTGTAACCAGCTGGTTACCCTGGCGGGCAGCTACAATCTTGCCATCTACCTCAGCCAGAACCTCAGCATCTCCCCACACCTCGTTAATATAAGGAGCACGGATGAATGTCATAGGGATATTTCCCTCGATGCCCTTCATCGGAGCCTCGATGTAGAAACTGCCCAACTGGCGACCATAGGCATTGCGCAATGCCGTGATGTCCATGGAGGCAATGCGCTTGCTAGGCTCACCCTCTATCTTCTTGGCAAGGAGAATCAAGCCGGCACAAGTGCCATATACTGGCAAGCCTTCCGCTATAGCCTTCTTCACTGGTTCCATCAATCCCAGTTCATTCAAGAGCTTCGCCTGGGTGGTACTCTCACCACCCGGAATAATCAAGCCATCCTTAGGCTGGTCCCAATCCTTCAACTGGCGAACCTCGAAACTATCCACGCCCAACTGAGCCAGTTTCTGTCTGTGCTCAGCAAAAGCGCCTTGTAAAGCTAATACAGCGATTCTCATTACTTACCTCTTTCAGCCATGAGCAAAGCAATTTCCTGCTCGTTGATACCAACCATAGCCTCACCGAGATCCTCGCTCAACTCAGCCAGCATCTTAGGGTCGTTGTAGTTGGTAACAGCCTTCACGATAGCCTGGGCACGCTTAGCAGGGTTACCGCTCTTGAAGATACCAGAACCTACGAATACACCCTCGGCACCGAGCTGCATCATCAAGGCAGCATCAGCTGGAGTAGCCACACCACCAGCAGCGAAATTAACCACTGGCAACTTGCCGTTCTCGTGAACATACTTCACCAGGTCGTAAGGAGCCTGCAACTGCTTGGCAGCCTCATAAAGTTCATCCTCGCTCATAGAAACCAGGCGGCGGATTTCGCTCTGCATCATACGCATGTGGGTAACAGCCTGAACCACATCACCTGTTCCTGGCTCACCCTTGGTACGAATCATGGTAGCACCCTCAGCGATACGGCGGAGTGCCTCGCCCAGGTTCTTGGCACCACAAACGAATGGTACGTCAAACTGAGTCTTGTCGATGTGATAAACATTATCTGCTGGAGAGAGCACCTCGCTCTCGTCGATATAGTCGATTTCGATAGCCTGAAGAATCTGAGCCTCAGCGAAGTGACCGATGCGGCACTTAGCCATTACAGGGATAGAAACAGCCTCCTGAATACCCTTGATCATCTTAGGGTCGCTCATACGAGAAACACCACCTGCTGCACGGATGTCAGCTGGAATACGTTCCAAAGCCATTACTGCGCATGCACCTGCTGCCTCTGCGATTTTTGCCTGTTCTGGAGTTGTTACGTCCATAATCACACCACCCTTGAGCATCTGAGCCAAGTTGCGGTTCAATTCTTGTCTATTTTCTGCCATAATACTTATATTTTTATTCAATTACGGCTGCAAAGGAAACATTTTTCAGCGAAATAGCAGAAAAATGTTCCATTTTCTGCAAACATTGAGTCATTTTGTATAAAGAGAGATTCGCAAATATATAAGAGACATTCCTGAATATATAAAGAGGAGGAAAGCTGTTAAAAATCCTAACTCATAGTTTTTGATGCGAAACTCATAGCTTTTCGGCTAGAAACTATAAACTTTCAACTATAAACTAACTTATCCTTTCTGCCTGAAAGCAGAAGGCGTTACCCCTCTCATTTTCTTGAAGAACTTGGTGAGATGAGCCTGCGAGGAGAAACCGAAAGTATTGGCTATCTCCTGAACCGTATGCGTGGTGGTAGAAAGTTCGCGCTCTATCTCCTTCACGATGTATTCATCGATGATTGCCTTCGGCGTCTTGCCGGAGATACGACGGGTAACCTGAGCCAGATAACGGCCACTCACATTCAACTGGTCGGCATAGAAATGAACATCACTGTAAGTGCGGCAGAAATTATTAACCTGCGAGATAAACTGGTTGTAAAGCTCGGAACTTCTGCCCTGCAGATTGCTCTGGCGCACGAGTTCTACATTGATGAAATCCTGCGCCATCGCCAACGCCTCCTCCATTTTCTTGCCCAGATTCAGATAGACGGCAAGAGCTGAAGAAAAACGGTTCATAAGACCATGCGAATTGGCATTGTCGAGGCGATAGATCCGGAGTCCCTGCTTCTCGGCAAGGCTCAGCAGTTTGGAATTCTGAAGAATGATGTCGCTCTCCTTCTTGCGTGCCACGACGACAGAACAGAGCGGCAGCAGGCGATATTTAATCTGGCTCACCACATCTTCCGTCATCAGCGCATCGCCCTGGCTCGACCAGATGGCAGGGGCATAGATGATATGGGCAGGACGGTATCTGGTCAGCGCATCGATGACCACATTCAGCGTTTCCACCCTGCGTATCATACCAATCTTCACAATATCGGGCTGCATATCGTTCATGATAGCCTCTATCTGCCCCGAAACAATCTCGGCTGGAATATCAAAGAACTCCTGAATACCGAGCGTATTCTGCACAGTGATGCTGGTTATTGCCGAAACAGCATAACCGCCCAACTCGGAAATCGTCCTGATGTCAGCCTGTACACCAGAGCCTCCGGTGCTGTCTGAACCTGTAATCGTTAATATCATATACTTTGAACTTTAATCTCTGAACTTGAAACATTGAACTTGAAAGCCGATGATAAGTCCGATGGCAAAGATACAAAAAAAACAACGAATATCGCTCTCTGACATGGAAAAATGCTTTATTTTCTATATTAAATGACCGAAAACGATATTTTCATGTAAAATAGTTCTGTATTTCAACTTATTTTATTTATCTTTGCAAGGACAATAAGGATCTAATAAAGCAAATAAATTAAACAACAACATGAAAATAATCTACTTAACGGTTGTATTGGTTTTGGCTACATGCTTCACCGCCAAGGCACAGAAGGGGTACAAGAATGTGCTCCGCGAAACCAACATGGCTTTCTACAAAACGGAACAGGCAAAACAGGTGGGTAACCAGATTCTTGCTTACCAGAGAGTAACCGGCGGATGGCCTAAGAACATCGACATGGTGAAACCGATGAGCCATGAAGAGATGGAGAAAGTATTGGGCGAGAAGAACCGCCAGGACGACTCCACCACCGACAACGATGCCACCAACATGCAGATGCTCTATCTGGCACGACTCTACCAGGCTACCAAGACACAGAAATACAAGGAAGCCTTCTGCAAAGGCGTGGAATATCTCCTGAGCGGACAGTATGCCAACGGAGGATGGCCACAGTTCTGGCCTAAGATGCGCGACTACCAGATACACATCACCTTCAACGACAATGCCATGGTGAACACCATGAAACTGCTACGCGACGTCTACCAGCAGAAAGCACCATTTAACAAAGGACTTACAGACAAGAACCTCAGAGAGAAAGCCAGAAAGGCTTTTGACAAGGGAGTAGACTGCATCCTGCGCTGCCAGATAAGAGTGAACGGCAAACCTACCGTATGGTGCCAGCAGCACGACCGTGAAACCTTTGCTCCTGCCCCAGCCCGCGCCTTCGAACTGGCTTCATTCTGTTCATCAGAAAGTGCCAGTATCGTTAAACTTCTGCTCGAAATTCCTAACCCTTCAGAAGAGATAAAGGAAGCCGTAAGAGGAGCCATGCAATGGTTTGATGACTATAAGCTGACCGGACTCAAGGTAGTAAGAACGGGCGAATACGGCTCACCTTACCGCAACACCACATTGGTAAAAGACCCTGCAGGCACACCCCTGTGGGCAAGATTCTACGACCTGAAAAACTGCGAACCATTCGTCTGCGACCGCGATGGTATTCCACGTAAGAGTATGCAGGAGATAGGAACCGAACGCCGAAACGGATACGGCTGGTATCAGGACGCACCAGCCATGCTCTACCCGCTCTATCAGAAATGGGCTGAGAAATATGACAAAGCCCATCTGCTCAACATCAGCCTCAACACAAAAGGCAAGAACGAAACCGGACAGCTGGACCTCACCCACTTCAGCAAGCCAAGCCTGTCAGACTTCAACGCCATCGTAAAAGCCGGTGAAACGATACAGGCTGCCATAGAGAAGGCGCCAGCCAACAGCGTTACACCTTATATTATATATGTACGCAACGGCAAATATCACGAAAAAGTAATCATCGACAAGCCAAACATCGTACTGGTAGGCGAAAACAGAGACAGCGTCATCATAGAATATGCCGAGACTGCCCAGTCGCAAACCATCAAGCAATACAAAGGCAAGGATGTTCACCAGGGAGTCATCGTGCTGACAGAAGACGCCAACGACTGCATTATCAGCGGAATCACCGTATACAACAACTACGGCTCTACCGTTGAGAAGACCACTACCCACCAGATGGCAATCTTCGGCAGAGGCACACGCACCATCATCACCAACTGCAATATCTATGCAGATGGCAATGATGCCTTGTCGCTCTGGTGCAAGCAGGATGGAATGTACTATCATGCCGACCTCTTTCTGCGCTGTCCGGGAGTAGACTTCATCTGTCCTCGAGGCACCTGCTACGCTACCCGCTGCAAGTTCCTGGGCGACAGCCGTGCCATCATCTGGCACGACGGCAGAGGAGACATCAACAACAAGTTTGTGATTACGAACTCATCGTTTGATGCATTATCGCCTACCAAGTTGGGCAGATATCATCACGACCACCAGTTCTACCTCATCAACTGCAAGATGTCGAAGAACATATTGGACAGTAACATCAGCTATGCCTATACCGACAAGGTGCTCGACCCATGTCCATGGGGACAGCGAGTATACTATTACGGCTGTGAGCGTGAGGGTGGCAACAGCGGCTGGCTCAGCGACAACCTGAGCACGGCACCCGGTTCACCGGCATTCCATGCCGTTACAGCCAAATGGACCTTCATGGGCAAATGGGATCCGGAGGCAAGACTCAGAAGCCTCTGGCATGTATTGAAATATCAAGTAGAATACTAAGTATAACTAAACAAAAAAATCTTTTATGGATCTACAAATCAAGAAAGGCGCATTAGCCTTATCATTAAGCTTGTGCTGTGTCGGTGCATTCGCACAGAAGACCATCACAGGTACAGTAAAAGATTCTCTAACAAGTAAATAAAAAAGAGGCTCTAACAAGTAAATAAAAAAAACAGCGAATTATTTGCATCGGAATGCATCTAATTCGCTGTTTTCTTTTTTATTCTTCTGTAAGATCTTTACAATCCTTGAGTATCTCAGCAGGTACCTCATTGCAACGCTCGTAGCGGCAGATGTCGGTAACATCGTCCTTGGCGGTCCATATCATGGAACCCGATTTCAAGAGGCGGGTTACGAGATAACTCTGGTTCCAGTCGCCCATACCGTTATCATAGCTTCCGCTGATAATGTAGCCCTGGTATGGATCGTTCTTGATAGCGAACGAACCGGTGATATGGCGACCATACA
>ERZ1034687.957-NODE-957-length-16778-cov-9.526999_pt1 | contig 16778 bp, 11 predicted proteins | sample MGYA00520704_ERZ1034687 | MGnify/ENA primary metagenome ERZ1034687 (study PRJEB33766, sample SAMN09781762) | gut metagenome | biome: gut microbiome | host: Homo sapiens | place: Madagascar | study: EMG produced TPA metagenomics assembly of the PRJNA485056 data set...
TTTTCGGGGTGCAAAGGTACGAACTTTTCTTGAAAATACCTAATATATAAAATTACAATCTTACTGCATACATCTAAATTTACGGTTTTACAGGTTATATTAACAGTTATTTACCTTTATTGAGCGTCATTCCATACTTTTCTGTTGCTATATATTATGTAATGTGATGAATGTCAATCATAATTGACCATACCGATATTTCTTAATTCGACAATCACATCCATCTTGAGCATGAGCGCAAAGAACTCCACAAAATCAAACCGGCTATAGGTCTGAACTTTCTCAAGTGCCGACCTATACTCTTCCACCCACGCCAGACGTTCGGCATCAAGCTGCTTGAAATCTGTCAGAACGGACATAATATCTTGTATTGACTCTCGTACTAAATTTTGATTGTCATCCATTTCGAGTCCCCATTGCCATAACATCGACTTACGTTTATTCTTATCATAATCAATCTTGCTCCGGAACATATATCCGAACGAACGGTCAAGTGCATTAGTATGGTCTACCGAGTTGATTTTCAATCCGTCGTTTGAGGCTAACGCATTGAAATACTGCTGGTATCGTTCATATTCTTCAGGACAGTACTTTTGCAGCTTGACAAGTTCATCAATGACCTTTGGCAAATTGATTGCTATCTTCTTCAGATGTTCTTTGATTATTATCTTAATCGAGCGCACGAGGAGTGCATCCACTCGCTGTTGCATCGTCAGTTCAGGCTGTTTAGATATAAGAAAATGGCGTTTGAACACTTCACGCCAACAGAGGTCTTTCTCTTCCTTGAGCTGCGCCTCCATATTGCACGCATTCCTTACAAGAAACAGCGGTTTGAATATCAGATTGTCATAATCACGATACACAGCATCGTCATTGATTGCTGGTCGAACGAGATGATTGCATGCCACATTGATTTCGATATTGTAGTTTCTGAGCAACAGTCGCATCTCCGAAACAGTTGCAGCCATCTGCGGATTGATGTCAAGCACAAAATCTTCGGGCGCAGCTTGGAGCTTAAGAATGTGGCTTTCAGAAGGATACGCCTTACGCACGCCATCCTTTGCATTGTCATCGGCAAAGAACTTCATGGCAGTAGTCAGCACTACCACCAGATTGCGGTATTCGTGTCGGGTAAGGTCACGGAACTTGTTTATCTGGTCTTTGATAGGAACGTTTCGCGTATTGCTTTCGGTCTGACTTTGAGACACATACGAACGGAACGTATAAAGCAGCGAGAACAACGCCAGAACTACGCCCACTATACCGTAAAAGTTGAGGTTGCTCCAAAAGAAGCTACCGTTCACGTCACCTTTTACTGCCGTCACCTTGGCTGGCCACGACACTATCCATTCGTCAGAAAACAACAATACGACGACGCACAGAAAAAGCACGGCTGAGACGCATTGCCAAAATAGATTGCTGGTTTTCATAGATTGTAGAAGTTTTGGTTATAATGATTTTGCAAACTTACACAAAATCAGTGAAAATCAGAACCCTACAACAAAAAAATGCAACAAAACGGACAAAAATCTTGTTACTTTTACTTACATTGCTTATATTTGCCTTACTATTTCCCAAGTATAATATTAACCATAAAAGCATCAATTATACATTACATTTTTGATGCTATTAATGTATTACAGATGAAAAAGATTATACTTATAATAATCTCATGTCTATTCGTCTTGGCTGCACACAGCCAAGACAAAATGTTTGTATCGGAGCGTATATTCATAGCATTGGCAGACCAATTTGTCCTTAAGAACGACACGGTGAAAATTATGGGGCAGTTGCTGTCAACAGACTACAACGACTTTTATCCATATAGCAGATATGTATATGTAGAGCTTATCGATAGGCACAAACAAGTTGTTGAGCGCAAGAAAATACGTTGCAATGACAACGGATCTTTCTTCACTTCCATCCTTTTACCTGACAAGAGTCCAAACGGCATATACTACGTACGTGGCTACTCACAATTCATGCGCAATCGCGAAAGCCAGCAGTTCCCCATGGTGCCACTTTATGTGGGTGTCATGCCACAAGAGCAAGAAACGAAGGAAAATATATATGCGGGGTTCTTTCCAGAAGGCGGTCATCTGGTAAAGGGGCATGTTCAGACTGTTGGCATATATATATGTAACGAACACAAAATGCCAACAGCAACCAATTTCGTCATCTTGAACAGTCTACGCGATACAATATGCAGCGGAAAAACCGACGCCAACGGACTTGCGTCAATATCATTCATACCCGACGGCAATAGATACTTGTTGTCTACTGAAACCGACGACAAAGCAACACATAATTTTCTTCTACCAGAAACCATGCCAATTCCGACATTAAGAGCTGCAATCAACCGCGAGAGACTTGTTTGCTACGCTCTGGCAGATACTGACGACAAAGAACCAATTGACTCCTTGGGAATAGCTATATACCACTTCAGCTTCGGCATCAAAAAGTTACATCTGAGAAAAGGAGTCTGCATGGCTGACTTGTCAGAATGTACACCCGGACTTATTACATTATGGCTATGCAATAAAGAAGGAAACATTCTCGCCCAACGTGTATTGCGGATCGGGGGCAGCAACATTTCAACAAGCGCTAATGACACCATAGGGGGAAGTTCAGTATTTGTAAGATATATCCCCGAAAAAGCAGGCAAAATCAGCACAGCATTCGAAATGCTTAACTTCACTGATGAATTATTGTCACCAGTACCTTTTCCAGAGACATACTCTGACAGCTCAAACATCCAAACTGACCAAAATATCAATATATGGCTATTGTCTGCCAGCAACAAGATGATTGGTGCAGAAGCTTTGAGAGCAGACAGCATATCATACAAATATCCCATAGAGCAGGCGTTATGTATATCAGGAGTCGTGAGAAATGGCAAAAGACCTCTACAGAATGCCAATGTGCAGATATACAATGTGCAGAACAACGATGCCGTATCGGTAAATACTGATGCAACCGGACATTTCAATGCTACAGTCAACGACTTCGTGAATGGCAGCAAGTTGTACATACAAGCATACAACAGCAAAGGAAAAACCGGTACATTTACCTACCAACTTGACGAAGAAGACTATCCGCCAGTGACGGACATTTCCTACAACGTACCATTCGCCCAAGAGCTCACCGACGAAAATCTGGCAAAGATTATAGAACCGATAGACACGGTGCGACGTCATAAAGTGTCAGAAGTTGTAATAAACCGCAAACGTCCGAAAGAAAAGTCATACGAATGGGTACGTACCAGAAATGTATTCAACTACTACGACCGTGAATTCCTTGACAAGCGTCCTAACATACAGACAGTAAAGGACGCTGTACTATATACGTCAAAAGTGATTGTCAGCAACCAGGACAGGTCGATAACGTGGAAAAGCAACAAACTGCAAGGGCTAATGCCGCAGCATCTAAGAGTAGAAAAGATGCTCAGCGATGACGACGATCCCATAGTATACAGTCAAATAGCTGTTGTAGTGAACGGTCTGAAAATAGAACATGGAATAGACGGCATTCTGGGATGGCCCATAACCGACATCGAATCGATAGAACTTGTCAGTCCTTTAGACCCACGCTCATTATGGCACAACGCTGGCTACGGATTCTTTGACATAAAGATGCGCACAACGGTAAGAACTACACCGGTAGTTTCCAACGGGGTTACCATCCAGCCTCTCGGAATAGCAACACCCACCAACCCTTTCATATGGCGACTGCCAACAAAAGCCGGTACATACAGAATGATTGTGGACGTAGTGTCAGCCGACAGAAACATACGGCATGTTGTCAAGACAATAACTGTCAAATAAAAAACAAAAGGCAGACAAGTCATTGCGACCTGTCTGCCATATTTCATTTAGTACAACTACTTACACATATATGTTATGCTTCAGCAGGCTGTTCGAACGGAGTAGCGGTGCGTGGCTGCTGCTGTTCGGGCAGGTTGATCTTGCCAAACTGCTGCTCATACTTCAGGATATTATCGTTGAGGGCCATCAGAAGACGCTTTGCGTGCTCGGGAGCCATCACTACGCGGCTACGAACCTGCGGCTGCTGCATACCGGGAAGCATACATGTGAAGTCGAGGATGAAGTCTGACGAAGAGTGAGTGATAAGCGCGAGGTTAGCGTATACTCCTACTCCGATTTCCGGCTTCAGCTCAATCTGAAGACCCTGGGGCTGCTGATTCTGGTTGTTTTCTTCCATTTTCTTATTTGTTTAGGTTTAAAAATACGTTGTTTAACTCAAAACAATACGCCCCGCGCAGCCATAACCTTGTGTGGTCAGACTTCGTGGGGCGTATGTTTGTAATGCAAAGATAGCATTTTGTATGCTAACCTGCAAATTTTTATACGATTTATTTCATTTCCAATTTCACAAAAACGGGATAGTGGTCTGACGGCAATCGGCGCTGTGCCGGGCGGAAGTCTATCTCCTGCGGAGCGTCGCTTGCCTTGTTTGCCTCATCTACTTTTGGCGCTGTCCAATAGCAGTCGGTAAGAATTGCGTAGTTGTCTACAAGGAAATTGGGCGACACAAACACGTGGTCGATACGGCTGTCGGTGTAGGTATCGCTGTTGTAAGCATTGAAAGTGCCGTTCTCAGCATAGCGCAGACGTGCTGCGGTGTAGCTGTCGCGAAGCAGTCCCGACTTGGTAAAGATGGCGTATATCTCATTGTTCTGGTCTACATTGAAGTCGCCCGTGAGTACCACTGGTGCGTCGCCTGCTATCTCGCGTATCTTGCGCACGACGAGTTTGGCACTTTCACGACGTGCCACTATGCCCACATGATCCATGTGAAGGTTGAAATAGAAGAACTTCATGTGCGAACGCTTGTCCTCGAATTTTCCCCAAGTACATATTCTGATACATGCCGCATCCCATCCGAGATTGGGTCGTGTCGTGTCCTCAGCCAGCCAGAACTGTCCTTTGTCGAGCAGTCGAATATTGTCTTTCTTGTAGAATATTGCTGCATACTCACCATTATGCTTGCCGTCATCACGACCTACACCTATATAGTCGTATCCGTCGAGCGCAGCAAGCATATCCTTCAACTGCGGATACAGCACCTCTTGAGCGCCGAACACATCTGGTTGTTCGAAGTTGATGATGCCGCAAACGCGCGGACAACGCTGTTGCCAGCTGTTTCCGTCTTTAGCGTCCGACTCGTTCTGGTAGCGTATATTGTACGAACCGACAAAAAGATTTTGAGCCTGCAACCCAACTGCTGCCATGACAAGCAGCAACGAGATAAAGATTTTTTTCATTTTGTTTATCCTTAAATTCGCAGCTTAATTACTTGTTATAAATGCAAGTCCTTGACAAGCATTTGTTTGCAAAGACTTGCATATGTCAGGATTTTCACTTAACTTGGTGCTGCAACACAACCGAGTAAGTATTCGCTGGCATATGGCAAAGTTACAAATTAAATCGGTTAGGACAAACGGATTGGCTGCGAAATTGAGGGTTTTCAAGAATATTCTACGGGCAGGGTCAGTTGGGGACATAGTGCTCGTTCTTGTACATCTCCACCACAATCTGAGATATAGTGACATAGTCCTCGTTGACCATCACACGGCAGGGATAGCCATGATATGTAAACATTACACCATAGCCCTTATTCCGATCTGGATACTGAGCGATCACCTTCAGCGGGATGTTCTGAGCCAACAATTCATCGACAAGCAGAGTCATGGCATAGGGGGTACAGGTCTGGCCTGCATGTGCGATAAGGCAGAAATAGGACATATAGGGAGGTGTCTTACCAGTAAGACAGACCACATAGGGATCGACTTTCAGATTGTGATAGGTACGTACAAAGTTTTCTATCTGCACGTACCCCTGAAAGGTGCTGGTTTTGTACCCCTTATCCCTCAACATCTTCTTCACCTCTTTGGACTCGTACTTAAAGATATCTACAGGGAGCATGGCGGGATTGTTTAGCATCTCCATGAGCGAGATGCTTTGCGCAGGGGCGACCGTGTAGTTAGCTTGGTCAAACCAATAGCCCACCACTCGCTTTTCTGTCTTATAGTTTCCGCCAGTACTTACTGTCTTGCACACCCAGTTTTCGGCATCCTTATGGCGAAAATATCTCACCGAGGTATTATCCTGCCGACCGCTAATCACCTTGGTAGTTTCGGTCTGATAACCATTGTCATCATCGCGCTCGTAACTGACAGAGTAGTTGCTTGCGCCCCTCACCATTATTTTAGCCAACCGATGGTCGGTGGTGTAAGTAAATGTCTGAGTCTCAAAATCAGTAGTAATTTTCGAGATATATCCCGATGCATTGCGTTCTATCAGATATTTTTCGAAGTCGGCCAGTGCGGTGGACTTAGATTTGTCCAAACGCCCGTCTTCACCGAAATAGTACATACCCACGTCTGTAAGAATCCATTTTACATGCCCATACGCGTCAAAGGCGGCTGCGTCGTGGTATTTCTGTGCGAACAGAGTGGTGAAAATAGAGCACAGGACAAGTGCAAGAGAAAATCGCTTGTTCATAATTATATTTTTTTGATATACCTTAAATTCGCAGCTTAATTACTTGTTATAAATGCAAGTCCTTGACAAGCATTTGTTTGCAAAGACTTGCATATGTCAGGATTTTCACTTAACTTGGTGCTGCAACACAACCGAGTAAGTATTCGCTGGCATATGGCAAAGTTATAAATTAAATCTGATAGAATCACATCTTTTGGCGGAATTTATCTCGTCAATCGCTTATTTGACCGCTTTTCACTGGGTAAGGTAATGTCTTCAGCAACATCAAGCCCAAACATCGGTTGAAGAAATTCATCTACCGCTTCATCTCTGTTCCTGCCAAATAGGTGAGGACAGCAAGGACGCATGTGCTCAGTCTATTTACTGACAGACCATACGACAGACTAAACTTGTTCTGACCGCTAACGCTTATGGATTTTCTTATCGTCCCCAGCCTTTGGGTGGGGGAAGGTGTATCCGTATATGAGCAATTCTGTCTATAATGGCATTACTAAGGCTCCATAGACTCAATCTGAGGTCTCACGCACGCATAACAATTAAATTGGTTCGAGCAAACGGATTGGCTGCGAATTTGAGGGTTTAAAATTCATTGTTCCATATCGGTAAACAAGAATGCTGTGTATAATATCCCTGTAACAATATTGCTTCTATTAAACCAGGAAGATGTTTCCGTTCATCTATAATATACCATTCAATGATTATTTGCCTGATTTCTGTATTTTCTTTTATCTTTTCAGACAAAAAATCTTCTCTTTTTATTCCATCCTGTTTGTTATTCAGCCTTTTTCTTAAATATTGTGCCTTATAACTTCCATTCTGTAACATGGTACCACTCTTTCCGATATATAATATATCCCCATCTTCTGTGTTCTTTCTAAAAAGATAGACTCCATATCCTGCAGGGATATTTTCAGTCTGTCTATTTAAAGAATCTCCTAATCTAAATGAGCAATATCCTTTTGCCTTATATTCTATGTCCATAGTATATTATATTTTGACCTCTCCCGACATTAGTTTAGGAAGAAGAGTGTTACGTAAGTGAATAAGATTGTCGTTCTCTTGTAATACCTTAAATTCGCAGCTTAATTACTTGTTATAAATGCAAGTCCTTGACAAACTTTTGTTTGCAAAGACTTGCATATGTCAGGATTTTCACTTAACTTGGTGCTGCAACACAACCGAGTAAGTATTCGCTGGCATATGGCAAAGTTATAAATTAAATCTGATAGAATCACATCTTTTGGCGGAATTTATCTCGTCAATCGCTTATTTGACCGCTTTTCACTGGGTAAGGTAATCAATGACACGCTTGGCTTGCGCAGTACTGCGCACAACGGTTACTAGTGTGATGAGATCGTCAAGTCATTGTTCGACATCGGAAAGGTCTTCAGCAACATCAAACCCAAACATCGGTTGAAGAAATTCATCTACCGCTTCATCTCTGTTCCTGCCAAATAGGTGAGGACAGCAAGGACGCATGTGCTCAGACTATTTGCAGAAAGACCATACGACAGACTAAACTTGTTCTGACCGCTAACTCTTATGAATTTTCTTATAGTCCCCAGCCTTTGGGTGGGGGAAGGTGTATCCGTATATGAGCAATCCTGTCTATAATGGCATTACTAAGGATTCATTGGCCTAAATCTGATGCCCCACGCGCGCGTAACAATTAAATTGGTTCGAGCAAACGGATTGGCTGCGAATTTGAGGTTTATTTAGGATTAGTCTAATAATTGTTTTTTATGCAATAGTTGTCGAGGAAATTATTGCTAAAGGCTTTTGCGCTGCGCGTCCCATATCTCCCAACTGTTTATTATGTTCTGCCAAAGGATATAGCATCCGGGACCAACCGACGACAGCGGCGTGAGATAGGCGCAAGCTATCCATATTGCAAAGGCGGTGTTTTTCTGCCCCAAAGCCTGACCGGCGTTGACAGTCTGACCGAAGCGCGAGCCTATCACTCTGCCGCAGGCAAACTGAAACAGACACAGCAGTAACGAACACACTGCTATAACCAGCAGGAATGTTATGGTCGTGTTTGCATGAAGGATGTTCTTCATGGTCGTACCCGACACTATGAGGAGCGAGCATCCCCAGAGATAGTACGACAAATCCTTCACCGACGTGATGCGCTGGCAGAGCCGCTGGGCATGATGCTTCACCAAGTAAGCCAATATCATAGGCACTACGAGCACGGTGAACACCTTATATAATATGAGCGTGAACGCCTCGAAGAAATGTATGTCGGCAGCCTGGTCGATCATCGGGAAGCAGACGGGTATGAGCAGTGCGGTGATAAGGTTGGAGATGAAGGTGTAGGTGGTCATCTCCTCAAGGTTGCCTCCGAGTTTTTGCGTGACAACGGCAGCAGCCGAAGCGCAAGGGCAAATGATACATGTCAGCACGGCTTCGGCAAGTATAAGGCTGTCGCCAACAAGACGAAATGCCATTATCACTGCCACTACTGCCGCAACCGTCAACACCTGAAACACGCCTATCCACAGATGCCACGCCACAGGGCGCAATTTACGGTAGTCGACCTTGCAGAATGTCACGAACAATACAAGGAACATGAACGTCGGGAGCATCGTGTCGAACACAGGTTCGGCTGCCGTTGCAAATCCGTCGAGCGCAGGCATGAGCGCAAAAATCAGATAAACGATTATGCCGGTACCAATAGCCACCGGCAAAGTCCAGTCTTTTATGAATCTAATCACCTGCATATAGTCATTACTTTGCGTTAAGCAAGGGCAAAAGTACAAAATAAATGGCAATATAAAGGGGCAAATATCAATAAATATGGTTCATACGATATTAGCGGCAATTAGAATGTCCTCGCCATAGCCTGATCAAGCAACGATGCAAACAATTACAATAAGGAAAACGAAAAAAAGATTTGCAACCGCAGCCTAGTTACAGACTGCCGATTGCAAATCTTTTGCTTATTGAATAAAGGGCCTATCAGTTTATGCCTCAAGCTTCTTCTCCAGACGCTCGCGTATTGCAGCGATGAATCCTGCAGAAGTCTTAGTCTGTGGAGTAACGCCTTCCATAAGTCCGGCGAGGTCCTTAGTCACGATGCCTTCGTTGAGTGTATCGAAGCAAGCAGCCTCAAGCTGGTTGCCGAAGTTGACGAGTTCGGGCAGATTGTCCATCTCACCGCGCTTGCGCAATGCACCGCTCCATGCGAAGATGGTAGCCATCGGGTTGGTAGATGTCTCCTCACCCTTCAGGTACTTGTAGTAGTGACGTGTCACTGTACCATGAGCTGCCTCATACTCATACTTGCCGTCAGGCGAAACGAGTACAGAGGTCATCATTGCCAACGAACCAAATGCTGTAGAAACCATGTCCGACATAACGTCGCCGTCATAGTTCTTGCATGCCCAGATGAAACCGCCCTTCGAACGGATAACGCGAGCTACAGCGTCGTCGATGAGAGTATAGAAGAACTCCAATCCGCGCTTCTCAAACTCTTCCTTATACTCCTCGAATACCTCGTAGAAGATAATCTTGAACTGAGCGTCATACTTCTTAGAGATGGTGTCCTTGGTAGAGAACCAAAGGCTCTGGTTGGTGTCAAGAGCGAACTTGAAGCATGAGTGAGCAAACGAGCGAATAGACTTGTCGGTGTTGTGCATAGCCTGGAGCACGCCAGCGCCCTTGAATGTGTGTACTACTACCTCCTCGTGCTTGCCGCTTTCGCCGTCGAATACGAGCTTGGCAACGCCCGGCTCGTCAGCGCGAATCTCAACACTCTTGTATACGTCGCCATATGCGTGACGTGCGATGGTGATAGGCTTCTCCCAGTTGCGTACTGCCGGATGGATGCTCGGGATAGTGATAGGAGTACGGAATACGGTACCGTCGAGGATAGAACGTATAGTGCCGTTCGGACTCTTCCACATCTGATGGAGCTTGTACTCGTCCATACGCTGATGGTTAGGTGTAATGGTGGCGCACTTCACAGCCACACCAAGACGCTTTGTAGCCTCAGCAGCATCCTTTGTAATCTGGTCGCCAGTCTCGTCACGTTTAACCAGACCGAGATCGTAATATTCTGATTTGAGGTCGACGAACGGAAGGATAAGCTCATCCTTGATCATCTTCCACAATATACGGGTCATTTCATCGCCATCCATCTCCACAACCGGAGTGGTCATCTGAATTTTCTTTTCCATAGCAGTATGATTTTTGAGTTTTGAATTTTGAGTTTTGAATTGTTGCCGATGGCAATTAGGAGTTTTGAGTTTTGAATTTTGAGTTTTGAATTGTTGTCTGCCAATTCAAAATTGAATAATTCAAAATCGGCGTAGCCGACAATTCAAAACTCAACATTCAAAATTCCTAATTGCTTCATCGCTTCGATGAAGCATAGTAATTCATCAAGCATCCGTCTGCCAAGATCTGACGCTCGTTGGCTGTCAGGTTCTGGAAGAAGAGGTGTATAGGCTTAACGCCGTCCTTGGTGATTACCTGAGCGTCAATCTCCTCCTTGCCTGCGAGAATAGCCTCGCGTATGCCGGGGATGAACACCTTATCGCCCGGCTCGTAGTTGAACTCTACGTCCTTAGCGATGGTGAACGGAACGATACCCCAGTTGATACAGTTAGAGCGATAGCGCTTTGTGGCATACTCGTAGCAGATGTTGGCGTCGCCACCGAGCACCTTCTGACAGCTGGCAGCCTGCTCGCGTGCCGAACCGTCACCAGGACGATTAGCGAATACGCATGAGCCGAACGATGTATTCTCAGCAGTAGCACCTACAGCCTTCAATGCCTCAGCCACATTCTCGCTTACATTGCCCTCACGGCGTGCGAGGTCCTGCTTCTGAATCTCCTTGCTCAGTCCTACGTATTCAGGTACACGGCGTGAGAGAGCGAACTCAGAGAGCTTCAACGGATTAGAACGGTAAGAGCTGGTTTCGCCCGAAGGAATAAGCTCATCGGTCGTTGTGACGGGGTCGTGGATAACGGCAGCAAGTTCAACGAGCATGTTCTCCTGCATCGGATACATCTTAGGCCAGTCCTTGATGTTCGGACCATAGCGCAGTTCGGTCTCAGGACGAGCCTTGCCGAATCCGTTGTAGACGCGGCACTTGTATATCTTGTCGTCGTAAACGTATGGCTTGTGTGTGTTCTCATACTCAACGTCGGTAGCAGCTGTGATAATGCCACCGTTGGCAGCAGTAGCTGCGATAGAGCGTGCGTCCATAAGTGCTACCAATGAGAGCTGACCCTGACCCGGTTTAGAACCCTCACGGTTGGGGAAGTTACGAGTTGTATGACGTATACTCAAACCATTGTTTGAAGGAACGTCGCCTGCGCCGAAGCACGGACCGCAGAATGCCGGCTTCATCACAACGCCTGCCTCAATCAAGTCGGCTGTGATGCCCTCGCGTGTCACTGCCATTGAAACCGGAGTCGACTGCGGATAAGCCGAAGCTGTGAAGTAGTCGTTACCGATGTTCTTGCCCTTGAGGATGGCAGCAGCCTCAGCGAGGTTGTCGTATGTACCGCCCGAGCAACCGGCTATGATGCCCTGGTCTGCCTGAACCTTTCCGTCAACCACCTTGTCAACAAGATGTACGTCCACCTTATCGCCGAAACGCTTCTTTGCGTCTTCCTCGATGCGTGTAAGTATACCTACCGGATCGGCCTGGAGTTCGTGTATTGTAACGGCGTTCGACGGATGGAACGGCAGTGCAATCATCGACTCCTGTGTAGAGAGGTCGATGCGTATCATCATATCGTAGTAAGCCACGTCGCCCGGCTTCAGTTCGCGATAGTCCTGCGGACGCTCGTGTATTTCGTAATGGTGCTTCACCTCATCGTCGGTAATCCAAATTGAGCTCAAGCAAGTGGTCTCGGTGGTCATGATGTCGATGCCGTTACGGAAGTCGATAGGCAGATTCTTGACGCCAGGACCTGCAAACTCAAGCACCTTGTTCTTTACCACGCCGCTCTCGAATGTAGCCTTGACGAGCGAGATGGCAACGTCGTGCGGACCAACACCCTTCTTAGGTGCGCCCTCAAGCCATACCAATACCACCTCAGGAGCGTTGATGTCCCATGTGTTCTTAAGAAGCTGCTTCACGAGCTCGCCGCCTCCTTCGCCGACACCCATATTGCCCAACGAGCCGTAACGAGTGTGTGAGTCGGAGCCGAGTATCATGTTGCCGCACTTCACCATCATCTCACGTGCATACTGATGGATGACAGCCTGATTAGCAGGAACGTATATGCCGCCATACTTCTTGGCAGCCGAGAGACCGAATACGTGGTCGTCCTCGTTGATGGTTCCGCCCACAGCGCAGAGTGAGTTGTGGCAGTTGGTCATTGCATAAGGCAGCGGGAACTCCTCGAGTCCGCTGGCGCGTGCCGTCTGAATGATACCTACGTATGTTATGTCGTGCGACATCATAGCATCGAAGCGAATGCGCATCTTGTTGCCCTTACCGCCGTCGACATCATGCGAGCGCAAAATGCCGTATGTGATAGTGTTCTCGCGGGCCTCATCGGGGGTCATACCCTGATAGTTGTCGCGGATTTCATTTCCGTTGAGGAGATAGACTCCATGATTGATAAGTTCCACCATAATGTCAATGTTTTTAGATTTTCAAAATATAAAGTTAGTAATTATTTACGATTTAACGTTGTTTGCGTTAACAAAATTGACTAAAATGCATTAAAAACACACTTTTTCGGTATATTTGTTGCAAATTATTCAATCTTTTCGCGTTATTCCGAACAAAAAGACAACGAGCGCAAGCATATCCGCACTGCCTCCAGGCGAGATGTTACGACTAACGAAATCGCGGTTCAAGTCGTCAATTCCTGCTTCGGAGAAGTCCTCAAGCAGGTGTCTTGCCAGGGTCTTCACGTTGAGCATCGTGGCGTAGTCGGTGCGATATACGATGTTGGTATCGTCGAGGTCGCACATGATACGCAGCAGGGTCTTGTGCTTTACGTACGAGTCGTCGCCCTTGATGCGTGTCTCGTAGAACGGTAACCATTCGCCGAAGAGCTGGATGTAGCCTTCGCGCGCATTGTCGAGCGCACTCTTCAGACTGCCTCCAGCCTGAGCTGTTTGTTTGGCTTGGCTGCCGTGTGTGCCTCTGGTGTCGGGGAAACCATTGGCAAGTTGTATTATTATGGCAGAAAGCAAGTCGCCAGGCACGTACTCTTTGCCGTGAGTTGTTGTTGCCACTTTGCCTCTACCTATTATATATGTCGCTGCTGTCACTGCCAGTCCCATTGAGAAGAGCGCTCCCTTGTAGGTATTTACGCCTCCGGTAGACTTGAACATGGCTTTCTCTGCCTCTAAGCCTATGCTTACTATGTCGTTGTGGGTGGGCAGTTGGGGGCTGTCATAGCCCAGTGTGGCGAGCTGTACGAAGTATGGATGCATTGCGCGTATGCTGCGCATCATCAATGCATGGTCCATGTCGCGGTGTGCTCCGCTGTCGTGGGTGTCCACGAGTCCCGGCTTTGGCGTAGTGTTCAGCTCTGCCTTCAAAGCTCGTGTTGCCAAGTGGGCTACTATGTAAGGTATTGTGGTTGGCGGAACGAGCCGTGCAGCCAGTGCGAGATGATTCTCTACTATCGCCTTGCGCACTCTCGATGCGCTCACCGCTACCCCACTCTGCTGCAGTCGTGCCACCTCGCGCACGTCGGGCAGCATGCTCTTCATCAGTTCGTTGTAGCGTCGGGTCAGCGGGTCGTCGGGTTCGGTTCCCACGAAACGCACCGTTACGCCTAATGCCGGTGCTATATGTCGTCTGTATAGGTCGATGTCGAGTGTCATCTGAGTGTCTGACGCATCCGAAAGACTCTTCAGGAAGTACGTGGGGAATGTGGTTGCGCTTATGGAGTATTCGCTGCCGTCGCACACCACTACATTATTAATATGTGCCACTCCCCTGACAATCATTGCCTTGCGTTCGTCATAGCCAAACATCGAGCAGTCTTCTCTCACCACCAGTATATATAATGTGTCCACTTGTTGTGCCGCCTGCTCTATCAGATAGCGGTGGCCAAGCGTGAACGGGTTGCAGTTCATTATGATTATGCCGCTTTGCGGCATAATCAGGTGTGGTGTTGAGGGGTTGAGGTGGTGAAGTTTGCCATTGGATTTTTCACTTTTCACTTTTCCCTTTTCCCTTTTCAACTCTTCAGAATACCTCTTTATTCCTCCAATGCCCGTCTCCATCAGAATAGCCTTTGGCGCTTCGGCGAGGAGTCGGAACGACATGCTCTCGAACATCTGTCGGTTTTGCGGTTTGGTGAAGAGTTTCACGCATTGATGTCCGTCGGCGTTGGCATGTGCAATGAGATGCGACACAATCTGGTTGGCTACAGCCTCGCCCTTATGTTCGTCAGCCACAGCCACACATTTTATTACGCCTCCTTTCAGTCCACCACCGGCTACTATTTCGTCGGTAGTCTCGTCGACAAGGGCGGCGTAGTAGTCTACATCGTCAAGACGCAGGCCGTTGTCGCCCAGAAACTGTTCTATGCGGCGACGCTGGCGGGGTATGGATGGATTTAGCTGTATCAGTTCCAATGTGAGTACGGATTGTTAATGTTAATGATAATCGTTAGTTGTTTGACCTGTAAAGATTTAGGTTTGCTGCTGTAGGGCATAGTCGTCAGTCATCTGCCTTATCCTTGCCCATATCTCCTCTTGTGTGTGCCACCGCATTCGCATGCAGTATCTGGCTTCATGGTCGCATACGAGACAGCGTCGGGGTTGCCCTCCTACTCTGCCGCGCGACACCGGGATGCCTTGCTTGTCAATCACGTCGATGTCGAACAGACGACCCAACGGATGTGTGTCCTCAATCTCTACAGCCACGCGCTTTGCCTCAAGCAATGGCAGCGGGGTAATCAGATAGGCTTCATAGCCAGTATTAAGGTCGCGTTCGATAAGGCATCCCTCATCATTAGTTTTCAGTTCATTGGTTAGTAATTCAGTTTCAGGTATCAGTTCATCACTTCTCATTAATTCGTCTGTGTTCTTCACTCTTCGTTCTTCACTCTTCACTCCGAACGCCTTTCGCATAGCCTCAACGGCAGCATGCGCTACGGTGAGCGACTGAAGGTTACGCTTCACGCTTCCTGGCATAACCACCGTCAGACACACCAGTGTCTTTCCCGAGTGTTCAGCCATCAGCTTCTGCTGCATAGCATGGCGTGCATCGCGGCTCGCCAGAAGTTCGTCAAGCGTAATAGGCATATTTTTCATTTCATTAGTTATTTACAGAGTTATTGCGTGTCGATGGCATTATGCCGTCTGCACGATTAGGTATCTCTCACAATGCTATTGTGAGGGCGATCTTGAAGCGAAATGAAAAGGGAATGAGGGCATCCACCGCAAGGGCTAATAACACTACCCACGTAAATACGAGAACACTCCCTTCCACAAAATGCTGAAAAGAACCGCCTTCGATACTTACGCTCACGCGAGTGGTATGTATAGATTTAATTTTATGGCGTAAAGTTACATCATTTGCTCGAAACAAACAAATTTTTACGCCTAAAAATTCGTATATTCCGCCATTATAGACTACTTTGCTTGACAAATGCAAAATCATAGGAGGCTATAGCGTCCCCGTTATAGCCTGCGCAATCAGCTATAACTTGCTGACATTCAGCTTGCGCAGGCTACGGCGAGGACGCCATAGCCTCCTATTTTTTATTTAATAAAATCTGTTCCTCTCATTGAAACTCTCACCAGCCTCAGCGCTATACTGGATATATCCTTAAACACACGACATGCCACAATGCGACCCTTGTTGTCATATTCATACAGAAGGTTCTCGCGTATCTTGATCAAGTATGCTGACAGATGGAATTGGGCATACATAATAGATCGATATGGTGACGTATTACCTACAATGAGGAATTTCTCGAAAAGTATGGAGATTATATTTCTGCATCAGAACTGGGCGGTTCTATAAAGCCACATGCATAGCTTTTTATCTACCATAATGCTACTTTTCCTGCAATCCCCAAATCAATGGTTGCAGTTACCACACCAAGAGCTTTGAATACTCTTCGCATAGTAGGTATTGTTATACTATAACCTCTTTCCAAGCGAGAAATCTGCGCTCTTTTCACACCTATACGCTCACCAAGTTGTTCTTGTGTCAAGTTCTGTTCTATGCGAGCCTTCTTGATGGCTTCTCCCAAACGGTATGCATGCAATGCTTCATCCACATCACTTTCAAAAGCATCACGTTTTGGAGTGCCA
>ERZ1034687.964-NODE-964-length-16685-cov-6.354961_pt1 | contig 16685 bp, 20 predicted proteins | sample MGYA00520704_ERZ1034687 | MGnify/ENA primary metagenome ERZ1034687 (study PRJEB33766, sample SAMN09781762) | gut metagenome | biome: gut microbiome | host: Homo sapiens | place: Madagascar | study: EMG produced TPA metagenomics assembly of the PRJNA485056 data set...
TGCAGTAGATCACGCCGCTGCGCAAGTCTGGGCAGTAGGTCGGTCTGCCGTACAGGTCAGACGGTATCGCCAAAAACTCTTCCCTACTGGAAACAGGTCTGCCCAGCAGCCAACCGCCGTCCTGTACCGACTGCTGAACAGGCTGCTGCCCATTCATCGGCTGAGGACGCTGCGGCTGTGCCTGTGGCATCTGCGTGTTCGGCAGGGGAGTGGTTGTACTCATACCACCATAAGGATTGACAGGCTGTTGCGGAACATAGGGCGCTCCGGGTGTCGGGTAATAACTCATAGTTCATCCCTCCTATTGCACCCAGTGTACCGTACCGGGAGAAAACAAGAGACAACGAAGGTACAACGAAGGACAAAAAGCTTGATTAAAACTTGATTATTTTAAGCAAAAAAGAAAAGCGCCCACACGGCACAAAGCCGCATGAGCGCTTGAAAAATAAATAACCCCCGATGCTCCAAACGGAACACCGGGGGATTTCTGCGTCTCCCACATGGTACGCACTGCAAGGAGGCGGGTGGGAGACTGTTCAGCGCCGAATCTGGCGACTGCTTTTTTAATTCTCCGTTAAGCACGGAGTTGGCTCTTGGACGCTCCGACCTAATGCGCATCGTTGAGAGGCCGGTCGGGTTTCCTTGGGTATATTATACCACAAATCGTGCAAAAAGAAAACAGCGTAACCATGATGGCTGGAACCCATCAAGATTACGCTGTAGACTGAGCCATATAGAACTAAACCTCTAAGTAAGATATAATTCTAAAGGCACTTAGCACGTGTTATGAGTGTATCACACATCAAGCACTTTGTCAATGCTTTTTAGCCGGTAGCCTATCGCCGTCCGGCTGTAATGTGTTTGTGCTGCAATGTCCGGCAACGGAAGCCGCTCAACGTACCGCAGTAAGGCTATCTTACGGTCTACCCTCCCAAGCGGTGCGTTTTTGATGGCGGCGGTCATCTGCTGTCGGTCAAGTCCTTGCAGCGCAGCGGGCAGCACTACACGAGCCGCCGCCACAGGCAGCACCGAGCCAGAAGGGCTGCGGGAGCTGTCCGGCGTTACGCACCATCACGGTGACGTTACCGAGATGGTCAATTTCGCCGCATCTCTTGATTTCGCAAAATCGTTTCTGCTTGTATGTAGTGCTTGCCATGATAGCCTCCTTACTGCTTTTCCAGCGCCGCTTTCATGCGGTCAAAGAAAAACTGGATGACCGTGCCGATGGTTTCATCGGTGATGGCCCACGAAATAAATCTGCCCCACTTGCTGGCGTTCAGGGCCGTGCGGAGTATCTTGACGCACCACGCCTTGCGTTCTGCGCCGCGCTTGGTGCCCTGAATTTCATGCTCTGCCTGCTCGATCAGGTCGAGGACAGTGCCCTTGACAGCGGCACCGTAGCCCAGGCGGATGCAGCCCAGGGCATAAAAGACAAAGCCTCCCAGCATAAGCACGAGGGCCACAGGGGTGGGAAGTGCGGTCAACAAATTACTGATTGCTTCCATGATTGGTGACTCCTTTCAAAAGATAGTTGTCGATGTCGGTGCGGCTCTTCTGCATCCCCTCGCGGTTGTTGCCGGACAGCTGCGCGTCCAAAAGGTTGCGTACCCCGTCGAGGGTGAGGCGGCTCACCTCGTCGATTCCATCAAATCGGCTCAGGTCGCGCTTGAGCGCCGCTGCGTGCTGAGTTGTGACGGTTTCCACAGCGCCCAGCCGTTTCTCGATAGCGTCCAGCCGCTTGTCCTGCGCGGCGTCCGGCTCTTTGGCTTTTTTGATGTATTTGTGGATAATGTCCAGTACCTTGTCCAGCGCGGACACAAAGCCAAAGGCGGCCACCAAAGCAGCGGCAACGACTTTTAGTGCTTCGTAAAGCTCGATCATGCGCCCTCCCGGAGACGGGTCAGACCCTTCTTGCGGATGATACGGGGGTAGTTGAGGGTGGTCACGTTGAGGTCTACGTTGCCCGTGATGCCCGGCACGCGGCCCTTGCTGGTGTGCTGGTGGGCGTTGTAGTGGTAGCCAACGGCGGGAGCCTTGCCCGTGTAGTCGGCCAGCCAGACGTCCCAGCGGTTTGCCAGACGGCCCATGTCCAACTCATAGCTGTAGCCCGTGTAGGTGTACAGCTGGGCATAAAAGCCCATCTTCTCCACCTGTTCCAGCGCATAGGCGGTGAGGTTGGTGAGGTCGAGGGTGCTCATGGGCTTGAGCTTGTTTTCCTCCACGTCCACCGCAAGGGGCATGGTCAGCTCCTTGCCGTAGACTGCCTGCCGCACAAGGGCCAGTTCTGCATCGGCCATTGCTTCGCTGGTGGCGTAGGTGTAGTAGTACACGCCCACGTCCAGCCCGGCAGCCCGGGCGTTTTTGTAGTTGGTCTCAAAGGTGGGGTCGATATACAGGCCATCTGCCCGTTTGGAGAGCTTTTTGTTGGTGGATACCGTCTTGAGCATGACGCCCCTGTAGCCAGCCGCTTTGACCTTGCGCCAGCCGTCGAGGGTGATTTTGCCTTGATAGCGGCTCACGTCGAGATAGCGGTAGGGCGGCTCGCCCGTCCAGCCGGGCACGGTGTCCACAGTGGGCACTTTTTCAGGAGCGGGGGCGTCCGACTCCTCTGCCTTGTCTCCGGCAGCGTGGGAGAGGGCTGCCAGCAGCTTGGAAATAAACTCGAAAAATTCTTTCATTCCACACCGCCTTACTGTCCGAGGGCTTCTTTGATAGCTTCCAGGTCGTCGGTGGTCAGGGCCGGGTAATCTGCTGCGATGTCCTCAAAGGTCTCACCAGCAGTCAGCCGGATGCGGAATGCCCGCACCATGATGCGGAGCTTCAAATTGCTGTTCAAAGTCTTCATTCGTTGCTTCCTCCAATCAAATCAGCCATCATGAGCACAAGGTCGTTGTTTGCCGCTTCCAGAGCGTCCATGCGCCCCGGCACGGCTTCCAGCTCTGCCTTTTTCTTTGCTTCGGCGGCAGCGGCTTCTTCTGCATTTTTCTTGGTTTCGGCCTGTGCAGCCAGCTCCTCAGCAGTGTACAGGTGGTACACCTGCACCTGCTCTTCTTCGTCCCATGCGTCTTTTGCTTCTACGCCGGGCACGTCCACCACTTTCTGCACGTCCTTGCCGCCGTTTGGGTACTCGGCAAGGGTCTCGTAGTGGCTGACTTCTTCTACGCCTGCCACAGCATCATGGTGGATGGTCTGTGTCTCGGGCTTGAGGTAGCCTTTCGTCAGGTCGGGGCTTTCAATGGGGTTTCCGTTGGTGTCAATAATTTTCACGGTTTAACGCTCCTTTCTTTAGGCAATGCGCTTCCAAGCATACATAGTGATGTAGGGGGGCATATTGTTGTGAGCTCCGGAGCCTCCTGTTGACATCAAAAAAGATCTAGTGGCAAACCATTCGCCAGAGTTGATTGACACCAGCTTGTATAGTGCAGATGAAATGGCTCCATTATTTGCCTCATCTCCGCCATATCTTATTTTGTGTTCGTGATTTGGCATTTCGGATGTCGTCAACGTATGCTTCGCCTCACCCCCCGTACTCCCCGCCGCATAAGTATCACCAGCGGCCAGGATGAATCGGTCTTTAATTTGCTCCCACGTGCCACCGAAAAGGCTTGCCGGGGATGTGGGGTCGCTGCTGATGTACAGACTTCCTACGGGGTGGTCTCTTTCGACTACCGCCGCAAGGACTTGCTGATAGATAGCATAGGCATCAGGGCCAATGCCATTTTTGAGCTCTCCTAGTGCCATTGTTTCTCCTTTCAGTCGGTACGAAGCCAAGTGTAAGTAAAGTATGCCGGGGGTTGGACGGTATCGGATGCTCCATATAGCGGATTGCTTTCTGACGCTGAAAAAATAAGTTTGTCCCAGCTATATACATCTGTTCCATCAACAGATGTATATATTGTATTTGTTTTAAACTCAGTTTTCTTGAAAGCGCCCGTTAAATCCGAATCGGGTAAAGAGCCTCCTTCTTTTACAGCCGATGGAACTCGAATGTTCCCCCATACGCCTTCAATATTCGGCAGTCCAGCCTCTACCGTTGTACCAGCTGGGTGCGTGTTGCTTGCACCCATTAACACCCTATCTTGCGCAATCTTTTCCCACGTGCCGCCGCCAAAAGTTACGGACGGATTTTCAGGGCTAATCGTTTGATAAATACTACCCACAGGATGTGCCGCAAGCAGGAAGTTGGAATAGATTGAGCCGTCACCATAGAACTGGCCACCATACTTGATGGGATACCACCGGGCGGAAATTTCCGCAGTCGGAATGTTGTGTGCACGGATACGGATAGCCCCGGTTCGAGTTTCGGGGTTTACAAGCATAGCTTTACTGGCTACGTCTGCGCTTGCAGGGGCGATGCTGACAGATACCACAGTCGTGGACGTAACATCTGCTGTAATATCAATGTAATGCGGGTACTCTGCAACCTCCGTGTCTGTTTGCCACCCCGTAATTGGAATGGAAAGATCATGTGGAACGACGGAATCTGCTTTGCCCGCCAGCGCGTCACCTGTGGCCTTTGCGTCGGCTGGGGCGTCGGAGACGGTGAGAGTTTTGTCGATCATATCCACCGTGCTGTTGGTGGTCATAGAACCAATTGCCATTCAGTTCACCTCATTTTTTGCCAGCAGGACCACCACAATGTTGATGTCTGCCGTTGGCCTGTTCTTTGCATAGACGCGGATGTACCCGTCAAAGGTCTCCATCGTTGCGCTCAGGCCCGGAGTGGAGAGCGCTTCGGTGGTGTTTTCCAACGCGGCCATGCCCATTGGTACTTTTTCAATAGAAGAGTCTTCCAGCGTCAAATCGCATTGCCACTGGTTGGCCCCCACAGTGTTTTCTGCCTGTACCCATCCATTGGCAGGTACCGTCAGGCTATAGGTGCGGGAACCTACCGCAAACACCGAGAGAGTAAACTTCACATCGCCGTCCGGCGCGTTCACTGCGTACAGACGCACGCTGCCATCCTGCGTCTCAATGATATTCGCCACCCGCGCCACGAAAGCTATCATAGCGCTCTCCGGCAAAACCGCCGCAAAGGCGTTCCACTTGGCGGTACAGTCCGCGAGGGCCACGTCCGCATAATAGCGGTAAATGCCGATGGGCGTTTCCAGCGCCGTCCACCCGGCCTGCGGGGCCGTCAGGGTAAAGGTGCGGGAGTATCCGCCGCCGTAGCCTTTGGCGTTCTGCGTCACCACTTCTTTGGCAGCTTCCGAGTAAAGCTTGGAGCTTGCTTCAGACGCAGCGGCAGCTTCTTTGCTGGCAAGAGCGCTGTCTGCGTAGCCTTTGATAAGCTTCGTTACATCGTTGGCGGCGTTTTCTGCGGCAGCTTCCGCTTCCTTGCGGTTTTCCTCCGACTTCTTTGCGGCAGCTTCCGCCTGTATACGCGCAACGTCTGCGCCTGCAACGTCACTTAAAGTATTCAGCGTCTCCGCGTTCATCGGAGTGCCTTCAACCTCAGGTTCATCATTGCGAACCAACGTGACAACTTCCGATGTGCCATCGGATTTTTTCATTGTCCATCGGCCTGGGTACTTTGCCTTGCGGTCAACAAATACCATAGTAAGGTTCACCTCCACAAATTGGCTCGTCACAGTAGAGCAAATGGTCGTTTGCGATTTGCTCTATCTTGGCCAGGATTTCTTCAATTTCATTCATGGTCTGGTACGTCAACTTGTCCATGCTGGTTGGAGTGCTTGGCAGGCCACCTGGGCCGCTGCACTTGGCCCGAATGTTGGATACGTTCGATAGCCAGCGATTTGCGTCGCTTGTGGTCATGTATCCTTCTGCCGTCCAGTTCGTCTTGATAGAAACAGACGCGCCAAGTGTAGCCGCAAGCTCGGACACACCGCTTTCAATGCGGTTGTAGTCCATGTAGCTCAAAGCGCCCTTCATACCAGCTGCCCATTCTATCTGCTCTTCTTCTGTCCACGTTCCAACGTTGGCTTTATCGTGCAGTTCGTTTACGCGGTCAACGTCTGCCTGCGTGCGGTCTGTAATCCATATTGCCATAAAGCCTCCTTACAGCATAATGCGCCCGTTAACATCGACTTCAACGTCGTTGGGGAAGGTGAAGGCAGGAATAACATATTCCTTTTCTGTAACAATTTGAACGTCAGAACTAATTCCGTAGGAAGTGCCTCTGGCCCAAAAAACAATGTTTCTGTATGGGGTTCCACTTATCATATAGTTCAAGTCCCAACCGTCGTAGGCATTAGAAAGCTTGTAATCGAGCCTTGTTCTTGTCCAAGCAAATTTTCCATCAAGAATTGCATAATAGAAAGAAGCAATGTTAGAAAGGATGCTGCCCTCATGAGGAACGTCAGGAGTGCTTGTATACTCGCCCAGCTCTGTTGCCGACAAAACGAAAGCTTTCCGCCGAATTGTTTTATAGGAGTCATAATGGTATGCTTTGTTGTCTTCGTCATCATAGCTAAATGTAGTGAAGTAAGTTGTAATCGCTGTATCACCCATTTTGCTACGGATGGAATCAGAAAAGTTGTTTGGCCATGTGCTATTTACCCAACTATCAAGTTCGCTGCCATCATAGTTATCGGAAACATCATTTTTTTCAGTATACGACTTCCCTTTATCTTCGTTCCATCTGCGAACGCTTTCAAACCCCATCTGCAACATCAAATTGCGCCCGTTGCCGTTCAAGCCGCTTTCGTAGTTGTGCTTAACAAGAGCGATGCGCACAGTTTCGTTGCCTTTTGCAAGCGCAAGAATCGTGCCTTCGGGAATAGTGTCCAGAGTGGATGCATAAGCCGTAACGGCGCAGGTGAGGCGTTCTTCGGCGGCGGTGACAGTGATAGTAGCATTGCCTTTTTTGAGCCAGGTCACGCGGCAGGTCGAAGAGCCGTTGCTCTTGGCTACGATATCCAGCCGAACGACGTCAGATGGAGATGCAGACCAGTTGATTTCAGGAGCCCCGTAGTTATTAGGTGTAAACGTTGCGGTGATATCCTGCGGGGAACCCCAACGAACGCCAAGAGCGCGTGTGCTCAAGTACAAAGAAGGAGAATTGTTGATGACCGGGACTGACGAACTGACAGAACCAACGTATGCCGAAACGACAGCATTGCCCTTACGGTTGTACTTGACCTCACAAGTAGACTTGCCGGATTCGTTTGTAAGAACGCGAAGCGTGACGATTCCTTCCGGCGAAGCACGCCAGCTGACAGTTGGCAAGTCAGGGTCATAAGGCAGAAGTTCTGCGGTCAACACCTTCGGTTCGTTGTAAATCAACGACAGAGAAGAAGGAGACAAGGACACGGAAGAAACGTCTGCCAGGATATAGCCGGAAAGCGTTCCTTTGAAGCAGCCCGTATACTGGTATTTGCTTTCCGTTACAAAGACGCTGGATGCGTAGCCAAAGTTGTGATTAAATTTCACATGGTCAAACGCATCAATGTGTGGACTGGCACGATACTCAAGCTCGACCTTTTTGCGGTTTGCCAGCATCGCATAAGCTTCGGTAATGGAGTTCTTGCTCTTGACAAGCATTGCTTCAGTCAGAAGCTCATTGCTGACAGTCTGGGTGACACCTTCCGAATTGGAACCTTCCGGGTACAGATGCTCTGTGCCATTGACGTTGCAAGACACATTCTTGACGCGGGATGCAAAGGAGATTTCGGGCCACTGGAAGTTATTGATAACAGGAATCTCGTAGACTTCCGTGCCCTCTTCTGCGGTCAGGGTGACTCGTTCAATGCGGATGTGGCCGTCTCGCGTCTGATACAAAGCCATGCCAGCGGCGTTTGCGGCCAATTGCAGAATGTCCGAGTTCTTGTACGAGGTCTTTTCGGAAGAAATATCAGTGCTGTATTCTTTCAGTTCTTCGGAGATGTAAAACGAAGGAACGTTAGAGGGCAACGTCTCCAATGCGTCGTAGCACATCTGATAGAGCGTGCCTGTCTTCCGACCCGTGTAGTTCGAGGTCATCATGAACTCAAGGGCATCACGGGCCGTGAAAGACGCTTCCAACCCATTAGAGGGGACGCTCCACTCCGAAAGATAGAACTTGCCGCCGTTAATCCACTGTGTCTCCCCATCCACATCCATGCCGTAACGGACGTTCACTTCCTGCCGCTCATACAGGTATCGGAACATACCGCGAGGGTTGATAGCATCCCACGTTTTCTGGCTGTTGTCCAAAGAAAATTCGATGCTATCCTTTGGCAGCTGCGCCGCAATCGGGTCACGGCTGGACGTGTGCGTGTACGAAACAAGGTCTTTTTTGTTATACACTTTGTGGAAGCCGACCATAATCCATTCGATACGAGCACGACGATTCGGAACGCTCCATTCCAGAATGTCTATCGCAATAGAATCGTAGCCGTAAATTTCCCACTCTGTTTCGGAATAAACGTTCTTGTTATTCGATACGGTAAGGGTGCTTACGGTAGCTGTTCCCTTATAAGCCGTGAGCTTGAACTTGGTTGCCCACTCATTCATCATGGACGACCAAACAATCGTCAAGCCGGGAACGGCACGTGTATGCACGCTGCCAAACGAAAGGATGATGCGCGGGTGGCTGGAATCGCTTACAAGCGTCTGACTGATAAAGCCAGCATCCGCATAGGGGACAGAATCCGGCAGCAGTCTGAAACTTCCGTCCAGAACGTGCAGATTTGTTTCCCCAGTTGCGTATTTCGTCAATGTGCGGTCGGATTCCTTCGTGGTATTTTCGACATTGCCAAAAGGAACCTGTGCAGTTGCGCTTGCAGTAGCGTCCTCCTGAGCCCCCGGTTCGGTGCTGTCGTAGGAAATCTCAACAAACTCTTCCGGCACAAGCGTGTCATTGAACTTGTTGAGCCATGCTTGAGATGGATGTTCCATACATCAAACCTCCCAATATTTCCAATGATAGCCACCTGACGTTTTTAAGTGTCCAGTGCAAACGGACGAAATATTATGGCTACTACATTTTGCCCAATCTCCAGCATCAGCAAGACAATCAAATATTTTCCCGGTTTCAACACAAAGAACTTTACGAGCTTTTGGATTTTTTCCGCGAATATAAACGCCAGTTTTACTTTCAGAAATATGCTTACAATGCTCTGGAGAAAATTTGACGCCTTTTCTTTGCTCACTGAGTTTTTTTCTTTGCTCTTCAGTGAATTTTGGCCCAGGCTTTCCAATACGAGCAACCGAAAGCTTCTTTTTCGTTTCTTCGCTTAATGGATGGCCTCTGCCCATATGATGGGCAGAATTAAGCTTAACAGAAGATGGATGTTGTTTGCAGCCTTTGCGACCACCAGAAGCCAAATTATAGCCAAATTCTGTTTCGTTTGAACGATACTTTTCGATGTAAAACCTTTCCAGAAGGAAAGCTTCTTCCTGATTTGGCGATGAATCCAAAATATCGACTGAAAAATTTTCCCAGCCATACTTTTGAATTGCTTCATAGAATAATCGAGAGCCCTTATAGTGCTTTCCGCTTCTCGCTCGTCTTTCGAGTCTTTGATAGGTGGTGCCGATATAATATTTTCCAGACGGAGAAGTGTAGCGATAAATTTTATAAATTTTATCCATAGAACACCTACATTAGCATTCAATGAGCGATAATGCGCAATCTTTCCAGCCCATCACCTTGCCAGTTTTGGGCCCTCTACGCCACATACCAGCCGTTCGGTCGGAAACGTACATCTGCCGCGTCTCATACGCATTGGTGGTCTGGTTCAGGAACCGAACGGAGCAATAGAACTTCGTAGTGAAAGGGCCAATGGCAGCGGCCCATTGTTCGGCGGTGAGGTAGTTCCACTTCACGGAGACCTTCGCCACGTCATGCCGAACAACGGAGCCGACCACCTTGCCTTGCACATTACGGCCAGAGTCAACGATCGTGCTGGTCGTTGCTTCATAAGAAGACGGCTCAGGCATTTCTCTGCCGTCAATCGTAATGAGCGCCGGAATCGCCAAAATGAGCCACCTCCTTAATAGCTATAGGCTTCGTTGCCCATGATGGTGCGCCCACGATCACTCTGTGTTTTCTCAACAGATGCCGTGATTTGCTTGCCATCAAGGTAAAATTTGAAGACGTTGTTTTTGTCCTCGCTTCCATAACGCTGCTTGTAGTCCAGCAGGGCATTATAAGCGCCGTTGTAGACAGCCTCTTTGATTTCCGATGCGCTAAGTTGCTGCGTTGTACTGGCAGCGTAGCTGCTCTGCAATCCGCTGTTTGCATCGTTATACTGAGACGTGCCGGGAACGTTGCTGTAATCAATCTGTCCCAAGTCGGACTCGTTGTAGCCAGTGGAGCCGTAGGAACTGCCGGAAGAGCTCTTTTTGCCGCCTAATCCACCAACGATGCTGGCGATGGAAACAGCCAGAACAGCCGCAGCGCCCAAAGCAACCAAGCCAGCAGGGATACCGAAAATAGTAGCAGACAGAGCCGCGCCGATGGCATGAAGCATTGCCACGAACGATGCGCCGATGGTGGAAATCAGAGTGCCCATAGACGCATAGATGGTCGGGAACGCGCTTGCAAGACCGCCAGACAACGCCGCGCTGATTGCCGTAGCAACGGATTTTAGCGGGCCTTTCACGGCTTGGAACGTCGAGCTAAGAGAACCGCCAAGCTGTTTGGTCTTTTGCAAAATCTCACCGAACTTCGAGGTAATGCCGTTCAGCAGCTCGCCGCCAATCTGGTACGCCTGTGCGGACAGCGTAGACAACGCATTGATCAGCTGCGTGCTCAGGTCGGTAATCATGTTGGTTGCGATGGTTTTGATTTGAGTGCGCTGCTCTTCGCCCATTGCGTGCCACAACACGGCAGCAATCGTCGTACCGATTGTCTTCACGTCGCCGCTCTGAGCAGCCTGCCAAAGATTCTGGATGGTGCCGAAGAAATCATTCTGCAAGTTGGTATCGAGCTGCTGCCAAGTACTGGTGAGGGTCTGGTCAAGGTTGTTTACGAAACCAATACCAGTCTGCTTGCCATGCTCGATGAACTGGTTGCCAGCATTGGTGACGCCATTGATAAGCTCTTGCATGGCTGCATCAACATAACCTTGAGCGGCGGTGATACCGTTGGCGAGGCCCTGATCGATGTAAATACCGAACTGTTCAAAGACTTTAGAGGGGGAGTGGATATCGGTTTCAGTGGTGAATTTGTCAATGATAGCTTTGGCAAGGCCGCCAACGGTTTTCTTAGCATTTTCAATGCCTTGATTGATACCGTTAATCAAACCTTGAACAATATTCTTGCCATAATCCAAAAACTTTGCAGGGAGATTTTTGATTGTATCGACTAGGCTATTCCAAGACTTATCCCAGTTCTCTTTAAATCCAGCCCACTTCTGACTCCACCATTCACCGACACCTACAAACCACTGCTTCAAATCAGCGCTTGCTTCATCCAAGCTTTGTTTTGCAGACGAAACAGCTTCGCTGAGACTGTTCCACGCTTTAGAGAAGTTCTCTTTAAATCCGGCCCACTTTTCAGAAAACCACTCGTTCAAAGATTCGAGTTTTTTTTCAAAAGTGTATCGAAGTATCTCAAAAGTAGAATCAATCCCTTGTTCGGCCATAGACACTTCATCATCGGAAAATCCAAGATTCTTTAACCGATAATGGATAGCAAGCGTGGTATAACCTGCATCCTCGTAACGCTGAAGATATTCCTCAATTTCCTTAATTCTGTCTTTTACGGCGAAAGTAACGCCGACTTGTTCAAGAACAACTCCAATACCAATTCCGGCAACAAGCGCAGCGCCAGCAACGGGAGCAGCAGCACCAGCCGCAAGAGCAATCGACACGCCAGCAATTCCACTTGCTGCACCAGCAAGAACCGTCAAGATAGCGTCGATATAATCGCCAACTTTGATAGAACCGCCTTTCACGCCGCTATAAGCCATTCCAACAAAGGTAATAAGACCAGACAACCCGATGGAAATTCCAGCAGCGGCCATGCCACCCATACCAAGATTGGTAAGCAACGTGATACCAGCGATAGAGCCAAATGTGGTAGTAAGAACGCTCTGAATCCAAACGCTTGCATCATTAGCGTTTGCTTTTCCAGAAGCAAGAGCGTATGTTAAGCCAGCAAGGCTTGCCACAAAAGCAACGCCCATTCCAAGAGTAATTCCATCTGCTCCAATCGCTTTCCAAAGAACGAATGTCCCAAAAGCGGCAGAAAGAATTTCGCCAACCAAATCAATTGGGTTCCCCGTTGATGCGTAACCCTTTGAAAAATCAAAAACAAGCTTTGCTTCAATTAAAACGGTTGCGATGGATAAAGCGATTTTATGGAAAAGGTCAAGTTTAGAAATCGCATTGCCCAGGTCAGTGAGAAGTTTGGCAATGCCCAAAGCAGCCAGCATTGTTCCAATGACTGCAATGATATCTTTCCATTCTTCAAATTTCTTTTTGATAGCATCGACCGTTCCGCCAACGTAGTCCTTGAACATATCGTAGCCGGACAGGTCAACGTCACCCAAGATGTTGCCAGCAGATGCACCGCTGCCAGAGCCGGAGCTTCCCTGTGTAGGGTCGATGATGTTCAGCTCATCAAAGCCCATCGTGTAGTCCTTGAGGGCTTTGGCGGCTTTCTTGGTGGAATCTGCCGTGTCGTCCATTGCATCACCGATGCCACCGACGCTGTCAGCGCTCTTGGTGAAATCAGTGAACACAACCTTCACGCCCATAAGCTTTGCAACCCACTCGACAAACTCCCGAATGAGCTGTACGGCAGCAATCAGCGGGGGAAGAATAGACTTCAAGGCGGGGTAGAGCAGAGAACCAACGGATTTCGCCAGCATATCCAGCTGCGCTTTCAGAATCTTAATCTGGTTGGCCGGGCTGTTAATGGTCTGTGCAAGATTGCCCTGCACGTTGGCCGTCTGCTTCATAATGGCAATGTAACGCAGGACGGCTTTGTCAGCTTGAGACAGGCTAGAAACTTGCTTGTTAAATCCAAGAGCAAGAAGTTCCTGCTGTAAACGAGCCTGAGACAAATCAACACCTAAGCGGCGAATAGGCTCAATCTCACCAGAAATGGCAGAGGACATTGCAGTAAAGGTTTCGGCAACATCCTTATTCCAGTAGGATGCTTCGTCATAGGCAAGCTGAGTCAGGTTCTTAGACAGAACGTACGCCTTGTCGCTGGCCAGACCAAACGAAGTACCCAAGCTCTGGATGGTAGCCATGTAGGTCATCGCTTTGGTCGGGTCAACGCCAAGCAATCCCTGCATTTTGCTGATAAGCGTATCGGCTTCACCGCTCAAATTGCCCATAGCATTATGGAACAGGTCTGTTGCTTCGTAAAAGTCATTAAACTTCGCAACAGCGTTGCCGAGATAATCAGCAATGGCCTTCAGTGAAACCAGCTTCGCCATGTTCCGCATGAAGCTGTTCATCTGGTTCGACAGGCTAAGATAGCTCTTGCGCTGCTTTTCATTGGCAGCAGTCACACGGTTCGCCTGTGTCACCACCTTGCTCAACTGCGGGGGCAGCTTTGCAAATGCATTGCCTACCTTGTCGAGCTGAGATGCAAGGGGAGTAAGCGAAGAAGCAATGCTATCGCAGGACTTTTTGAACTTGTCAAGTGTTTCTGCATCAAGTTTGTCATTGATGGAGGGAATTTTGGCAATAGCGTTCATTGCGCTGCCAACAGCCTTTAAGCCAGAAGCATCAAGGTTCTGCAAAGGCTGCAATTCGCTTTTTAGCGATTCCAGCTTTCCGCTTAAACCAGTGAAATCAATGCCAGAAACATCAATGTTTGACATCTTTTCAATATTCTTGAAAAGCGAACCAATGCCTTTGGACGCAGACTTCAATCCAGAAATGGAACCAGCCAACTTATCAAGACTATCGCAAACGGCAGAAACATTGCCCTTATTACGAAGATTGGCGATAGCGTCAGCCAACTTGTCAATATTAAGCTCTGCGCCCTGCGATTCCGCAGAAATCTCTACGGATAAGCTCGTAATATCAACATCAGCCATCACTACCACCATCACTTTCCATCATAGAGAACATCATTCTCTTGATTCGCTCCTGCGCCTCAACTGCGCGTTGGTATTCATACTCGTCTTTCTCCTTTTGCGTAAGGGGAATCGGTCTGTCCATATACTTGATGGGTGCAGACCCTTTCTTTCGGAACATATTGCCAACCGTAGAAGAAAGCGCAGATGCCATGTAAAAGCCATTTCTCCATGCTTCTGCGTTGGCTCTGCGTTCTCGCAGCTCCTCTGCGTCACGGTAGACCTTCGCCAGCCAGACATCGCCGTGCCAGAACTGGTCATAAGTCATGCCAATGGAGATGTAATAGGCTTCTACATCGTGGAACAGCTTGGAGAAGGAGAATGGTTCTCCCTCTCTGTCTGCTTCCTGAGATTGTGCGGTTACACAATCTCCCACGTTGCGTTTTTTGCGGTCTTGTCCTCAGTGTCAGTTGCCAGCAGGGACTTGGAAGCATCCATGAACATCTCAAGCAAAGCGCTCATCAGCTCTTCCTTCTCCTCGATGTGCTGGAACATCTCGTCAGTGACCTTGCGCCTGATGCCCTTGTTCCGAGCAATGAAAGCACCGTAGAACAGGGCACGGGAGTTGGACAGCAGATTGGTCATCTGGGTATACTGACCAATCTGAAAACCTGCACGCTCAGCAGCTTCCACGCTGTCACGAGTAAAAGTCAGCTCATAAGTGTTCTTGCCATCGGGGGAATGAAAGTTGATAACCTTAGCAGCCATAATAAATGCTCTCCTTTATAAATAGGAGCAGAACCAAATCCGATGTTCAGTTCTGCCCGGTTTGATTGATTCGATTTTTGCGGTTTAGCCGCCATTGACAGTCAAGGTCTCGCTGAACTCGGGCTTCTTGGTGAAGATGCAGTTGATGGTCATTTCCACAACCTCGTCTACGCCAAAGCCGGACAAGCCAACCTGATGCATACCCTGCCAAGTGAAGCCGGAGCCGTCCTGCATCTTCAGGGCGTAGTACTTCACGGCGTTGCTCTCAGAAGTCTCATCGTAGCCAGCTTCCTTGACCTTCTTGTAGTCAGTCTTGTTGTAGTTGGCGGTGAAAGACTTGGTATCAGACTGGATAATGCCAAAGATGTTGACCTGCATAGGGTCAGACAGAGTGGTGGCATCCAGAAGGTTCGGCTCAGAGATCAGGTCGGGCACATCCTTGATGTCGCACAGCTTCGCCAGAGCGGTTGCGCTGTCGCCACAATACAGGGTGGTATTCAGACCGGAGATAGCAGTACTCATAGAATGTTTACCTCCTTAGTTTCGGTAAATCATTCCGTCCTCTCCGATTGTTGCCCCATAGCTGCAATCAATCCGATAGACGGAATTGTTGTACAGCCCATTCAACGGGGCAAACGACTTTCGATAAAAATTGAGCGGTTCAAGAACAGAATCCACGATTCCAACAATGGAACGTGCTTCTGCAATGCGCCCTGTCTCCTTGTTGGAGTAGACACGCACTCGCAGGGAAACGGCGGCGTACTTGCTGTGCCGGGCAGAATCAATGTGCACAGGAAGATTGCTGTTTTCCTCTATCTGAACACACGGAAACTTCTTAACGTTGCTGTCGTTGATTTCACCAGTGACGAAGATGCCAGGAACTTGCTTTCGCAGTTCCTTAGCAACAACCGTGAAGATGGAATTGAAATAATCAATCAACTATTCCAAACCTCCCTCCACGTTGCTTCAACCTGAGAAGCCATTTCCTCAACAGCCCCCCACATAGCCATAGCTGGCTCGTTACCATCGGTGTAATTCAACTGGCCTTTCCCATCAACTTGCTTGACAGATGCGCCAGCATTGCCAGATTCGCCGTAGTAGTACCACCTGCGGTTTGCGCCTTGCCCTTTGCCGTAGGAGCCATGCGCACCAACGCCGGGCGGTAGTTCTCCGCCATATCCGTTGTGGTGTGCGCCAGTGCCGAACTCAATAAAGGCAACCGACTTGCCCTCTGCAACGATGGTGCAAGTCTTGTCTTTCTGGTTGATGCGGCACTTCACGTCATTGGAGCCAGCATACTTAGCGTTTTCAAAGCGTATCTTTGCGACTTCAAGACCCAGCCACGAAAGGCGAAAAGCAAGTGCTCTGACCTTTTTGTTCAGGGTGGTCTTGTACTCCTGTATCTGACGTTCCGCATCACGAAGTCCGGCATCGCTCAACCTCACTTTAATTTTCACTTGCAGCCACCTCTTTCAGCGCATACAGTGTGTCTGTGATATGCTCTGCGACCTTGACCACAATGTAATTGAAGGGTTTGGAAACATCCGTCTGAAACCAGACGTGCGTACCTTCATAAAGCGGTGTGTTGTGCTTTTTGCTGGACGAACTGACAACGTAGCTGTAATCCGTGAATGCGCCGAAAGGGCTTGCTTCCGCAGAACCAGTAGGCGGGCTGACGTTCAGCACCAGCTTTGCGGGTTCACTCCACGATTCGTATGCGGATTCGCCAGTCTCGTTTCCCCACTCGTCCACAACAGGTGTTTTCTCGCCGACCGGGTTTGAATACCACAGCGGGCGTTTATCCAACGGGCTTCCATTGAACATCAGCCAATAACACCTACTCTCGGAACCACTTCATTCAACAGGGACTGCGCCACATCGGAGCTTTCCCACACACGAGTAATGCCGTTGTTGGTATAGCTCGTCTGTCCGTTTGCACCGATGTGGTTGTACAGTTCCGCTGCAATGCGTATCTGCAACGACTGATACTGC
>ERZ1034687.967-NODE-967-length-16652-cov-7.279087_pt1 | contig 16652 bp, 10 predicted proteins | sample MGYA00520704_ERZ1034687 | MGnify/ENA primary metagenome ERZ1034687 (study PRJEB33766, sample SAMN09781762) | gut metagenome | biome: gut microbiome | host: Homo sapiens | place: Madagascar | study: EMG produced TPA metagenomics assembly of the PRJNA485056 data set...
TCTATAATCTGTAGAAGCCCTACCCCCAGCCCCTCCCCCGCAGGGAGGGGAGTGGTATGAACCGACTGCTTGGGAATTAGGAGTTAGGAGTTAGGAATAAGGAATTAGGAATTAGGAATTTTTGAATTTCGAGTTAACCAAATCACAATTCTTAATTCTTAATCGCCGTAGGTGACCAATTCCTAATTCCTCATTCAACACTCCACAATGTGTTTTCCCACGACGTGTCCCATTGTCCACGCCGCTTGCAGGTTGAATCCGCCAGTTATGGCATCCACGTCGAGCACTTCGCCGGCGAAGAACAGTCCCTTGCACACCTTGCTTTCGAGCGTATGCAGGTCGACAGAAGCCAGCGAAACGCCGCCGCACGTCACGAATTCGTCGCGTGCCTTGCCACGTCCCTCAATCTGGTAGATGTCGTTGGTTAGCGTCTCTATGATGCGGTTGAGGTTCTTCTTGCCCAGTTCGCCCCATCGATGCTCAAGCGAGTGTCCCGTGCGACGTATTATGTAGTGCCACAGTCGGGTAGGGATGTTGAACGGTCTTACCGTAGCCAGTTGTTTCTGCGGGTTGCAGGCAGCAATGCCTACAATCTCCTCCTCAGCCACCGAGCGTCGGCTCTCGCCTGTCCAGTTGATAGCTACAGGCGACTGATACTGCCGCTCGTTCAGATGGCGTGCAGCATGCGACGACAGCTTCAGCGCAGCCGGACCGCTCATTCCCCAGTGGGTAATGAGCAACGGTCCCTCGGCACGCATCTTCGTACCTGGTATCGAAGATATCACAGGCTCCACCACCGTTCCCATCAGTTCAAGGAAGTTGCGGTCCTTGATGTTGAACGTGAAGAGCGACGGCACGGGTTGTTCAATCTCGTGGCCCAGCATGGCGTGCATCTTCAGCCCTTCGCCCTTCGGACTGCCTCCCGTAGTGATTGCTACGCGGTCGAAGTCGCGCTCCATACCGTTGGCAAAGCACAGGTGCAGCGTCCCGTCGTCGTTGCGGGCGATACTGTCGAGGCAGTGGCGTGTCTTCTGCTTTACGCCCAGCCTTGTGGCAAGCCCCATGAGACAGTCGATGATGCTGTGCGAGTCCTGCGATTGCGGAAACACGCACTCGTCATCCTGCGTGGTCAGTCCCACACCCTCGCGTTCAAACCATTCGTAGGCGCTGCGGTGGTCAAACCGCTTGAACAGCCTCTTCATCAGTTTGTGTCCGCGCGGATAGGCATGCTTCACGTCGCTTATCAGGCGAAACGAATTGGTAAGGTTGCAGCGTCCGCCGCCCGTGATTTCCACTTTGGCGAGCATCTTGGGCGCCTTCTCGAAGATTGTGATGTCGGCAGAAGGGCAGTTGCGTTTTGCTTCGATTGCAGCAAAGTAGCCCGCCGCTCCGCCACCGATAATGGCAATGGTCATATTTGATTTTTGAATTTTGATTTTATTGTCATGAATTATCACGGATTGTCCATAAATTTCACCACGAATTCCACTAATCCCACGAATGTTGGGTGTGCTATAGTCACGAATTATCATGAATTGACCATGAATTTAGTTGTGGATAATTCGTGTGATTTGTGTGATTCGTGTTGTGTTATTTCACCACGAATTTCACTAATTCCACGAATGTTGGGTGTGCTATAGTCACGAATTATCATGAATTGACCATGAATTTAGTTGTGGATAATTCGTGTGATTTGTGTGATTCGTGTTGTGTTATTTCACCACGAAAATCACTAATCCCACGAATGTTTGGTGTGCTATAGTCACGAATTATCATGAATTGACCATGAATTTATACTGCGACATTATATGCTACAGAATTCGTGAGTAATTCGTGGCCATTCATGACCTTTTATATAGTCACGAATTGTCCATAAATTCCAAATTGAATAATTCTTAATCGCCGTAGGCGACCAATTCCTAATTCCTAATTCGTAATTCCAAATTCTTCACGCTCCCTGCCTTCATTATCAATGCCCTCACTTCGTCGTAGTCGGTGAATTGCGGGTTGCGTTCCATGAATATTCTCACGGCACGGTCGATGAGTTTATGGTTGATAAGCTTGGCGTTCACCATCTTGTTGCCCTCCACACGTCCCAGTCGTATCTGCACCGTAGTGCTTATCATGTCGAATATGAGTTTCTGCGACGTGCCAGCCTTCATGCGTGTGCTGCCCGTTACGAATTCCGGACCCGTCAGCACCTCCACCCGATAGTCGGCTTGAGCTGCAATGGGCGAGTTGGGGTTGTTCACGATACATCCCGTAGTGATGCCCTCGGCACGTGCGTGTCGCAGCGCAGCCAGCACAAATGGCGTTGTGCCGCTTGCCGAGATGCCCACCACGATGTCCTCCTGGCAGACTCCCCTTGCCGTGAGCTGCGTCCAGCTGTCGTCGGTGTCGTCCTCGCGCGACTCTCGCGTCTGCGTCAGACACTCTATGCCGCCAGGGAAAATGGCTTGGATCTGTCGTCCGTCGATGCCGTAGGTGTTCTGCACCTCAATGGTGTCGAGAGTGGCGAGTCGTCCGCCCGTGCCGCATCCCACATAAAACAGTCGGCCGCCGCAGCGCAGCTTGTGCTCCACGGCATCAATCAGCCTGTTGATGGCAGGCAGCGCCTTGTCCACAGCCATGGGCACCGACATGTTCTCGCGGTTGATATTGGCAGTTATCTGTTCCACGCTCATCTGTTCCAGGTGGTCGTAGTGCGATGGTTGCTCCGTAATTCTCTTGTCCATATTAGCATGGTTTTATTTCATATATGCATCTGCAAATTTAGATAAAAATTCTGAATTATAAGCCAGTTTTATCAAGAGATAGTGCAAACCGAAGACAATACAAAAATGTGGTGAGATGTTGTATGCAAATATCGTACATGTAGTAAAAAACTGTTACAAAATAAAAATCGATTCTAGAGATTGGCAGAGTGTTTTTATCGGTTTTTACAGTGTTCTACACCACATTTTTTTCATTCAAGGCTTCTTTACACTCCAAAGGGACTACATTTGGAGAGCAAAGAAGCCCTAATTGCAATGCAACGGAAGCTTGAATGGAGTGAAAAAGTAGTCTCTTTGCAATGAAAAAGAGCTTTTTTGTGATGCTGAAAATTGCAATTTTAACTCGTTGAATTTATATCCCGTTGAGTATGAGTGTGATAGCTAAAATCGGTCAAAACTCACGAATTTCGAGCCAAAGATTTCCTTGTGCATTCAACTCATAGTTTTGAGCGTTAAAAATGCAAATATTGTATAGGTGCGGCTGCTTTTGTAGTCCTTAATCTGTATACTGATGCTGCTTACATATTTTATTGTGTTCACTTGAAATTGCGGATGAATCGTAAAAAAGCTCCAATCGATAATGAAATTCAAGAAATAATCACTAATTTTGCAGTTAGTATCTGCCTTGCAGAAAGCCCGAAAGGGAAATAAGCGGGAGGGTACTGACTTTTTTACATAATAAGAGCGTTTACTTGACGTTTGTCTTTGACTATCCGTAATCTCGCAAATTACAAAAATTATTAGAAGACAATACGGCTATGTAGATGTTCACGGTTAGGTAATGCCAATACCCAGCCGTGTTTTGTCGTATATATACCCTTGGTGTATCCAATGGGTATATATGCGACATATTCACGTATGGTGTATTTCTATATCTACTGTGGGCTTTCTGCATGCTGTTAATTCTGATAATTTAGGCTTTGCGAGAGCCTCGGATAGCAGAATGGCAGCAGGAAAGTCCACTTTTTGTTTAGTTACTAATATAAAAACTATAAATACCAACCGATTATGTACAAGATAACATGGGATAAGGAGACTGGTGGAGTGCTGTTGCATTCGCGCATTGTTGAAGGTACCCTTGGTATCTCCCCTCGCCCCGTGTTCTTTGAAGAACTTGATTTGCTCCATCTTGATGATTTGGGATGGACATATCCTCACTGTGATTTTCCGTTGCTTTGGGCTGTTAACAAGCAGTATTGGTATCGTGGTGAAATGGTGTTTGAAGCTAAAGGTGCAAACATCTATGATGATGCGACAATAATATTTCAGCCGGGCAAAGAGCGATTAACTCTTGAACCCGTGAATGTGCCTTTAATGCTTGAACGCACGAAGGAATATATGTTTCTGCTCGAAAGCGAAGCTTTAGAATTCATTCATGAGACATACGAGCAGTATGCTGGAGCACGTAAGAGCGTTAAGAACGTAGCAGCTAATCAACTTGATTATGAAGCATTGGCTCAACGTGCAGAGAAGCGCACAAAGACAAAGATGGCTATTGTGAAGGAAGACTGCGACTCGTTTGATATCGTTCCCCTTAATGAGGCCGAAAAACAAGGAAAACGAATATATCAAACAACGAAAATAGACCGTTTCCTTGCTTCTTTCTCTGGAGGAAAAGACTCGCAAGTTGTGCTCGACCTCTGTACACGAGCAATACCAAGCACCGACTTTGAAGTGATTTACAGCGACACAGGCTATGAATTGCCTCCATCACTCACACTGTATGACGAGGTGCAAAGGTATTATAAGGAACTATATCCTGATCTCAAATTCTCAACTGCAAGAAATCATGAGAGTGTACTGAACTATTGGGATAAGATAGGAACACCGAGCGAATCTTTGAGGTGGTGTTGTACAATAATGAAGACATCTCCATTATATAGGAGTCTGAAGAAAGAAGACAATAAACAATCCAAAGTTTTGACTTTTGAGGGCGTTAGAGCTGAAGAAAGTGTCCGACGTTCTAATTATGAAAGAATCGGAAAAGGTGTAAAGCACGATACTGCAATTAATGCTCGCCCTATATTACATTGGTCTACGATCGAGATATTTCTCTATATATTCAAATATAATTTACCGATAAATCCAGCTTACCGATTAGGTAAAGCACGTGTTGGATGCCTTATTTGTCCATATTCATCTCAATGGGATGATATGATTGTCAATAAATGCTATAAAGATGCGTTACACCCATTTGTTTCTCGTATTGAAAAATGGGCAAAGGAAAGTGGTGTAAAGGATTTGGATAATTATATAAAAGAAAGAAAATGGAAGTTTAGAGCAAGTGGCAATATTCTAGGAAAAAAATCCTCATTTGTGGTGAAGAGTAAGTCTAATGATTTCATTGCTGAAATAAATGGCTTGCATATACCTATAGAAGAATGGTTGTCAACAGTTGGAACATTTTCATTGATAGAAGTAGATAACGCTAAAAAAAGAGGAGATTTACGTTTTAAGAACGCAATTTACAGTTTTGAAATAGAGAAAAAAAACAAAATAACGTTTACTCTGTATGATGCTAATACAAACATAGAACTGATAGGTCTTATACGTAGGGTTCTTAACAAATCGACTTATTGTATAAGTTGTGAAGCATGTGAAGTTGAATGTCCGACAGGAGCCTTGAGTGTAATTCCACAAGTAAAAATAGATCGTAACAAATGTGTGCATTGCCATAAATGTTTAACATTTCACGATAAAGGCTGCGTAGTAGCAACATCTGTAGCAACAACAACAGAATCAAATATGAAAGCAAAAACAGGAATTGATAGATATAATACATTTGGTTTGCGTGAAGAATGGCTTGATTTGTTCTTCTCAACACCCGATGATTATTTTGAAGGAGAAAATAGTGGTCTTGGAGTTAAGCAAAAGCCTGCCATGGCTAATTGGCTGAAAGAAGCAGAAATAATAAACAACGACAAGAGTCTGACAGAACTTGGAAAGTTCTTATGTGAAATCTATACAGATAATGCAGAGACTGTATGGGAAATAATATGGATAAATCTTGTAAAGAACTCTTTTATTTGTCATTGGTTTGCCTCACATATCAAACAAGGTACTGTGTATAATAAAAAGTCTTTAACAGAAATGTTCATAGATGAATATCAGTCAACGTATGGAAAAAGAACAGTAGAGAATGCCCTGTCTGCATTATTAGGCACTTTCAGTTATTCACCTATAGGCGAACGCTTTGGATTATATAAAGATGTAGAAAAAACAAACGCAAAAAGATGTGTTTGTCAAGAATTGTCTGATACTGCAATTGCATACTCTTTATATAGATATTCTGAGGCTAGAAATACAAGAAGTTTGACTATCTCTGATTTCTATCGCGAAGATGCACAGGAAGGTGTAAATGTTGAATTTCAGTATACAAAAGACTCTTTCAGAAAGAATCTCCGAAATCTCAATTCTGCTAATAATAGAGTACTTGTTGCGGAGCTAAACATGGGTCTTGACAGTATAACTCTTAGAGATGATTTAACATCTTATGCTGTATTAAAGCAATTGTTATGATTGGTAGTTTGCAAATAACCTATTATAAAGGATTGCTTTGTTCTATAAAACAGAAAATAACAAATGGCGAAGCCAATATAGCTAAGCCTATCCTTCTATTGACAATAATCCGTTTGATAGAAAGAGGTAAGGTTTTAGGGAACAAAATAGCATATAATGACATCTTGAAAGAAACGTATTATGCAATACTAAAAGGATATACGGATATAATGACTCCTGTACAATATCCTTTTTACTATATGCGTAATGATGGTTTTTATCATATAAATGGCCAAACGGCTTTAAAAACACCATCCGAGAAATATATAAACGAGCATATTGACTATGCCTATTTAGATCCAGAATTATGGGACTTGCTTCAAGATCCTTTGGTTAGAGACGAGTTCCTAAAGGCAATAATCAATCACTACCTTAAAGAAGACAAAGAATAATATAAAAATGAAATATAGTGACATTGTAAATCTCAGAGCCATGCGCCCTGCCTACAATATTCAAGAAGAAGGTCATGGCGAGTGGAAGACATTTATAGCCAACGATCAGTTTAACGGCATACTGAGCAACATGATTAAGGCTGTCCGCAACAATGATGCCGACAATCACAAGTCGGTGTGGATTGCAGGTACTTATGGTACGGGCAAGAGCCATGCCGGTGCGGTGTTGAAGCATCTGTTTTGTGATAGCATTGACGATATTCGCGAATATGTAGAAGAAGAATATCGTAAGGAGAAGTATGCCATGCTGCGCAACTCACTGCTAAACGTTAGAAGCGAGAAACGCTTGTTCGCCGTAAACCTCTATGGTCAGCAAAGTATAGCCCACGAAGAGGACTTGTCGCTACAGATGCAACGTGAAATAAAAAGAGCGTTGCGCAAAGCTGGCATTGAAATAACGGTAAAGACAGACTTCGACTCGCTTGTTGAGCATATTGACGAGCAACCTGCAATATGGCAGACTCTTATAGACAGCAACACAATGTTGAGTAGTGTTGCTCCCGACTTGAAGAAGTTGAAGCAGTTGCTTCAGAACGGAGATACCGAAGTGTTGGAACGTGTGCGTACAGCACAGCGCACAGCTGGTATAGACATACGTTTGCAGATTCAGAACATGAAGGACTGGATATTCGAGGTGCAGAACGCCTTGAAGCAGCAAGGCGTGTACGATGGTCTTCTCATTATTTGGGACGAGTTTACTGAGATAATGACATCAAGCATAGGTGGGCGATTGCTTGTGTTGTTGCAGGAGATAGCCGAGGCAATGATGAATCCTGAGAACAACTCATATTTCCTCTTCATCTCACACCCTTCTGCACTTCTCACGCTTAAGGAGGAGGAACGCGAAAAGACAAAGGGACGCTACCACTATGTGGCTTACAATATGGAACCCGTATCGGCATTCAAGATAATGTCGAAGAAGTTTAAGATTGTTAACGAGAAAATATATGAGCAGCGCAAGCAGCATTTTTATGCCTTGCATTGCGATTTGCTCAATACCTTCTCGCAGACATCAACAGACCCTACGGAGACGATAGAAAACATAATGAATCTCTATCCGCTTCATCCGTCTACTGCCAACCTTGCCACTTATTATGCCCGTGAAGCAGGCAGTTCGAGCCGAAGCGTGTTTGAGTTTCTTGCCGATGACAGCGTGCGCAATTTCCTTGACAACGAGACCTATTATGAGAACGGTCTGACTATCACGGCAGATTATCTTTGGGATTATGTGCAACCGAACTTTGAGAAAGACACAATGAGATTCGGTGCTGTGACCGAACGCTACAACAGTCACCATATCACTGTTGAGGCTGCGGGCATAAACCATCTGCGTGTATTCAAAGGAGTGTTGCTGCTAAACGCACTTAATAACATTGCTAACAGCGACACCGTAACACCAAGCGAAGAGAACATACACAATCTGTTCGTCGGAACAGATGTAGAAAACGACTTGCAGGATATTCTCGATTTTCTCAACGACAAGAGCATAATACAGCGTCAGCCTAATGGCAATTATTCTATTCTGTTTACCGCTCTGCCAGGTGAGGAGATACAGAAGATAAAGGAAGAATTGATGTCAAGCAACTATCTTTATACCGACCAAGTTATAAAGTTCGGCGACACGGCACGCAATGCATTCGACAAAAACTTCCGTCAGGTGGCTCGTCCGATATCATACCAGTTCTTCTCTCGCCAGAGCAACGAGTACACCTTGCTGAATCGAATTGAGAACACCAAAGCAAGCGCACGCGACTATGAAATATTCCTTGCTATACTTGTTGCACGCAACCAAGAAGAAATGTTCGCTCTAAAAGACATTGCTGAGCGCAACAGTAAGGAAGAACGTTTTGAGAATGTTGTGTTCCTCGTTATGGAGGCGACTTTCGGCGATAAGGAGTATGAGCGTTTCATTGAGTATCAGGCAAATGCACAGTGCGCACAGAGCCACAGTCTGCCGAAGCAACGCGAAACGTATGCAAAGAATGCGTCCGAAATGATAGACGAGTGGATAAAGCGCATGAGAGGCTATAACGCAACTTTCTATCTTCGCAACGACTCTATGACAATTGTAGGAAGCCGCATTGTTTCTACAATAAATACTGCTGTTGCTCCTCAGATATTTACAGCAGGTCCAGAGTCATTAGAGCTGATACAGACAAAGGGCTGTTCTGTCACTTATTGGGCAAAGAAGGCAGTAAAGGCAACTGTTGACACTATCCTTTCATACCAGACAAAGGAAGAAATACTGAAATCGGCATCGTGCAGCGGTCCCGGTCGCCACGTAGAATACCTTCTGCAAGATAGTGTTGACGACAATCTTGACTGGAAGAGCGATATAGATCCGAATCACCCACTAAAGAAGGTGTGCGATTATGTGGACGAATATCTTTCTGGTAGACATACAAATAAGAATCAGACATTCAACCTTGGCGATAAGCTTATCGACTTGACAAAGGCTCCATTCGGATTGTACCAGAGTTATGCACCTATGATGATGGTAGCGTTTGCCATGCGCAAATATGTGGATAAGATATATGACACTAATGGCAAGCCACGAAAGGCGAAGCATCTTGTTGACGATGTTGTAGAAATGTTTGCTGCTTGGGAGAAAGGCAAGCAGTCGAATAAACTCAACTTCATGTTTGAAAGCCGCGAGGCTGGAAAACTAAGTAAGAGTTTGATTCAGATGTTCTCGCTGAAAAAGCTTAAAGGCTATTCAGACATAAGTTCGCTGAAGGATGCAAAAGCTGCAATACAGTATGAATATACAAAGGAAAAAGGCTTCCCATTGTGGTCTTTGAAATATTGCCCAAGCGAATATAATACGGAAGCTATGCGCACTCTCATTACGAACGTTATGAAGGTAGTCAGCGACCCTGAAAGCATGAAGAATCCTACACTTCTTAATGATACAATCAATGGCTTTGAAGAGCAGAAATTCGAATGGCTTAGCCTTCTGAGCGAGAATGAAGGAAGAAACTACAAAGATGGTTTCAATGCATTCATTAAGAATGTTGAGATTGCTAATGTGCAGGATGCAGAGATCGACGCTGTAATGGAGTATTTGCTTGGTCATCTTCCTGGAGAAATCGGCTTGTGGAAAGAAAGCGATGTGAAGGAAAACGTAAAAGACTGGAGAATGTTGCAACAGCAAAAGACTCCACAGCCAACACCTGCGTTCACTCCGTCAACCCCTATACCATATCCTCAGCCTCCAGCAGACCCAAACCCTTACGTTCACATACCGACAATAGAGGATGTTGCGAAAAAGCGCAACAAACTGAAAGAAAGTCTGCGATTTATGCCAAGCCAAGAAGCAAAAGATTTGCTCGAAGATATAATAGACAAAGAAAGCATAAGTATACTTGATATATTATTGAAATATGTATAGTGAATACCTTTCCTTCGACGAACTTAAACATCAGGTTCTTACCGACAAAGAGTCAGTAGGACTTGATGTGTATACACGTAACCGTTATCCGATACGCTTTGTGTTGTTTGACAATTTCCGCGATTGTAGCAGTTTCGTGGAATTTGTATTGACTGAGATGCATGCTGTGCTCGAAAGTGTAGACAAGTGGCTTGATGTAGATTACCCAGACATCATGATTACACATACGCAACTTGCAGAAAATTTCAAGCAATACGTTAAGAAGCAGAATGGCAAGGATTGCGTGATAGCACCATTCTCCGAACTTGCACGTTTCTATGACAACGGCGAAAAGAAAACTTTCGACGCATTGCTTAAGACAATCAAAGCAATAGAAGCGAGTGTTGAGGGAGTGGAGCATCACCAGCGTGTGTACGTACCGATAGTTGGCCTTGAAGGAAAAATGGAAACGTTCTGTCAAGACTCACAAAGCACGATATGGCGATTGAAGTCGGATTCTAAAGATCTGACTTATCGCCTTGTGCTCACCAATAGCACTACATTCGGGGTGAAAGGACTTGAAGAACACTATACTATAGTTGAAAACATGCAGGAGTGGCTTAATATTTGGAAAGACAACAAACAACAAACCACACCTAATATAATATGTACATCGCCATCAATATTTGCCAATGCTGTATATGCTCAACCCGATAACGCCTTTTCGTATATCAATTGTAACGACGCTTATGATTTCTTGATTGCAGGTCTGCAATTGGCGTTCGGTGGTGTGAAGAAAACAGATGAAGACGAAGAGTATTGGATGCAACTTGCAGAAGATACGGATATAAGCAACGGATTTAATTTCAGTAAATACGTAGAGAACTATTTCTCTGTGAATGCCATCGCTACCTACCAGCAGTTTATAAAGTTATGGTTAGAGCATCTTGGCAGTTATGACAGGTGGCTTCTTGCTATGTATTATCAAACTCAGGAGAGCAGAAACGAGTATATTTGCAAAATACTTGACAGTCTGCATTCGTTTGTAGGAAACGAGTTCGTAGAACGCATGGCTTATGATATGACGACTGTAGAGACGGAAATAGAAGTAAGGAAGTTCTGTCTGACGGAAGCAGCACATAGACATATAATGCTAAGCGAAAGCGCTGCACTATCTATAAAGAACCGACTCGAAGTAATAGCAAAACAGCATGGAACGGTAAATGCGCTTAAGTATTTTACAGGTATATCTACTAAAGAAAAGGAACTCGCTATTTCTTGGTTAGCTAAAGGAGAAATAAAACCAGCACAAATCAAATCGTTCTTTCCGGATTTGTGCAATTATGTTTCTAAACCACTTGGCGTATCTGTAAACGTAGAAAAGTGGATTGTAGATTATATTGGAGAATACAAAAAAGCTAAGGTCGCAAACCGATACACAGACGGATTAAAAGACTTTATAAAAGAACATAACTCTGATGAAGTGGCGTTTGATACTTGGTATCAGCGTTTTTCTACAGTGCGCACATTGCTTGCAAACAGAGGTGATATTGAAGTGTTCTATTGGGTCGATGGTCTTGGAATAGATTGGATACCATTGGTAAAAGAAATTATACGCGAGAAGAACGATCCGAACTTATTCCTAAATGAAGTAATGATAGCACGTTCGTTGCTACCTTCTACAACTGCTGTTAACAAAGCCGAGTTGCAAAAATTGCTACCCGAAGGACTGCAACTGTTGAAAGCAGGTGATCTTGATAGTTTCGCACACCAGACTGTGAATGCTTGGCCTTCATATATTATAAAGGAGTTGCAACTTGTAAGAGATGTGATAAACGAAATCATATCGAAATATAATGGTAAGAAAGTTGCTATAATTTCTGATCACGGCCTTTCGTATATGCCTCAGTTGTGTGAAGGAAAGGGTCTTGCAGGTGTTGTGTCGGATCACCATGGTCGAGTTGCAATGAAAGATAAAGGTACATTTAGTGTTGATAACAATTATGTACGTCTTGAAAATGACAATGTAGCATGTGCTTTGAATCACAATTCTCTTTGCAATAAGGTGCCAAAAGGACAAGGTATACATGGAGGATGTACACCTGAAGAAGTGCTTGTGCCTATATTCATCATCTCAAGTTACATTAATGCTGCGGAGTGGTCTGCAGAGTTGTTAACACCTGAATTGTCCGGGGCAAATCCTGTTGCTCAATTTAGAATTAAAGGCATGCCGTCGACAGACATTCCGTTTGTTTCGTACAATAACGGACAGTATAGTTTGCAGCATATTGAAGATAATGTATTTGAAACAGAACCTTTGTGTGTGGATGCAAATTGCAGAAGTATAAGTCTCGTAATCGGTAAAGTAACACGTGTTTATAGTATAGACGTCAACGTAGGACTGGAAGAAGAAGACCTGTTCGACTTTTAATATAAAAATAAAAAGAAATGAAGAGTGAAATATGTGAAAAGATAAGGACATACTTCTCACAGATGTCAATATACAAAGACCCAGAAAAGACAAATAGTATTTTCGTGGGTCGCAATTTGCCTGCTTTCGTGAAAGACTTTCTTTTAAAACGTTTCATGAATGTGCAGACAGGAAACATTGATACTATAGGTCTGACAGATTTCCTTAACAAGGTGATTCCAGCAAATCCAGGAAGTGTGAAAGATAGAATAGTCTCAGGTCAAGAGGTGACTCTCCTTGCGCGTTTTATCGTGTATATTGATTTGGTAAAAGGAGTGAAACAGTTTGCTATTCCCGATTTTGGTATCAAACTTTCGGATGGTATCATTCCTGAGTTTACATACAAGAAACATCAAGGTGAACTTGTTGATGGCGAGAAATGGGGCATTGTAAAGCTATGTCTAATGGATGATATTGATGGCAAAAAAAAGCATGTAAACATGGTAGAATACAAGCCTTTCAAACCATATAGTTCTGTAGAAGTCAGCTATCTTGCAAAGGCTCGTAGACATTTTACAACACAAGAATGGATAGATGTTCTTCTTTCTGCTATGGAATACGATCCTGACGGCTTTATCAATATGACTCAAAAACTTGAGTTTATAAGTCGTTTGTTGATATTTGCAGAGCCACGCCTTAATGTGATAGAACTTGCACCAAAGGGAACTGGAAAATCATATGTATTTGGTAATTTGTCTAAATATGGTTGGCTTGTAAGTGGTGGAAAGGTGACACGTGCAAAGTTGTTTTATGATAAAACACGCCAACAAAATGGTATTATCAAGAACCATGACTTCACGGTGTTTGATGAGATACAGACTATAGAGTTCCAAGAACCTGCAGAGATTCAAGCAGCTCTAAAATCATATCTTGAAAGCGGAAAAACAACCATTGATAACAACGAGTTTAGTTCAGAATGTGGTTTGATGCTGATGGGTAATATTCCTCTGACAAAGGACCGTCGTCCTGCTTCATTGCTATATTTCAATTCGTTGCCTAAGAATTTCCGTGAATCAGCATTGCTTGACCGCTTTCATTGCTTCATCGAAGGATGGTTGCTGCCACGTGTAGACACTTCTATGATATTTAAGGGATGGACTATCAATGTGGAATACTTCTCTGAGATTCTGCATACAATGCGTACAATCAATTCGTACAATCTTTTATTTGACCAATTAGTAGAGTTTGTCGGCAAGGCAGATATGCGTGATTCTAAAGCTATCAAGCGTATAGCAACGGGATATATGAAGCTGTTGTTCCCTCATTGGCAAAGCGTTGAAGAGGTCAATAGAGAAGAATTTGAGATGTATTGCCTAAACCCAGCAGTTCATCGTCGTGGCATAATAAAGGAGCAGTGTCATAATATAGACCCTGAATTTAAAGTTGGAATGCCTGAAATTCAATTACGATAATATAATAACAAAAATGGAAAAACTTGAAAATTTTTATAGGACACGTGCAGACTTCCCAGATTGGATGACTGAGGAAGAATGGAACAAGAAAGAGATAGAGATTATAAAGGAATGCCTTGAGCCGAAGATTAAGCAGACAATGGAAGAACTTTTTAATGGCATAAAGTGTCCTTTGTCTGTAGCTATTGAATATGATGAGGAGAATGAATTATCTGTAAAAATAAAACGTCAAGGAGATGAATTAGATAAACAGGAAGAGTATTATAACTCTTTTTCTCGTCATTCTGACGGTATTCGTATAAAAGGTAAACGCCAGATGTTTACAATTGATGGTAGTGGATACTTCAATAAGCGTAGCTGTGTATTAGAAGTTGTTAAGAGATATATGCGACAGCATCCAGAAACGACTTCTCAACAACTTATGCAAGTTTTCCCTGCAGAAGTACAGGGTGGTTATGGAGTTGTGCGTAGTGTTTTATGGGTCCATCAACAACAGCAGCTTGGTAAGGACTTTTTGAGACGATATTATATGGATTCAAAAGACTTGATAAATACTTCTGACGGTATACAATTTGCTGTTAGTAATCAGTGGGGAGACACTTTTCAAAGGTTTGTTGATTGTGCCAAGAAAGTTGGTGTGGAAATAAAGGAAATATAGAAAACCATTGGTTTAAGGCTCTCTTATATGCTAAATAAAGATTTCCAACACATAACCACAATAGAATGCGAGAGTTATTATATTGGCTATTATTGCTCTCCTTCTGTGTAATACAGGAGGGTAATAAAATGCTATATAATAATTACTCCATCCAAAGTTATGGTTTTATCAATTTAATATAGTATCTTTGCCGTGTCACTTCTAACGGAAAGAATATTATGATAAAGCTAACATATTATATAGATGCTTTCTCTTCGCTACATACAGCGAAATATAAGGGTCATAAGGCACCGCATAAGGCGGTGCTACTGTTGTCTATTATGACAATGTTGCCGATAATTGCACTTGTGGCATAGAGGGAAGTGTGGCAAATAAAAAACAATTGAAAAATAATTAATATGATGGGAAACAGAGAAAAGGATGAGAGAAAACTTCCGTCTGAGTGTACTACTATTATTGTAGGTGAAAAACAGAGTGCCGACGGTGCGCGATACCTGTGCCGCTCAAGCGATTTTGATGCGCTGATGGCGGTCAATGTGGAGGTGCACCATGATACAGACAACGGACCGGAGGAGTTCGTGGCAAAGGATAGCAAGTTCAGATGTCCGCTGCCACGAAAGGCTCTGGGATATACCGCACTGCCTGACTATACCTTCCCAGGAGAGTGGGGCAGTGCCGGATATAACACAGCCGGAGTGGGCATGAGTTCTACTGAGACCATATTCAGCAGCGAGAAGGCTTTGGAGGCTGACCCGTATGTGGAAGACGGACTGGCTGAGAACTGTACGTACAACATAGTTCTGCCTTATATTCGTACAGCTCGTGAGGGTGTGAAGCGATTGGGCGCGCTGATAGAGCTATATGGTTCGGCAGAGGGTTTCGGCATAGGATTTATAGACGGTAAGGAGACTTGGTATCTTGAGAATGCAGGAGGACACAGGTGGCTGGCCTGCAGAATGCCTGAGGACAAGTATTTCGTAACCGGCAATCAGAGCCGTTTCCGCGAATACAATCCCGACGACAAGGCTAATTTTCTGGCTTCTGTCGACCTAATAGAGTTTGCTGAGAAGCACGGACTGTACAATCCTACTGACGGAGCGTTCGACTTCCACGAGGCTTATTCGAGAGACGAGAAGCTTGACACTACATATAATTATCCGCGTGTGTGGGGCTTGCAGCAGATGTTCTCGCCAGCCATCAAGAACGATGTGACGAAGAATACGTTCCCCGTGTTTGCCGAGGCGGAAAAGAAAATCGGCTTAGGCGACTTGCGAAGAGCTTTCCGATTCCATTACGACAATACCGACCACGACCCTTATTTACATTCTAATGGCAAGGAGCTGTATCGCCCCGTAAGCATATTCCGCACTACGCAGACGCATATTATGCAGGTGCGTGAGGATTTCCGGTTGCTATTGGTGAGGTGACTTATGTAGCGTTCGGTATGGCTGACTTAAGCGTATTCGTCCCGTTCTATCAAGGAGCTACAGAGGCCGATGAACGATATACGTATCGTGCCAGCGGCGTGAGCGACGACTTTTCCGCCTATTGGACATTCCGTAAGGTTGCTACACTGGGCATGACCGACTACAATTTCCTTGCACCGATAATAAAGAAGGCTTATCTGGAACTTGAAACAGAATTCGATGAGGCGCAGAAGGATATTGAAGCCGAATATCTCGCCACATACAAGGATGCGCCCGACAATGCACGCGAGGCGCTGACCGCCGCCAACATCAAATTGCAGCAAAGGGCCTACGAATTCAGCAAGGATCTGCTCAATAAGCTGTTCACTCACCTCACAGGCAAAGTGCAGGAGGAGTATCTGTTTCATGGAGCGTAATGAAGCTTAAAATCAAACAACATTGAATTCCAAAGAACAACCAAAACTACATTTATTTATCCAATATGAATGTCAGTGAAGGTTGTTCTTTTGTTTTATGTTGTTTTTGTTGTTT
>ERZ1034687.977-NODE-977-length-16483-cov-23.797358_pt1 | contig 16483 bp, 24 predicted proteins | sample MGYA00520704_ERZ1034687 | MGnify/ENA primary metagenome ERZ1034687 (study PRJEB33766, sample SAMN09781762) | gut metagenome | biome: gut microbiome | host: Homo sapiens | place: Madagascar | study: EMG produced TPA metagenomics assembly of the PRJNA485056 data...
CATTTATATTTTATTGCTAAATCTTTAAAAGGCGTATTAGTATATTTAATATCATATCTTATTTTAGATACTAATTCATCACTATATTTATAGTTATTATTTTTAACTCCTATTAAAAGTGGAGGATCTTCTCCGCCTTCCGTTAAATTATATCCATATAGAGGATTATTTACTTGATAAAAATTTATCCAATAAGTTTCCCTTTGATTATAATTCTCTATGTCAGATTCTATAATTTCAAATAAAAAATTTTCTACGCCATATTTTTTTATAGCAGAATGAATATAAGATTTATTATTGCTAATGCCTCAAATATGTTCCTTCCATCTTCTTTCTGGATGAATACTTTGACCTATATAAACTTTATTATTTATTAAATTTGTTATTTTATATATACTTTTAATCATATTTTTATTTAATACTATACCCAAAATCAATACTATGAAAAAATGCTTGGTATTCATCTTCCAAAGAATCTAATTCTTCTTTTTGGCATTCTTGTATTATTTCAAAGGTAAAATTTTCTGGTCCAATAGCCAACATAGCTGGGTACAACTTATTTTTAGTTGGGGTCTCTGCGCCGATGCCTCTTTTAATATGCTATTTAAATCTTGATGATAGATCTACTGACTATCCCACGTAACACTTACCACTTTCTATCTCAGTAATTTTATATATTCCAATATGAATGCCTGGACCAATCACTCGGCCGATCATTTCATTAACAGGTTTTTCATAATAGTATTTCCAAATTATTTTATTTAAAGGTTCTTTATTACGTAAATAAGGCTCTATCGAACGAATTCTTTTTATTTCTTCAATATCCTCATTACTCAAATGAATTCTGTAAAATTCCTTTTCATTCTATTCAGCTTCTGCACGTTTAGCTACTTCAGTAGCACTATCTACTTTTTTCTATAATCTATTTAACTAAGATTGCGCTAACTAAATCTAATCATCACACTATTGAATAAATTGATCTAATTCTTGCTGTTTAGAATTTTTAGATTGTTCATACTAATTCTCTAAAATCTATTTTGTTTTTTGGAAATTCTAAATTAATTTTTCATGCTATAATTTAATCTATTCATCAATAGTAGCCAAGCGCTAATTATAATACTGTTCAGCATTTTCATTAGCAGATGTCTATGCATCTCGTACACGATTAGTTATATTTTCAAGAGAATCAATTTCTTGTTTTTCTTGGTTCTTTAGTTCTTCTATTTTTTTTTGATGCTAATTAATTTCATCCTTATTCTATTCCTAAATACGCTAATAGGTTATTTCTTCCTTTTCAGAAGCAATATTTTTATACTTCGTTAAAGCTCTTGCCTATAAAATAATAGCAATAATTAAAAAAAGAGGGAGAAGAGTTAATAGAAAGTAAATCATATATTTTCTCCTATTATTAAAATAAGGTAGAGAGAATTAACTCTCTCTACCTTAAAACATACTATAAATTACTCTTCAGAAGTTTCAGGCTCAAAAGCCATACCTTCAGGAGTTAAAGTCAGGAACTTGACCTTCTTATGAAGGACATTACCATCATCACCAGTATACTCAACCTCAGCTTCAACACGATTGCCGTAGCCCTTCTTCCAAATACCGGAAGTAAAAGCACCATTGACAACCTTCACGTCAATACCGAGAGCATCAGCAACGTCCTAAGCAGTCAGATTATCGCCACTATGGGCCTTTAGAAAATTCAGAACATTAATTGTATTTGTAGAAATAGCCATAATAAAAAATTTCTCCTTTAAATTATAATAATTTTTAATTTTGTAATTTTGTAATCACTTATTGATTACATTAAGATTATACCAAAAAAATTTCTTTTTTTCAAGAATTTTCTTTAAGTAACTCAAGAACTAATTCGTCAATAGCCATCATATCTTCCAGACTGTGAACGCTGCTTGATATTTTCATAATTTCATTTTCGGCCTGAGTAATAGTTTTCTTATCCTCGCTTGTTTGAATAATTCTCTCATACTTGGCAATTTTTTGTGCCAAGTTTTTAATTTCTTTTTTCTTCACTTTGAAATTTTTCCTTCTTATTAATTACATTCTTATTTTAAAAATTCTTTTTCTGACAAAATTGGCACACCTAACTTTTGAGCATTCAGGTTTTTACTACTAGTAGATTCTTTATCATTATTGATAAGATAGTCTGTCTTTGAAGTGACAGAATTAATAACTTTGCCACCTAACTTTTCAATTTTTTCTTTTAGAATATCTCTATTCATAGTTTGAAGTTTACCTGTAATGACAAAAGTTTTACCTGTAATATTGTCATTTGCGGAAATTGTTATTGTTTCCCCATCTTCAAAAGTCATAAAATTATGAGCGATATATTTAGCTTCTGTAAAATTAAATTCTTTAATAGCATTGGACATTTCTCTACCAAATCCATTAATTTGATAGAATTTATAGTCATCCTCGACAGCTTTAATAAAATTGTTCCAAGTACGAAACTCTCTTGCTAATGCTTTAGAAGCAGTCGCCCCAATAAGTGGGATTCCAAGAGCACAAATGAATTTATCCAAACCACAATTGGTACTAGCATTTATAGCATTAAGAATTTTATCTACAGAAGCGATACCAAATCCGCTTTTCTTAATCCATTCATCACGATGTCCACCATAAAGTGTAAAAAGATCTCCACAATTATTAACCCAACCCCAGTCAATAAGCTTTTCGAGAGTGGCTTTAGAAAGTCCTTTAATGTCAAGGCCTTTCTTTGAAACAAAGTGAGAAAGTCTGTTAATAAATTGTCCTTGGCAATCAGGGTTGCCGCAGTATAAGAAAGTAGATTCATAATCAGTTTTTTTCTCTACTGGTTTGCCACAACAAGGGCAAATAGTGGGAATTTCTAATTTTTCTGTTCCTTCTGGAGCTTCATCTACCTCTTCGACACAAGGAATAATCATATTACGTTTTGACACATAAATAGTTTGCCCCTTATGCGGACCTTCTGGGCCAAAAAGATTATTAACAATACTTAAATTATGAAGGCTTGATTTATTAACAGTTGCATCTTCAAATTTTATGTCTTCAAAACAAGCAATTGGCGTAATACGACCAGTCCTTCCCATGCTCCATTCTATGTCTAAAAGTATTGTAGGGTATACTTCATCATAAAATTTAAAAGCATAGGCAGAATTTAAATGATGACTTGTTGCACCTAAAGAATTGCCATATCCAACATCATCAAATTTAAAAACAAGACCATCAATAGGATAACTTAATTTTTCAGCGTCTTTTTTCAAAAGTTCAATGACATCTTCATTTGCATCTGGCCGCACATAATTAGGAACAACTGTAAATCCAAGAGAAGAGAGATGATCTAACTTTTCATGAAAATAATATTCATGGTTATCATCATATCTTGTGGTAATTTCATCCCAAGCAACAAAAGTTAATCCTCTATTAGCACACTCATTAGAATCTAAAAGACGAATGCTCCCAGAAGCAAAGTTACGTGGATTTTTATAAGTGTCTTCAAATCTCTTAAAATTCTCTTTAGTAGAAATTACTTCTCCATCTACTATAAGTTCGCCTTTAACAGGAACTTTTTTAGGAATAGAAGGTATTACTCGTGCGTTATGAGTAATATCTTCTCCCACTTGACCATTTCCTCTTGTTTCAGCACGAATCAATTTTCCATCTTGATATGTAAGAGAACAAGTAAGACCATCCATCTTACACATAGCAACAACAGGAAAGTCCCCAAAATACTCCTTTATTTTTTCAAAATCCTTAGTTTTATCAAGGGAGAGCATTGGATGATTATGTTCAACTTTAGTTAATTTATTTACTACTTCATAGGGGATGGACTGAGTAGGTGAATCAGGATAAATAATGCCTGTGTCTTGTTCAATTTGTTTTAATTCAAAATAAAGTCTATCATAAGCACTATCAGAAATTACTGGTCTACCTTCTTCATAAAGCCTACAATATCTTTTTAAAATCTCAATTCTTTTGCGAATTTCATTTTGTTTAATTAAAAGGTCAATATTTTTTGTCATATATACTCCTTATTAAGAGGCATTTTAGCCCCTTAAATTTTACTTACAGAAATAATTCTATCACCTTTAATAATTTGATTTCCTTGCGCCAATCGACTTAAAATTGGAATATCATTTGCGGCAATACAAATGTTCTTCTTTTGCCCAGAAATCAATAAAGTATCATTAGGCGCAACTAACGTCATATCTGCTACTTCGCCAATTTTAATACCCTTTCCCGCACGCTTCTGTAGGGGGAAGTCTTTTAAAGGAATCTGTCTTGCCACTCCGCTGGGCATAAATACAGCAAGATTGTCAGTGGGTTCACGTACAACTGCCATTCCAGTAACTTCTTCATCATCTTTCATAGTAATTGCTTTCATACCTTGTGTGACTCTGCCAGAAGCTGCAATTTCTTTACTATCGAAATGAATACAGTTTCCACCAGAAGTAGTAAGAATGATTGTCTCATTTTTAATTAAGGAAACTGCGGCAATTTTATCTTCGTCTTTGAGTTTAATTGCAGCTGTACCACTCTTCTTCTTAATAGAAATATATTCTTTAATAGAAGTTTTTTTAGCTAAACCCTTTTTAGTGACAAAGAAAATGTATTCTGCATCAGTATCTCTATAAGCAGAATATATAATAGTGGGCTTTTCACCAGAAAGCATTTCAACTAAAGAAGTAATTGGTTGACCTTTGCTCGTATTTGTTCCTTCTGGAATATCATTTACTAATAAGCGATAAACATTACCTTTATTGCTAAAGATTAAAAGAGAATCAATGGTATTGGTGCGAATAATAGTATCTGTAACATCATCTTGTGTTTTCACGCCTTTCCCGTTTCTCTTTTGGGTTTTAAAAGAGGTTATAGGAATACGTTTAATATTTCCAGAAATGGTGGAAATTACAACACATTTTTCAGGTTCTACATTAGCAATCTCTTTTTCTGCTTTTGGAGAATCCTCAATTTGCATGATTTTTGTGCGGCGATCATCACCATATTTATCACGCAACCAAGTTACTTTTTCAATTAACAAAGAATTACGATAATCTTGTTCATCAATAATCTTTTGATATTTAAGGATAGCTTGTCGTAATTCTTCTAATTCTTTTAATAAATCATCTTTATCAAGCTTTGTTAATTTAGCTAACTTCATATCAAGAATTGCATTAGCCTGCGCTTCTGTGATATTAAAATGACCTACTAATTTTTGACGAGCTTCATCTTTATCCAAAGACTCTTTTATAAGTTGAATTGCAGTATCAATGTCTTTAATTGCAATAAGAAGACCTTCAAGGGTATGCTTACGAGTTTCAGCTTTAGAAAGATCAGTTTTTGCAATATTAATCATTACATTATTTTGATGAATTACATAAGCTTTGATTAAATCTTTAATGGAACAAAGTTTAGGAGTACCATTAACAATATAATTCATATTAAAAGAAATTGATGTTTGAAGATCTGTTAATTCAAACAACTTATTTAGAAGAGCTTTTGTTTGTCCGGGCTTTGCGAAAAAAACTAATCGATTATCTCCAATATTAGATTCATCATTAAAATCATCTAATACTTTTTCAAAAGCATCAATATTTTTTTCAAGTTGTTCTTTAATTTTATTCCGATAGGTACGATAAGGAATTGTGGTAAAAATAATTTTATCACCATCAATTTCATAATCTCCTCTAACTTTTAAAGAAGTTTGAGACTTTCCTGTAGCATATGCTTGTTTAATATCCTTTTGGTTAATGATGATATTACCAAGAGGAAAATCAGGGCCTTTCATGTATTTCATTATATCATCAATTGTCAACTCAGGATTATTAATATATGCAATAATAGCATCACAGGTTTCTTCCAAATTGTTAGGAACAGAATTATGAGACATGGAAATGCCAATAGCTTGTCTCCCATTACAAATAGCATTTGGAAAAAGAGAAGGCAAGACAACTGGTTCCATGTATTCACCATTATAAGTTTCTTTTGTAGGAACTGGGTTTTTCTTATAATCTAGCATCATCAAATCTGTATAAATAGAAGGTTTTGCTTCTGTATAACGGCTTGATGCAACAAGATCATTATTTTCTTGCGTACCCAAGGAACCTTGACCATGTATCAACGGATATCTCATAAGATACTTTTGAGACATCTTACATAGAACACCATAACATGCTTGGTCTCCATGAAAATACGAAGTGGCAAGGGTTGACCCGATAAGCGCATTGCACTTCTTAGTTTTTCCTTTTGAGTCCATGCCAAGGAAATCACTCATTGTCCAAAGAATTTTCCTTTGAGAGCTAAGCAATCCATCTTCTGCAGCTGGAATCGCTCTATCAGTAAGGACTTCCGCACTATAAGTTAAAAAACACTCTTTTGCTTCATCTAATGCGTCAACTTCTGTAATATAAGATTTTTGTTCCATACTTTCTCCTCTCAATCAAATTCAAAGCCAAGATCTTTGGCATTCTCATAAATATATTTCTTTCTTGGCTCAACAGAAGGGCCTTGGAGAATATTTAAAAGTTCAGTAGTCTTTTCAATATCGCTAATAGTAATTCGTTTATATCGTTCATTCATAAAACAAACTCTTTGGAGGTCTTCAGCGTTAAGTTCGCCTACACTAATTCTATTATTTCTAATAGAGCTGACTATTTCTTTTGGCTCTCCGCCAATCTAATGTTTCAAATTGCGTATCAATAGCAATCTTACTCTCCGACAAAGGAGATAGTCGATACAGGTTAAACTATTATATCTTTCCAATTATAACCAGCCCAAGTATTATAAAATGGACCAGGTTTAATTCCAGTAAATTCATAATCTTTATATACGTCTTTCCAATTTTCACCATTCTTCTTTCTCATACGGATGGCAATAACATCTTCTTCTGTAAGTTTTGATCTACCATTACTTGAGCCCTTCTATCCAGTATTATGCAAATGAAATTGTTTATTTTCATAAGTATAAACTTCTGGCATAACATCAGCCCAAGTTTCACCTTTCCAAATTTTACTGAACCCAGAATGGCCTATTTTATTTTTGTATAAAGCTTCAACTTCTTTACAACGTTCATGATTATTATACCTAGTTCTGATATCTATAACATCTTCCATTGTTAATTTATGACGAGGATGATTATCATCACTATTTCCATCACCGCCAGATGTTATATTATAGCCATTTTGATGAACTAAAGAATGTAAAGTAGAAATCCAATATTTTTCTTTTTCATCTAATAATTCAGAAGAACATTCTTCGATTATTTCAAAAGTAAAATTTTCAATTCCATATTTAGCAAAAGCTTTATATAAAGGTTTTTCAGAATACCTCTCTTGTTCATAAGGGGATTTATGCTAAGAAAATCTTCTTTCAATATTATTGGATTGACCTATATAAATTTTTTGATTAACCTAATTTGTAATCTTATAAATTCCTATCATTTATAAATTACCTCCTTTTATTTTTTATAAAGATAATCTATAAATATACAATAGTTTTTCCCACGAGATTATCTTCATTATATTATAATTTTTATAATTTCACGGTTTCCCAGAAATGTCCAAATTATTTTAGAAGACTACCTCGTTAGCTTGTTATAAAAACAAACCCCAGTAATAAGCTGGTTAAAAAGATAAGGGCCAGACGCATTTTCTTACCCTTTTGCTCTAAGTAAGTCATATTTACCTGTATGCATATCTTTCCACGCATCAAGTTCTGCATCGCTATAGCAATAATATTCTTTATCCTTTTGGCGAATAATATAAAGAGGAGTTACTGCTCGATACAATTTTCCGGCTTCCACTAATGGACGCATATAGGTGTAAAAGAACGTCAGTAGGAGCAACTCGATGTCAAAGCCATCGCTGTCCTGATCGCTTGTAATCACGATTTTGTTAAAATTCATCTTTGAAATGTCAAAATCTTTCCCAAATCCCGCACCTATTACTCGGATAATATCGTTCATTTCTTGGTTCTGTAGAATCTTTGAGACATCCGTTTTGAGCGGACTGATAATTTTCATAAATATCCATTATTTCTAATGGTACTGACTAACTATTACTCTCCGAATTGTCAATTCATCTAAGAGCATTCCATTTCCCCATTTAACATACTTCGTTTCCTAAAATATGAGTGCTTATCAATAGCACCGGTACTTCCCAGCATTTCAACTTCAGGAATAGTCGATACATATAATTATTTAATATTTTTATAAGTCTAATAAGTTACACATTTTTTAATAGCATTCCAATCAATTTTAAATTGTTGTGCTATTTTAGCAATTGTTTCCCCATTTGAATATAATTTTCGTATTTCTAAAACTTCTTCATTAGTTAATCGATAAGATTTTCTTTTTCGATTATTTTCAATATTATCAAGGATTTCTTTATAGCTGATTCTATTAACAATATCTTTAATTGTAGATTGAGAAACGCCATATTTCTTAGCTAAAGAGTTTTGAGTAGCATTTTCTTGGTAATAAGCATATCTTATATTAATAATGTCTTGCTCTGTAAACTAGCTATTTGCTAATTTCTTATCTTTAGCAGTCGGTATATTACCTATGCTTTTATAATGATCTCCTAAAATAATTTGCTGGAAACTTTCAAAAGAATATAACTCAGAATAATCTTTATGAATTGAATGAGCATTTTCTCCATCGAGATAACGTTGTCGAATATTCAAAACTTCTTTATTTGTTAGTTTTGCTCTTGGATGATTTTCATTCTATAAAGATTTTCTTAATTTACGAGTTAAACTTCTCTTCTTTTCCGCCTCTTTAGCCAATACTTTAGGAGATAAAAAAGCTCCTCCTTGAGTCATGTTATATCCATGATGAAAAGAATCGAATTTTTCTATCCAATAAATTTCTTTTCTATTTAATTCAGATGGAGTGCAAAGTTCAAGAACTTCAATACTAAAATTTTCAATGCCATATTTTCTCATTGCTTGATAAATTTGATAGTCTAATCGTTTATAATCATACTAATGATGATTAAAATATCTTTCATAAATATCTTTAGCTTGACCAATATAACATTTATTATTTATAAGATTTGTAATTTTATAAATACCCGATGAATGTGGTAACAAATGACAATTTTTCATTTTATCTCTCCTTCCAAAGTATATGCTTTCAGTGCTTCTATAGTCTTTGGAACTTTAAGAATACTTATAAAATAAAATTGTCCAAAAAAATATTAAATAATTTTACACGGGATTGACTTCACCTAACTACCTTTTTGACATAGGTAGATAATGGTCAGCTTTCCCCGTTAGCCACACAAGTGACCCTGTTGATTAACAGTTAGGAATGTTAGGGCAAATTATTTACCCCTTAACTGGTAAATACAATCTGTGCGTGTATTACGAGCTTCAATAGCTGAACTTGCAGCAGAAGTTCCCTCAACTAATAGAAGATTACGTTCTTTTGGATTTTTACTAATACAATCAGTAAATTTAGTGCTTAAAGCCAATTTTGCTTTTAATCCTTTTTCTTTTGGCTGTCTAACTGCTTCTCTTGCTTTTTTAGCAGCCTCTCTAGCCTTACGGGCATTAATTGCTTTATCAGCAATAACTTTGATAGCTTTTTCATTATTGTTTAACCAATTCTGTAATTCTTCTGAAATTATAGCGGTAAAAGGCGTCATGTCAAGTTTGACAATGCGGCTTTTCGTTTGTGCGTCATAACTCACACCTGGAGCTGTAAGGTTAAATACAAGATAAAGTCCTTCTTGACAATCATCACCAGAAAGATTTTCATCTTTATCTTTTAACCATTTCTTTTCTCTAAAGAATTTATTCATTTCTCGTGTTATAATAGTTTTAATTTGAGAAATATGTGGACCAGAATCAGTTAATCCTGTATTAACATATGGTACGATAACGCTTGAATAGCTATCTGTATAAGTAAGAACTAAATCAAGTTTATTTTTCCCATTCGCCATATTAATATTTAATCTATTCTTTAAAATTTCAGTATCTTTAACGGCTTCATCAATTAGATCCATTAATCCGTTTTTAGAAAAATATTCTTCTCCATTAAGAATAATTTTTAACCCAGGACAAAGACTTACTAAAACTTTAAAAAGCTTCTTAATTACATTTATGTCGGCTTCAACATGATTAAAAAATTCTTCACTAGGCTTCCATTGAACAATAGTTCCTGAAGGTTTGCTTTTATTATCCCATTTACCAGTATCTCGTTTTTCAAAAACTCCTTCTTTAAACCAAACATGCTCATAAGTTCCATCTCTCCATGACAAAACTTCTGCCCAATGGGAGAGAAATACTGGAAGTTTTGAACCAATACCATTAAGTCCAAGAGCCGTTCCCTCATATACGCCATCTTCTGTATATTTTCCAGAAGTATTCAATACAGAGAAAGAAGCTTCCAAAACAGTTTTTCCGTCATCTCGCAAAGAGTTTGGAATAAAGCCTTGTCCATTATCTTCTACTATAAAAGTATTGTCTTTAAGAATATCCACTTTGATAATTGATCCATTACCAGCTTTATACTCATCTATTGAGTTCGAAACAATCTCAATAAGGAGCTGAGTTGAATATTCAGTAGATCCTACATATACTCCAGGACGTAACCTCGTAAACTCTAATGGAGATAGTGAGACAATACTGTCATCAGTATAGGTATTTAAATTTTTCTTCATTTATTTACCTCATTTTTCATTCTTTTCTTTTTTACTCTTTAATATTATACCAAAATTTTCTTTTAATATCAATTTTCTTGACTTCTTAAAAATTTTAAGGTATAATTTATTTGTAGTCATTCAAATAAACACTTTTCCTTTATAAAAATATTATATAATAATTTTTAATAAAAAACAAAAATTTCCCTGATTAATAAAATAATCAGGGAAATTTATTTATCCAACAGCAGAATCGTCTTCTGCTAAGAAGGCTTTCTATGCTTTTAGATAGGTTATACCATCTTTAGTGTTTTCTTTTTCACTCTTTTTATAATAAAAAGCTTGTGATACTCCATATGCACCCCAAACAGAGCCTATTAAAACTGAAAGCCATGGAAGTTCAACAAAGCTGCCTCGAACAATACACATAAAACAGCAAATTAAACAAGTAATAGTTACTAACCAAACTAATATACTTTCTTGTATTAAGAGGGTTTTAGAAAACTCTCTTTTTTTTCTTTTTTCTTTACGAAACATACTACATACTCACCCAACCTTTGGCAATACGACCCCATCCATTCTATATCTCTAAAAGTTGATAAGAAGCACCTCTAGATACTCTGTCAACAATAGGATACTGAATACCAGGACCTATGCGCACATTAAGAATATTAGCTGTTACTGTAACAGTTTGTTTAGCATTTGTTGCGTTACTTGCCTCATAAAGCGCATCTAAAGTTGCTTTTCCAGCAAGTCCATCAGCTGCTAAATTTTTCTTTTTTTGGAAATTAATAACAGCTTGCCTTGTAGCATTACCATAAATGCCATCGTCTTCTCCAGAACTCAAGTATCCTAGATTAATTAATAATTGCTAGAGGCCTTTCACGTTATCGCCAGAATCTCCTACAGACATATAATTTTTGGTTACAGTAGTATTACTAGAGGCAGAGGGAGATGAGGAGCTATTTCCTCCAAAAGTAGTTCTAGCAACACAAGCTTGTCCATACCAAAAAGACTTGTAATCTCTTGCGTCAACATGAACAAAATATCCATCTTTTGCGGTTTCATATAATCCAATACCTTTAATTCCAATCGATTCAGCATATTGCGCTACTTCTCTTGGGGTATGACCTTTTACGATAATATCAGCAGCATCACCTTTACTATGGCGCGAACCTGTTGCGCCACCAACATTTCTGTTATGAATAGGGCAACGATAACCGCTAGAAATAGTAATTGGTACATTAAAATGTTTTCTTATCTTATTTAAATATTCTACAAGTTTTGGGTTAATTAAAGTAGTTGAACAACAACCGGATCCATGGCAATCAAATTCAGTTGAAACAAAATATTTACTTAACTATGTTTTTATACCTTTCGTATAAGTATTAGTACTCATCTATACATTTTCTCCTTTCATAAATTTATTATAATAAATCATTGACATGTTATATCTTTGTTGACTTTTGGAATTGGCTTCATTAGGAGCTTCAAATTTAAAAAGCATCGCATTAGAACAAGTCCTTACATCTGAGGAGGTTGTTAATATTTTATACACACTAGGGAAGCTCTGCTATAATTCTTTTATAAAAAATTCTAGTTGCATTGATAAGTCTCCAATTGACTTATTTTTTTGTTTCGCAAAATTGAGCAAAGCTTTTTTGCGCGTGTGCCACGTCCACTAACAAATTCCGTATCCAAATGAGTCATAAATAAAATTAGTATATGTCCCATTATCGACAGCTACAGTATACTATTCATCGCTCATTCCAGAAGTACGATTGTAAATATCTTCTAAATTGTTTGCGCGTAAGCCACTTTCTGCATCAATATTTCCCATTGCGCCTGCGGCTCCTGCATCTGTGAATCCTTTTTCTTTTAAAAATTTCCAAATTGTTTCTGCATTTGACATCCTGCTCACCTCTTAAATATAAAAAAGGAGTAGAAAAATTCTACTCCTTTTAATATTAAATTTTATCTGCTAACACAGCAATTTCGCTCCTATGAATTACATTAAGCGTAACTTCTCCATAAATGTCAGAGCCTCTAAAAACCTCTGAAGCTCTTCGCATACCATTATTAACACCAGCATATTCAATCATATCTACTTGCGTTTTAAAATCACCATCAATAATGCAAATACAATCTTCTCCAATACGCTAGAGGGCAAGTTTCATTAATTCAGTATCCATATTTTGCGCTTCTGTAATATATATACCTGCTCGCATCCCAGAGGTATCATATCCCCTAATATCACTTAAAGGTAATAGAATTAACTTTTCATCAAAAATCATACGCTCAACCGCAGATATACCGCCCAATTTACTTGCCAGCATATTACCAATTTGTGAATCAAGTAATTTCTCTGTGCGGCTACCTGTATAGAATCCAAGTCGTGCGGCATTACGAGTGGCAACAGTATTACAAAAAACTATAATTTTATCAATTTTTCTTTTTTCTAGCTAAGACATTAGAAATCCCATTGATAAATAGCTTTTTCCACTTCCACTTAAACCCTTAATCATAGTTATTTTATTATGCATAAAGCTATCAGCCGCAAGAGCTTGATAAGCATCACCTTTATAAGGCTTAATAGTTCCAAACCAATCAGACTCAAAAGTATAAAATGGTACTGTGCGCATCTTTTCACCAGTCCAGCACATTTTATCCACTAATTCCTTTGTCTCTTGGCTATAGATTAATGCATACTCATTAATATAAAGATTAAAATGGTTATATTCTAAATTAGAATATAATTCTGCAAGCTATTCATTATTAAGATATATTTTTTTGTATCCATCATAGTCGTATTTGTCTTCTTCATACTTTTCTATTGGGCAAGTAAGCAGACTTAGTGCTAAATTTTTACAACATAAATCATTTGTTATAAAAATTAAATCATCCCATAATTCTTGAGCTGTAAAAGCGCAAGCAATAATTTTTAAATCATTTGTTGGTTCCATCTAATTAAATGGAGAATATTCCAAAAGAGAAGGGACATAGATTATGATTTCATAATTTCCAAAATGTTCATCTAATTCATGTATAACTTTACGAGCTGCAAACTTTACATCGTTATCTTTTTTACTGGATGTTTTAATATTTTCTAGTTCTTCAAGAGTAATTGAAGAAATTACTAAAATAGTATCCTATTCATCAAAAATATGTCCAGCTTTTAACAATAAACTACAAGTATCATAAAATTTATGAGTCATCTTCAACTTCATCCTCTTTTTCTTCTGGAGTTTCTTCTTCATAAATGAATCCAATTTTTTTAGGATTATCTTCAGCATCTAGCTCTTTAGTCGCACGTTTACTTATTTTATAAGTCTCTGTGCTAAATTTAGTTTCCCAATATTTTAACCAAGTAGCTAAGAAAGAAAGAACATTTTCAAGGAGTGGAATCATAAAGTATATAAATAGTATTCCAGCAATAAAATAGTATAGAATACAACCACTCTCCTTTCTTTATAAAAATAAAAAAGAAGGGCGATCGATTCATTTATCTTGCCCTTTTTATTATTATACCAAAAATTTTAGGAGAAAGCAAAGCTTTCTCCTAAAGAATATTAATAAATAGCAGAATACCTAGAGCTATTGAGCTTTTCATACATCAAATCAATGCCACTTTTCCCAGTTAAAACTTGCTTAAAGATAGTTGCGGAAGCTCCACTAACATAAGTCACATTAGGACCATCATCAAGGAATGTATCCTGCATTGCATTAACATTCCAATACACGATTTTAGGCATCTGATATCCTCTGATAGACCAACGCTCACGCATTTTTTCCATCATAGTACGGATTTCAATACTTTGGTTCTTAAAAGTCACAGCCCGATCGATCTGCATATCACTAATAACAAGAATTGTTTGAGGAATTTCATCCTGAGAACAATTGTTATCAATAGCAGTTTGTAGCATTAGATTAAAAACTGCCTCAAGGTTAGTATTATCAACGAGGTTGGTCTGATAAATACGCAAGACCTTATCGACAAAATCAATGCCAGAAGTCTCGATCATCTGAGGATGAGAAGCAAAACTAATATAGTGATTAGCAAAAGGCCCATGATTATGTTCAGCACAATACAAACCCAGTGAAATAGCTACATCAATAGGAGTGGCAGCTCCACAGCCGCAGGTCATAGATCCAGAAGTATCAACAACGCAAATACCATTAAAGGTAGCGTCCTTGAAATAATCAGTCAAATTATCCCAGTATTTATTAATAGCAAGACGCTCAGTGTCATCCAATGCCTTGGTAGTATGCCAATTATAACGACCAGTCTCCCAATTATAAGTGTGGGTATACTCTTTACGCAAATAATCGAGTGCCTTATGAACAACTTCATAAGGGGCCATTGCGCCAGCATTTACCTTGGTAGTATCATCTTTCATGAACTCTTCATAAGTAACTGCCTTGGGATCGGCTTTCTTGCGTTCCAAATCATGTCTAATAAATGCCTTACGATACTTAATGCCTGCCTGAGAAGGAACAGCAGAGAAATCAATTTTATCCCACTCATTAGCACTCATAAGACGCTCCAGTACATTAATGCGCTCACGAAGAGCACTCAGCATCTTACGATACTGTTTAGAAGTCATACCCATATAGGTACGTAGCTTGGTGGCTAGAGTTCGAGTTTTCTGAGAACTTGCATTTTCTGACGGAACCCACTTTGCGCATAGAGAAATAGCTCCATTCTTTACCATGACATCTTTCATATCCATAGCGAGCTGATGCTTAATCAAAGCAAAAGCATCATTCTCCAAAGGAGTGCCCACAAGAGAAAATACATCATCAAATCTGCCGAATTCAGGAATGTACTTCAGATTGCGGCGAGCTGCTTCAGGATGCTTAATAGCCAACCAATGATAGCATACACGGAAAAACCGACGTTCACCTGCTCCTCCAATGATATCACGCAGGTAAAACAAACACTTCATAGCAAGAGTTTTATCTTCGTCAAAAGCTTGCTTGAAGGCAAAGATACAATCTTCATCACTTCGCTGTCTATAAGCCCCGCACTTAGCGTACATCTCATATACCATATTGGCAAGATGATTATGCTGAAGACCACCATTTTCAGTGTAGCCAAAGTTAGTAGCTTGCTTCATACCATTTACAAAATTATTCATATTTAAAATCTCCTTTTCTCTTGGACTTTTTCAAGTCTGTGGTTAATTAAGTATCATAAGGGTATTTATCAAAAAATTTATAAAAATAGTGTTCATCTTCTCGAAATTGACAATAAAGGTCTAAATCTTTACCATGTTCTTTAAGTAATTCTGCGAGTGCTAAATATTGGGAAACAACTGACTTTAAATTAAACTTGTCTCCTTCTACAGATTCTAGCCAAACTTCACCTTTACAAGAAGCAATTGCTTCTTTAAAAGCATTAATTTCATTTTCAGTAGCATTCTTTAAGCGCATTATTTCTTTTCCTTTTCCATTCTTTCAGTAATTTCTTGGTATTGTTTCTTAGCTTTTTCAAAAGCTTCATTTGCTTCTTTATAAGCTAACTTAATATCATTATTCCAAAATTCAACTAATATAGCTTTTTCTTTTAAAACTTGTTCTTTTTTACAGTTTTTCGTCTGCCTTTTAAAATAAGCTCTTACTCTTTGTTTTGTGAACCAAGAGTTGAAATAAATTGCTTTGTTAATAGAATAGAAACCATAAAGTTCTTTTTCTTCAGGCCTTCTATTTTTATAGATAATAAAGTTATAATTGAAATAAACTAAATCATGAATTGAAGCTTTGTCCCAGGCTTTTGGATTGATACGATATAAAGCCATAAACTGTTCATAAGTAATAGTAATTTTATCCCTTATAAG
>ERZ1034687.984-NODE-984-length-16416-cov-22.841391_pt1 | contig 16416 bp, 21 predicted proteins | sample MGYA00520704_ERZ1034687 | MGnify/ENA primary metagenome ERZ1034687 (study PRJEB33766, sample SAMN09781762) | gut metagenome | biome: gut microbiome | host: Homo sapiens | place: Madagascar | study: EMG produced TPA metagenomics assembly of the PRJNA485056 data...
ATATAATTGTATATTATTTTGTAAAATTTCAAAAGTTAATTAGTGTTAAGCCCTTCCTGTATAGAAGAATCCTATACGCTTTTTTCTACCACCTTCTATATGAAATCCTACGTTTCCATCTCCATCTATTGTTACTACATCATCCCAACCCATCTATACTATAGTTGGCATACTATGGTCATCTCTATATAAATATGGTTTAAATTTGGCACCTAAAGTAAAAGACTTACCATTAGCATCAGCGCTAATCCATCCATCAACATATATGAGATTATTAAAGTTAACTAATTTAACAAATCTAAGGTCATATTCAGTTGTAGTTTTTCTATATATATAATTCTCATCCGATGGATATTCTACGAGAGTACTTAGTTTCTTCCATCCTCCACCTGCTAATAACATAGCATCATTTGAATTATGTCCAGAATGTATATAGCCGCCAGCTCTCATTGTATCTCCAACATCAAGAGTGTACTAAGGATTCTTTGTACCTATTCCCACTTTAGAACCTATAAGTTGCGCCAAATAAGAATCCGTAAATACTGTAAAATTACCTCCATTTACTGCTGCACCATACTTCATAGCACAATAATTATTGCAATAGATATAGTTCGCAGTAAGCTAAAGTGCGTTGTAGTTTATAGAAGTTCCTTTTTTAACTTGCATAATTACATTTGTACCTCTAAGATAAGTATTAATACTCTATGAAGATGTATCAGTTCCGTAAACCAAGGTATTAGCACTTTCTAATTTAGCTGCACTAACTGAAGTACTTCCATACATTACCTAGTAATTAGTACTTCTAATTGAATTATTAATATAGAGTGCCTTACTTCCCCAAGATCTAATCCAATCCTTATCAGACATATACCAACCTCCTCCGTATGAAGTACTGTACCAACCTGTGTTTCCACTACTTCTAAACCAATTAGAACAAGATATAGAATTATCTATTCCTGGATTGTGACCAGCACATACTCTGGTTGCATTAAGAGTGTGCACTGTAGGAGAAGTAGTTGTAGAACTACTACTACTAACTTTAATATTAGCCCAATAGTAGCTAGTAGGATTAGGAATACTACCTAATAAATCATTATACATAGTAAGTGACCCTAATGTACTAAGAGATGTGCCCGATTCTCCTAATTCATAATCATCTGATATAGGTCTCCAAGTATTAGACCAAGTAGTAGATGTACCATTAATAGTAATTGTTTTACCACTTACAGAACCTGTAACGAAACCCTTATCATTAGTTAATTGACTAAGTTTAGTGATACGATCAGTAATATCTGCCCATTTATGTGTATGAGAAGCCGCTGCAAAATCAGATGCATGTTTACCATCTAATTTATCAGAGTCTGCAGCCCAATTTACTAAAAATGATTTAGTAACTCCCCCAATAGTAGCTGTAATATTATGAGCGTTATTTCCAAAGGCTGTAAATAAACCACTTAAAGAAGTACCTCCTAAGGTGCTAGCATTACCTGCGGATGAGGCATAACCTACAGAAACATTAGCTGGATTTATGTCTCTAAGTGCTGAGCCATCCTTTTCCCAAGCCACTAAATGAGAAGTAGAAGTTAGTGACCCTGCCCATTTAATGTGAACACCATCAGTGGTGTCTGCATTACTTGCACTATTAGCATGACTCACAGTACCTACATCACTTCCCGACACTATTCTAGTATATGCTCTATTATATAGAGCAGTAGATGCTGCTTCTACAGAGTTATAAGCTTCTTTATGATTTGTATCACTATAGTAATAAGAATCTATTAACTAAACATTAGAATTTATACCTCCTCTACTATCCTATAATACTCTAATTACAGTACCCTGGTAACCACCTGTAGTTTTTAAATAAATATCAATATATGCTTTACCTGTAGTAACATAATATCCTACGTATAAAGAATCTAAATTATAACCATTACGCACAAGCCATCTCACTGATGAGGAAGCACTAGGATTTGAGTTACTTGAAGAAATATTATCTGTTCTAAATTCTACTCTACAAATACCATTACTACCATTTATATAACCCTAGCTAATATAAAGTAATAACGCATTATCATTCCAACTACTTCCAGTTTCAAAGTGTGCAATACGTTTAAAAGGTAATCCATTAGTACTATCCACTCCAATTGTACACGCATTAATATTTGCATTAATAATTATATTGCTACTACCGTCAAAATTAGCAGAACCTCTAAGATCTGTTCCTAGAGCAATATTTCTAACAGTAGTTAATTTGTTAGCACTACTTGAGATATTCGCATGAGCAACATTTAATGCGCTTTCTAATTTGTGACTACCGCCTCCTAAAAGGACATAAGCATTAGATGAACTATCTTTTATGAATCCACTAGAAGCCCTCGCATATCCTGAAGAATAAATATCTCCTTTAACATCGAGTTTATAAGAGGGAGTATTAGTTCCAATACCTACGTTTAAATTAGTGTCTAAACATAACCCCTTCCCATATACACTATTATTTGCTCCTAATTCTAATTTCTACCCAGATTTAGCTCCTATCCAATAAGTATATATGTATCTTATAGCACTAGTGTTACTACCTACATCATAAGTATTATTAGCCAAAAAGTTAATATGACCTGCATTTGATAAAGTGCCACTGACATCTGCAGTTCCATCAAAAGATTGACCCCATATCTTTCTAGCTGTTTGTAATTTAGTTGCTGAAGCCACAGTCTGGCTACTGATATTACCTGAATGAATAACTGTTTTCCAAGAGTCTGTTCTTTTACCCCTAAAGAACATATCATCTGTATTAGTAGTCATACCTAGCGCTATCTAACCTATATAACTAGCTCCGTCACCTGCTCCATTTCTATGTACTAACTAAATAACGTTATACCATCCAGTATTTCTTTTAGGAGAGTGATCTGCAACCTTAGAATTTACAGATTTAATAAATGAATAAGTGTCTAATGCATTTAAATCTGTTTTAGTATCTATAGCTCCAGCTCTAACAAAACTATTGGCGTGTTCTCCATCCAAAGTATCTGCGTTTCCAGCTGAGGCAGCATAGGCTACTCTAAAATTGCTAGGGTTATATACATAATAAGAGTGCTAACTATTTCCTCCCCATAACCAAGTTGGCTATCCTGCCTAACCAGACCAATTAAAAGCAGTAACTCCACCATCTGCTCTTAATAATTGACTTGCATTTCCACCACTCTTTATAAATCCAGAGGCTACGATTGAGGCATATCCTTCAGCACCATTTCCAAAACAGTAATTTAAAATTGTAGCAGTTTTACTTCTATCGTTTATAGGTAAATAGTTAAACCACATATGTTCCTTGAATCCGGCATTAACTATATTAAACTCGTTTCCTGCTACTATCTTACCAGGAAGATTAGTCCAATTGAAATTAGAGGTATTTAATTTATTAGATAAAAGACTATTTACTTCTGATTCTGTATAATAACGTGAATCTAAAATACCTGAATAATTACCACTATGTAAAATATCAGCGCCCCTCCATTTAAATTCAGAGTCTCTAATTCTTAATAATTCAGTGACATATTCTTTACCATTTAAAGTAGCACGTTCATCAATAATTAATCCTCCATCACATATTTTATCATTGTCATCAAGTAATGATATTATTCTAGCGTCAGCATTAGTACCAAAGTAATTGTCATTAGCATGAAATTTAAGACCCTCTCCTAATAACATAGTACCACCTGTCAGTTTTAGGTATCTATCGTCATAGTTCCAACTATTTTTATTAGGAATTTCTGAAGTGAGGGCAATAGTTCCTGCTATATTTCTAAGAGTCACATAATTTCCATTATTATTTCCTGCATTATAATCAACATTTGTACTAAAACAAAAATGGAAACTAGTATCACTATCTCCAAAACTTAGATGCCCTAAAGTCCATGTACCAGTTTCTGTATCAACACAAGCTATAGGATTCCAACTAGAACCTCCTGGAGCATGATTCTGTCTAATTATAGCATGGTCTCTACCACTAATAGTACTTCCGCCGCTCCTTCTGTTAATAGTACCAGTCATTGTTCCTCCGGAGAGTTTTAAATAACGGTCATCATGATTGTGGTCTCTAGTGGCAGCTCCTATAGAACCAGGTGTAATATTTATATTCTTAGCAGCACTTCCATCATAAGGACCTTGACTTGTTCCATTTAAACTAATAGTTAAAGCATGTGGATTTTTCAGAGAAGTAGGAATTTCATTAGCAAAAGCTAATCTTCTCCAATTACTAAAACTGTTATTAACATGTCTTCTATAATAAATATTATCATTATTATAAATAAAAGCTAACTATTTTCTACGGTTAAAGTTATTACCTATACTTAATAATGATATATTTGCACTCTATTCAGGAGGGGTTCCTGAAGGAATTGGATCAAATGTTTTAAAAGATTCTCCCCAATCTGAATCTATATTATCATTAGATGTTCCAAAAGTTCTTACATATCTCCCATCATGGTTGTGATTTTTTGTTGCATAAAGAGAATCAGTCTTTGCCTTTATATATTCCCATAAATGAACAGCCTTTCTCTTATATGGAATATTGACTGCATTAGTATCAGCAAATCCACTATTAGATGCATATGAAGTAATAAGCATAGTACCATCTGTTATAGTAGAAGCAGCTTCATTAACCTAACTGATAAAAGTAGAAGTAGTAACTGTCTTAGCAGCAGAACCATCGTATGTTACTCCAAATACATTAAATGAGTGTGGATTCTTTAAAGATGATGGAATGTCTGTAGTAAAAGCTAAAGTTTTCCAAGGTTGCCAAGTACCACTACTTTGGGCACGAGTGCTAACTTTGCCTGAACGTATGTGTACAGCTAATTGAGCATCCCATCCACCGGTATTGTCCCAAGCTAAGTGTAGTATATGAGAATCTTCAGCCGGTTTACCTTCAGTAGTAGATGAAGTAGCATGGAATATCCTTAAACTACCGTCACCAAATTGTGCGTTAAGTGAAGTTGGTCTAGCAGAATACCAATTAACTAATTTTCTTGCATTTGTAGAATTCGTTGCATTAGTAGCATTGTCTACTTGAGTTATAGTAGTTCCATTAATAACTCCTTTACCACTAGAGGTGTAAGTAGATGAAGTATCAAGAATAGTATAAAATTTAGAAGTATCAGAATTCCATCTCAAAAACTATTTATCCTTAGTACTATTATTTAACCCTATATATCCATATACACTTGATTTACCTCTAAATTGAATAGAAGCACCATTAGCATCATCGTTTCTTTTTATAGTTAATGTTCCAAAATTTGTAGTATCGATAGTTAAAACGCCTGTCATAGTATCTCCAGACTTCTTAACATAACGTCCATCAGCAGTACCACTACTATATACAGTAATACTAGTACCATTTAATTTAATGGTAGAACCACTTATACCCGAGTTCTTAGATGTTAATACCTTATACCAAGTTTCTGCTGTATTAGATTGTCCCCTATCATCAGATACCTTAATTTCTCCATAAGCATTAAATGCTAAACGAGATCTTCTCAAATCATCACCTCCATCATAGGAAGTCATGTTTATTAAGGCAAATCCAGTATTAAATGGGGAGTTAGTTAAAGTGCCAGAAGAAGCATCTGTAGTACTATAATAAATACCATTATTTTTAATAGTTCCTACATTAGTTTTGTCAGCTAATTCATATACAGATAACTTACTATTTAATAAAGTATTTAATTTATTATCCTCTGTAATACCTGCTAAGAAATTAACTATTTCATCCCATTTATTAATAACCTTATCAGTATCAGTTCCAGTTATAGTATGAACAAAAGTATAAGCTGTATTCCAATTACTAACTAAGCCAGAAGTAATACTATCGAGTACCGATTTATTAGAATGAGAATGTGCATTATTAGCAGCATTGTTCCATCCTGATATATTTAATGTATAAAGTTTCCAACCATTTGCTTTTCCATTGGTTAGGATAGCTTGGTTCTCAGTAGTACTAGAATGAGTGAGGGAGTTCCAAGCATGAGTATGTGCTGATGGTGTGTATGATGAAGGCTTCCCTGTTATATTACTCCAGGCAACTGAACCTGCTGAATCAGCATATCCTGCATTTAATTTAAACCATCCACTCCACTTACCTGAACTATAATATCTTTTATAAATATAAGGTACATTAGAATCAGGTATTTGTATCTGAAATGGGGTTCCTATATCTGAAATATATAAATAAACACTATTATTAGTATGAGCTGCATTAGTAGCAGATACTCTTGCGGCAGTTAAACCTACAGCTAAATTATTACAATCTAATGTAGTAACAGCATAATATCTAACATACCTACCATCATGATTATGTCCGGAATCAGATTTACCGCCAATTAAAGCTTTTAAAACTCTACCCTAATTAGCAGAAAGAGAACTAGTAGTGGAATTACTAGTTAAGTTATCCACTACTGGTCTCCAAGTAGAATTGATAGTTACTACACCATTAGTATTAGTTAATGTAGTATTACTACCATTACGTAAGTCTAAAGTATGAGAACCTATACTTACATTGTTTACTTTTATATCTCTCCAAGTATTTGTATCTGTACCATAAAATTTAACCCCTCGTGCAAATATATTTTGCCCTCTGAGGTCAAATGTAATATCTTTGTTATTTGGTGGAGTTGTTAAGGCTGCCACCGTAGAGGGATTAAATGCTATTTTCATTATTTATTAAACATGTTCATATTCATTTGTATCTAAATTATACCATGAAATTCCAAAGCTTATTGTCTCTACTGTATCTGTTTTTACTTCTGACACATAAATGTCACTTGATGCATCTATTTTTAATGCTCGTGTACCTATAGAATTTTGACCTATCTAAATGTCTCTCCAAGTAGAACTAATCTTAACAGTACCATTAGTATTAGATAAAGTTATGTGGTCGCCTTTTATTAAGTTTAAGGCACTGCTACCAATACTTACACCATCTATTTTTATATCCCTCCATGTATTAGCAAATGCATTAGCAGGTAATTTATACCAACTAGGAGTTGCAGTTCCATTTGAAGAGGCTAATAAATAGAAGGCATTATTAATAAATGTTGTATTAGTATCAATTACTTTAGGTGCCAAACCATTGTTTTTACTATCTACAATTCCATAAGTAGTATTAGACCATGGTACATTTACATATAAACCTCCTGTAGTAGAATCTGCTTCTACTTTATAATTCTTACCACTAGTTGTATAATTGGTATTAGCACTAAAAGTAATATCATAAGTTTTGGTGTCTTTAGTTATAGTAATACCTAAACCATGTTTAATACTAAGATTTCCTGTGTTAGTAGCACTTCCTTGAAATTCTACTCCATCTACATGCACTGGACGCCAACTATTTACTCCTACTGGGTCATATCCCAATGCGTTTCTAACATTAGTTGCAGTTAAAGATATTTTACCGTTTGCATCAACTGATATAGTAGCCTTATCTCCTGCTGCATCTACAATAACACCACCGATAGTAGTAGCAGTTGCTGGGGCAAGAGCAATCTTTTTAGCACTCGAACCATTATAGGAGAATGCTATAATACCAGCTCCATTAGATAAAGAGTTAGATACTTTATTAGCTGTTCCAATAGTTAAATTAGCAGGATTCGCCCAAGTAGGTGCACTGCCAGTTCCACCTGAAACTAAAATACTTCCAAGAGTACCTGCACTTACTGGAGCAAACATAGTTAAACCAGAAGTATCATTAGAATATATTTTATGTACCTTACCGTTAATTACAAAGTCAACAGTACCATTAATATTAGTCTAGGCTACTGTCCATTCTGCAGCTTTATTAGTACCGCTGGCAGTAATACACATTAATAGGTCACCTGCTTCACATTGAAATCCTTCATAATTACCTGATTTAGTAACTCGATAAGTATCACCCACCTATGCAGATGGTATGTCTGATTTTACATTATTAATTAAGTATTTATTTGTATCTGAGGTACCATTATATGTGGGATTTAACCCAATAGTACCTTTAAATCGCATTGCTGAATTAATTACATAACTATCATTAATTTTCTAATTAATAGTTGCAGAATTCCACAGATGCTCATTATCTGGATTGTCACCATCTGCTATAGGTAATCTATTAATAGGAATAATACCATTTTTTCCCCATGGAATATAGTCAGTTCCATGTGTAATAATATGTCCATCTTCTGTAAATATTAATTTAACATAATCATTCTCTGCAGAACCACTAAGGCTAGGAGAACTTACTGTTAAATCTTTATATTTAGCTACATTTTCATATTTTGATATAAAATTAAGTAGTGCCATTTCCCCAAGTTAATTTAATATTGTTATTTTCATTAGTGAAATCATCTCCAAAATTTAGATTAGCTTCTGTATTACCATCATATTTAACACATTGCTCTCCATTTACAAATATATTTAATTTTTCAACAGGCTCTGTATTAATTATTTCTCCCTATTTATTATACTAAACCTTTATATTCTAAGGACTTTCATTTGGAGTTATTATCGTTCTATTTATGTAATCTCCTAAAGTCTATATTTTATTTTCATAATTAATTAATACCGCCTCCTGTGAAGTTCTTGGAAATATAAGTGTAGTACCACGCTTAAGTTGTTCAATTTGTTGTAACATTACTTCCACTCATTAAATTATCATATAGATCTTTAGGAATTTCATAATTAACATTAATTATAGTTCCACTACTATTAGTTACTGGAATACTAGTTATATAATCTGATAAATCAATAGTAGTTTTGGATTCTCCTAATTTTTCCCATTTATAAGTTTCCCCTACTTTAACACATAGCCATTCTACAAATATATTTGCCCCATCCTCAGTGTTGTCTGAAGTAGTTGGAACTAGATATAAAGTATTAGTCACTTCTGCAGATGCCTATGGTAATGTGGAAACAATCTTATAAATATCTCCAATGTTAGCAGTAGTACTAATTACTCCATCTTTAATAACTATACCATTACCGGCTGTTAATTTATCCTATTTGGTATCCTATAAATTTTTAATATTTATGGTATTAGTACCAACTACTCCTGTTAAACTATATAAGACCCGATCCAGAGTCGTTATCTTTAAGGAATTAAATCCTGGAAGATTATTAGTATTAACTACAATTGCTTCTGCTAAAGAAATAGGAACAAATTCCTTACCTTGTTGAAATAATCTTCTAATTTCTGTCATAAACTAAATAATTGTTCAGGAATTTCATAATCTATATTTGCTTTAATAGAAGAGTTAACAAAATCTAAATTCTCAACCAAATTATATACCTCTTTTTTAGTAATAAAAATAGATGTGTCTAGATTTGCAACTGCATCTGCTAAAACTTTATTTACTTCATCTTTACTGTAAACCCCCAAATTATTTCGGGCTAATGCCTTCTCAGATTCTTCTTTAAATTCTCCTAAATAATTTTCCTTACAAAGATGAGTATGTAATTCAGGTTTAGGACAATTTGTAGTTAATTTATCATCACAACTAAATCCACTATCTATAGTTGTCTTTTTAAATTCCACTTTATCTGGAATTTCAATAGGAATAGAAGGAGGTTTTTCTGGTTGTGGTGGAACAAAAATGGACCAGGAGGAATTATCTCCCAGTCCAATCTTTATGTCATTCATTGTAATCTTATTTTCTTAGGATAATTTGCTGTAAAATCATAATTAAGTAATTCTTCTGTAGATTTTAACTGGTTAATAGCCACTCTATGTTTAGCAGTTACTGCAAAACATTCTCCAGCATAAACTTCTAACTTATTTAAGAATTCTTTTAATTCGTCAGCAGAAATATCTAATAGTTCAGAATCTAACTAAACAGTTATAGTCTAAGCTCCACAATCAATTAGATTCTGTAATCCAATTCTAGTGTTTTTGTCCAACCACTTCTTATCTTCTTTATAATAGAAAGAATTTACATCAATAGATTTATCATAAGATGTTAATTTAGCTTGTAAAATATCTCTTAACTAAAAGTCAAAACAAGCCCCATCTTTTTCTATTAATAATTCTTTCCATTCAGGGAGAGGAAGGGCTAATAAGTCCTCCCTCTCTAACATATTATTTAAAGATAAATTCTTATCAATCATTTTAAGCACCTTTATTATAAGTAAATTGTGTAAATGGAACTCCCTAATGTTTAGTTACTCTCCAAGCAGCTATATACTAATACATATTAACATCATATGAATTATTAGTAAAAGTTCTACCTGGAATCCACTCATATCTATGTGCAGTACAATTATCTGTACACATACTCTAATATGAATAACTATTATAATTAGAAGAAGTATTTATAGTAGTAGTTGTATTCTAATTATTAGCTATATTAGCCCACACAGAAGGGAAGTTAGTTCCCATAACTGATTTAGCATTAGAGAATATTGCTTTATTTTTAGCTTCAGTACCAGAACTTTGTTTAGTAATAGTTTCTGCAACAGAAGTGCTATCAATAAAGTTAGTACCTTTAGCACTATAACCTCTATAATACATAATTCTTGCTAACTATTTAGCAGATGGAACATACCAATTACCCTAGGCAAACTAATTATAAATAGTACTTTCAGTAGACTTTAATGTAGGTTGATATAAAGTAGCAGCATAATAATAAGGATAAATTACACAACTAGATAACTCATCAGAAGTTACGTTGGTAATTTTTAATCCCTTACATAAAGCCACTAACTTATCCATACTTTTTATACTATAAGTCTAAGTAGTACTATCATAAGTGATATAACTTTTAACCTAATTCTAGAAACTAGAATATAATTTACTGAGAACAGAAGTATTTACAGTATTTACATAAATAGCAGTATCTTCTTTACCAGTAAATCCGTTTGTAGTAAAGTCAGTATAGGATTTATATGTAATCTAATCTACTGGTTTATCAGTAGATACACCTGACATAGCGATATAATCGTTAGAATCGGAACTATTAGCACTTGTTATTAACCTCTAATCTTTAAGCCAATTACCTATATAATATAGTTCTTTAAGAGTTAAGTCATTACCTCCGTTAACACCTTCTGGACTAAATCCAAGATAGAATGAAGCATTATCAGTCATATTTTCTTTACCTATAACATAGGCTGTTCCACTGGTATTTTCACCATTAGTGTTCTCTACAGCATATACCATACCTACACAAGTCTTATTAGCATTATAGTTATTAGAGTATGAGCCATCATAATAAACAAAGTCTCCAATTTGAGGAGCTGTCCACTAGATTTTAACTTTACATGTAAGTTTAGTAGGAGTAGAGTTGCCAATTCTGTATACTAAAATATTAATTACTGGCTATACAGTAACACTTTCTCTAATTAAAGTGATATTACCAGTCTTCGAGTCTACCTTTAAGTACTAATCGTAAGAAGAACTAGCTAACTAATAATCAATATGTAATCTAGGAGTTGGGTCATTTACTATTTCCACCTAGTTACTATTAATCTAAAGATTAAATTTACCAGTTCCCTTATCTCCTAATCCAAATACAGTTATTTCAGTATCACAAGTAGCAGAGAAAGCTGAACTAGATGCTTTATAATTAACTTTTGGATTATTAGTTGCACTGTCAATATCTCCAAACTATTCTACTAAGCTCTTCTTAGTATCATAACTAATTTCTACCAAATCACCTGTACTATCTACAATATTAATTGTTCCAGTAATATTATTTTTAACAGAGAGTAACTTAGAGAGGGTTTGTTCAGTTACATTAATAGTTAAGTTACGTAAAGAAACAGATTCGAGACTATTACAATCAACTAACTATTCTAAGAAAGAATTTACATCAAACTATCCAACATTAGATAAATCGACTGTCTTCAAGTTACTAATTCCTTCCAATCTAAGTTCTTTAACTGGATTATATAATTCCAATGCCTCAATAGTTTCTGGAAGAATTACAGTTTCAGCTTTACTTGGTAATATAACTCTTTTAAATGTAGTTCCACTTAAATTAACCTCTTTTAACTTATTAAAGTCTGTAAGATTGAGAGTTTCAAGTGTAGTCATATTATTAAGAGTCAAACTCTCTAATACAGGACCTCTCATTGCAAACTCATCTAACCTATACTGAGGATAATCAGTTCCAAAGAAATCTTTATGGGTCTTTAAGTTATTATTGTCAATAGTAAAGTTAGTTAATCTAGTATAAGAATCTTTAGGTTTAATACTGTAGTTAACTAAACCAGTTATATTAAGTTTCTTGTATAATACTGTAGATATTAAACCCTCATTAATAGCTGTACCTGTTTCTTTCAAATTAACTACATAATTCTAATCTGCTTTAGCTAAATATTTAATTATATCAGGTCTATAATCAGTACTAGTGCTAGGCATTAAATATTTAGTACCATCATAGTAATATGTAGGATAGAAATCCTAGAAAGGTGTAAATTCTAATCTTAACTACAAAGGTCTTTCATTACCTCCAGCAGAAGAACCTGTTGGATAATCAGGAGTTATACTCTACTTAGTATATGAAGCTAAGAAATTCTTTCTCTTTTCCATAAACTACTACTCACCTTCTAGACAAGAACCATGACTCTACTCAATAGGTTCAATCTAGTTATTATCATAGTACTCGATAGCACCTGCATTCTTAATTATTTGAGCATTCTCATAATAAATTTGAGCTGTATGATTATAGGCAATAGCAGGATACTTATCTGCCTAAATACTATAGAAATATTTATAGAAGTTAGCATTTTCTCCTGAAGCTGTTCCAAACGAGTGGTCAATTACTTTATATAATTTATTTTTGATAATATCTTCAAACTATAAATCAAACATATAGAAGAAAGCATTTAATCCACTATCACCCCATTGAGCAGCAGTTTCAGAAACATAAGATGGTTCAAGTAAATTATAAGGTTTAGACTACAGACCATTATTATCAGTTGCAATAATTGTATCTAAGTCATCACCGTATAACCTAATTAAATAATCACCTTTATCTGATGGCTACCAGTTATCAGCTTCATCAGTCTATGCTTTATTTTCATAAATTTTACCAAATATCTAGAAGTAAGTGTTTTTAGCTCTATTATCAGTACCTGATAAGAATCTAATTACTGCTTGATGCATAGCTACATCATTTACATCAATGTATTTAGTTATATCCTTCTTAAATAAAGATTTGAGTTCATCAATGGCTATATCAAGCTAATTAATACTAGAATCCATTCCAAAGTCTTCATAGATATTAAGTCTTGACCAACCAGAAGTAGGGTCATATAAAGTACCTCCTCTTACCCAGCCTCCAACAGCTTCTCCGGAAGCATTTGTACTTCCTGCAAACTCATCATAGCGGTAAATATCACCTTCTTTAGAACCAGTAAATGCTGGAATAGCTTTAGTAGCTATATATCTATTTAATGTATTCCATTTAGTAGTATCTGTTTCACCAGTCTTAACTAAATTGAAGTTATATTTATAAACAAAGTCTACAAACTCTCCAAACTTATTTAATGATTTACGAGCAGGTTCTGTAAAATCGGTGGCATCTTCATTTAATCCAAAGTCTACATCCCAAGAACCACGATTCTAGTAAACAATAGATTCATCCTAAATCCAAAGATTCTTTGAATAATCTCTATCAGGTGATTGCTATTCTGCCACTGTAACGGTTGGGAAATTAGTCAATGCTCTAGAACCTGCTGCATTTAATCCTACACGTTGTAAAGCAGCCCAAGGTCTTCTAAAGTTGACATGAGGGTCAGAGTTCTCACCACCTTCTATTAAGATATATTCAGGAGTTTTATTATCATCATAACCAAAAGTAGCGTTATCACCTTTAGCAGAGCCAAATGTCTAGAATCCCATAAACTAAACATTAGGATTCTTAAGTAAGTCTGCTAATTCGTAGTTAGCCACAGACTCTAAATCAGTAATTAAATAGAAGTATAAGAAAGCTTCTTCATGTACGGCTTTACGACCTCCAGTAAATGATAAACCTTTCTAGTCAGTATCAGACTTATAAGCATCATTATAAAGTTTACAAGCACCCTCTTTATGAGATTGCATAGAAGAAGCAAAATTAACTTTACCTACAAGTTTAGTTATTTTTAAATCCTTTTCTGAAGTATCTGTCTAACCATCATAATTAGGCATATTGTAGTACCCCTTCTTTTCATGAGTAGGCTTAGCTACAAATTTATTAGTGGTTGTATCTAGATCTTCATAAGGAGTAAATACACTCTTTACTTTAACTGCATCCTCTCCTTCGCCATCCTTAAACTTATTTAACTAGAATGCAGTATTCCAAATTAAATAACGCATAGCTGAAGAACCCTAACCCTTAACAAGACCATTATTTATTCTACCACCATAGATTTTATTCTTCTCCTAGTCGGCATAGTTAATAAATAAAGTACATCTAATTTTCTTAGCTGCTTTATCCTAATCTCCCGACTAGTTATTCTAAGCTTGCCAGGTTCTATTTGGTAGCTTACCACCTTTAGGGAATACATATACTAATGTATTATATTTACCTAAACTCTTAGCAAATGAAATAGTTCCATTAGTTCCTAAGATATTGTTTCTATCATAGAATTTATCCTTCTAGTCTTTAGTAGCTAAGAAAGAAATATAATTATGCTAAATCTAATCAAAAGTAAGTGCTGTAGAATTATAAACTCTTAATAAATAAAGGTCTAAGTCTGAACCCTTAGGATTTATTTGTAACTGAGCTTCTTTCTAAAATGCAAGTAAAGTGGCGTCATCGATAGATATTTCTCTATTAATCACCCCATTAACATAGATTCTAACTAAGTTAAACTTAGCACTTTCCAAATTAGCTTTTAATGTATTATAGGAATCCTGCGCTAAGAAATAATTAGGATAATATGGATCATTCTAATTAAGAGTAAATCCTTTTTGTACAGTAATAGTAATATGAGTATCTGCATTTTCTTTAAACTACGCAAATCTAGCATTATATAATTGTTCTGCCTAGGTATTCCAACATACTACTGTTGGCTTGATTAACATTTGACCAAATGTAATTACTGGGGATTCCTCATTACTTACATTGTATGATTTAAAACCAAATTCGAGAGTAAAGTTATTACTTAACTATAAATTAACAGGAGTTTCAAATACTTTATTTGTATTAGATTCAACTCTATATATGATTTTACCATCCAAAGCTGTCCAATAATCTGGACTAGCATTAAATAATGTGGTAGTTCTACCATTTATCTGGTCAAAATTAATAGTAGGTCTAGGACTGGCTGTATACAAATAATTAGTATTTGCTTTAGAAATAGATAATGTCTAATTATTAGATAAAATTACTCTATTGGAGCTAGCTGATTGAAACTAATAAAGATTACCGTTTACCTCTACTTGTAAATACTACTTAGCATCATCACTATCTACTTCTATATATTTTTTATAAGTAACGTCATACTTATTATTGGCATCATAATTCTAAGCATTAACTACTACAGTATCAAGTAAATTCTATCTGTCATCAGCTGAGTCAGAATTTAGATATGTATTAATAGTTACTGATTCTTTAGTAGGACTATAAACAGTAAGTGTATATAACTTTACCGTATCGTGATTATTAATAGAACCAGTAATTCCATTTACTGCTACAGCAACACCACTAAATCCAGAAGGATTGATTACATAGACATTTATGTAATTTGTTGCAATGTCCTATGTTTTATGTACAGCTTTAACAGTTAATCGGTTTAAACCCGATTTTAAGTTTCCAATATTTAAATCACCATCAGAAGTATTTGTATTGGATGCATTTAAATAACCTTCTAGATGATACTCTGAAGCTGAACCTCCTTCTAGAATAAACTAAGCTGTAGAAGAAATAATATTACCTGTATATGACAGAGTTATTTTCTAGCTTTTAATAGATACATTAAGAGTACTAGATTTTTGAGGATAATCTATAAGAGTAGCAGTAATTTTACTCTCCTATGAATCAGTAAATAATTCTGTAATATCTACCCATCTTAATTCACTGTCTGCTTTATTGAGATGATCAATTTTAGTACCAGAGGAGTCTAATGTAAAATCTTTTAATGCATAAGGAGCAACAGTGGTTTCCATACTATTAACTCCATATTGTATCTTAACTTTTACGGCACCAGCTGCATCCTAAACACCAAAGGACTAGGTAGTGGAAGTATGACTTGTAGCTACTGCTAATTCTACTTTGCTCTTAGAATTACACTACATAACTACCTCCCCAATTTTATAAATAGTGCCATTAATTCTAACTGCAACAACCAATACATCCTAATCATAAGATGGAGTTTCTACAGTAACTCTAGTAGAAGTAATTGCATCTCCGTTATAATCTCTTAATGTAAGTGTGCTATCAGCAAAATCCATAGAATTAACAAGAT
>ERZ1034687.985-NODE-985-length-16397-cov-9.478399_pt1 | contig 16397 bp, 16 predicted proteins | sample MGYA00520704_ERZ1034687 | MGnify/ENA primary metagenome ERZ1034687 (study PRJEB33766, sample SAMN09781762) | gut metagenome | biome: gut microbiome | host: Homo sapiens | place: Madagascar | study: EMG produced TPA metagenomics assembly of the PRJNA485056 data set...
GGTGATATAGTATGGCATATGCCGACTATGATTTTTATACAACCTCGTATTATGGCAATGTTGTGCCAGGTGGTGACTTTCTCCGGCTGGCACAGAGAGCCAGCGATTTCGTCGATACGATAACATATGGCAATCTAAGGAACGGATTACCAACGGATGAATACTCTTTGGACAGACTCAAGAAGGCTGTGTGCGCAGTAACAGAAAAAATGTATGATCTGGAACTTGCAGAAAAGAACGCCACAAATGCTGCCATGAGCAGTAATGGAATGGTTACTGTTGGGAAAAATGGCAAAGCAACAGGCATTGTGACGTCAGTATCATCTGGAAGTGAGTCTATCTCTTATGCAACGCCTCAGCAGTCTGGAGCGAGCGCAAAGGAATGGAGTGCGGTGTATGCCGCCACTGGAGATGCACAGAAAACGAACGACTTGCTTCTCAAGACAGCCTTACCGCTTCTGATGGGAGTAAAGACGGATGATGGAATACCAGTTCTTTATGCGGGGGTGTGAATATGAAATGCAGACAGTGCGGAAAAGAACTCAAACCACATTGGAGTACCGACATTTGCCTTGAATGTTCAAGAGAAAACATGAAAAAGATATTCAGAGAAAACCCAGAAATAAAGCAGGTATTTTTCGAAACTATTGAAGAGCTTAAAAAGCCTGAAAATGTTGAGAAAATGGCTAAAGATACAGCCAATTTTATGAATGCTGTTCAGGCGTTAAGAGGTGATAAATAATGGACATTTCAACACTCGGCTCGTGTATAGCAATCGTTATGATTTGCTACATCGTAGGAATGGGCTGTAAGGCATCAAACAAAATTTCCGACGAATGGATCCCGGTAATCATGGCGGTCATTGGTGGGATTCTTGGAGCTGTCGGAATGGGAGTTATCCCGGACTTTCCGGCAACAGATTATATCACAGCGGTTGCAGTTGGCATGTTTAACGGATTGTCTGCAACTGGCGTGAATCAGATTATTAAGCAGACAACGCAGAAAGAATAATTAAGGAGAGGGTATCATGTATAGCAAGATTGTGACGATTTTTAATTATTACGAATCAACAACGACAGGAGATGCGTACTGGTATCCTCATGTTTTATCCGGCGTTGATCTAAACACTGACAGAGGGGCGATTATCAAGAAATACGGACCGGATACCGCCGATAATGCACAGTTGCATATCTTGTACAGAGCTAATCAGTCCGGCCAAAAAGTAATCGCAGACAAGGACAGCAATGCGGTTCCGTGGTTACCACCTAAAGAATGGAGAAAGCAAACAAACGACCTTTTATCTGACACCATTACATTCTCACCAGAATCGGATTTTTTCTGGGATGGTGAATGGGACAAGAGCGTTGTGAATGATGAGGATTACCGGGGCGGATTCTACCAGTATATGAACCAGAGCCGGGACAACGTATTCAAGATCACCAGCGTGGGCGGACCGTATAGTCTGATACCGCATTTTGAGATTCTGGCAAAGTAAGGAGCGGTTATGGATGATAATAAGCCAATAGGAAAAGATGCGGATGGAAAGGACATTCTGGCAGATGCCATGAAATCACTGCTTAATCAGTATCCGGGCTTGCATGATGGCGAAAAAATCAAATATGAGGAACTTGGAACGGACAGTGGAATTGCCTTTTATGCGGATGCCGGGGCACTAATCTATTCAGAAAAAGAGGATGTTTGCGGTATGATGCACCAAGTGTGCCAGTATCCTTTTATCGTAGTTTACCGCACAGCTTCAGATAAGGAACGGCAGAAACTTTCCGTGCAGAGATTTTTAGACAATCTTGGAAAGTGGATTTGCCGGGAGCCAGTCACCATAGATGGCACTGAGACACGTTTATCTGCTTTTCCAGAACTTTCCCGTGGACGAACAATCGAACGCATCACAAGGGATAATTCTTACGGTACACAACCACAGGAAAATGGTGTGCAGGACTGGCTTTTGCCAATCACAGTAAAATACAAATACGAGTGGGAAAAGTGGTAGCACTCGAATAGCACTCGAAAAAACTCGATTAACAACCGACTGCCAATATGGAAGGCAGCCGCTAACCTATATAGCCTTTTAAAAATTGTAGGCAGAAAGGACTTTTTGATGATTGAAAGAAAATATCTTGCTCATTTTTTAGATTCTTCTTTCGGATCCGGAACACCAGCTTACGCTCGCTTAGGTAAAGATCTGGAAGAATTCAACGAAGAACTGAACCCTGATGTGGAAACTAAGCACAATATTTGGGGGGAAACATCCGTAGTGCATTCTGGTTACGAACCGCAGGCAGAAGTGGATCCATTTTATTACGAGTATGACGATGCACTGTCTGAAAAGATTGCTGAAATTGCAAATGAGCGTATTACCGGGGATGGATGCAAAACCACAATGGTTGATGTCCTCTTGAAAAAAGGCACTGATGGTATTGAAACTGTATGGGCTTATCGTGAAGATGTAAAGATTATCCCGTCAAGTTTCGGCGGAGACACAAGTGGCATTCAAATTCCATTCACAATTTACAAAGAGGGCAATCGTGTGAAAGGAACTTGGGATAATGCAAAGAAAACATTCACAGCATCGTCTGCCGCACAGAGCCTTGCAGCAGTTGTAGATTAGGAGGGAACATATGGCCAAGCAAATTAAGACTACAGTTGAATCAGAGGAATATGAATTTCTTGACGCTAGCGGTAATCCATTATTCACTATCTCATTTCATGCATCGGATATTGCAATTATCCACAGATATGATGAGGTCGTGGAATATCTGAACAAACTGGATCTGTCTGGATTACAGACACCAGAGAATGCGTCAGAGGAGTTGGCAAGGGTTGAAAACGAACTTGCAGGTCAGTTGAATAAAATGTTCAACTCCAATATTGCAGATCCGATCTACAGTGTAATGAGCCCATTCACGCCACTCGCAAGCGGAAAGCTATATATCGAGGAGATTATTGAGAAGCTCGGTGATCTGATCGAAACAGAAACCGGTGCGAGACTGAAAAAGGTACAGAGCCGCATGAGTAAGTATACGGCGAAGTACCAGAAGAAATGAGTGCCTGGGATCTTCCCACAACATTAAATATCCACGGAACTGAATACAGAATACGGTCGGACTTCCGGGCTGTTCTGGACGTGCTTACGGCCATGAACGACCCGGATCTTTTTTTACCAGATGCTGATGAGTGGGAACAGCAAGCGGTGAGAATGTCAACCATGACCACGATCATCTATCCGGATTACGAATTGATACCAAGAGATCATTATATGGAAGCTTGTAATAAGGCTATTCAATTCATTGATATGGGAATGAAAGAGGACAGTAAAAGACCTCTGCCACGCTTAATGGACTGGGAACAGGATGGCCAGATCATCATACCGGCTATCAACCGGGTGGTAGGAAAAGAGGTTCGTGCGCTGGAATATATGCATTGGTGGACATTTCTTGGAGCATATATGGAGATCGGAGATTGTTTATTCTCTCAGATTGTATCTGTGCGTGGAAAAAAAGCTAAACACAAAAAACTGGATACATGGGAAAAAGAATTTATCCGTGAGAATCAGGAACTTGTTGAACTTAAAAAGAAGTACACAGAACAGGAATTAAAGGATCAGGAAGATATTGAACGGTTCTTGAATGGAGAGGTATAGCATGGCAGATGGAAAAGTTACGATTGACACTGCAATAGATTCAAACGGATTGAAAGCAGGTTCTAAGGAAATAGAAGCATCCGTGAAGCGGTTGGCTTCGGACATTGACGGAATAGGAGCAAATGCTAAAAAGAATCTGGAAAAACAGGTGACGTCATTTGAGAAAGTAAATCAGCAGTACGCAGCACAGGAACAGAAAGTTCAGAATCTGAAAGATAAAATTGCAGAACTTGGAAACCAGAAGATACCAACCGAAGAATTCAAGGAAATTGGAAAACAGATAGATACTGATACAGCCAAGTTGAACAGACTCATTGAACAGCAGAGAATATTTGAAGAAACCGGTGGAAGAACAAATTCCAGAACTTACCGTGCGAGACAATTGCAAATCGAAGAACTGACCAATAGTATCAAGTATGCTAAAGGTGAGCAGGAAGATCTTCTTGCTTCCGGAGGAGCATACAAAGCACCAGATACCAGTAAGCAAACGGAAGCTTTACTTGCAGAAGAGGAAAAACTGGCAGGAATGAATTCGAAAGTGCAACAGTCATACAATGAGGTCTCTGCATCTGTAGATGAGTATAAAAGCAAAAACTCTATGTTATCTGGAATTATTAGCAGATTATCTGTGATTAATCAAAAGGCAACAAACTCCCTGAAAAGTTTGGCTAAAAATCTTGTAAAGCTTGCCGCAGGAGGCATCATTACCGGATTGGCAAAAATCAGTTCCGGTATCCTTGGTATACATAAATCAGCCAATAAAAGTACGATGTCTATCGGAAAGATGTTGAAATATCTGGTTGGTATCAGAAGCGTATATTCTCTGTTTAATAAGATGCGATCCGCACTGGTAGATGGATTTAAAAATCTTGTGCAGTATTCTGGCGAAACAAATAGTGCGATATCGTCGGTAATGAGTGCATTGACACAACTCAAAAACAGCTTTGCTACTGCATTTGCACCGATCGTGACCACTGTGGCTCCGTATCTGGTCAAATTCATTAATCTGATATCTGAGTGTGTAACCCGTGTAGGCATGTTTGTTGCGGCATTAACAGGAAAGAACACGTTCACTAAGGCTGTGGCTGTTCAGGAAGATTATGCAGCCAGCCTTGATAAAAGCTCTAAGAACACCAAAAAAGCAACAAAAGCAGCTAAGAATTATCTGAGCCCACTTGACGAAATCGAACGATACGAGAGCAATAAGGATACATCGACACCGAGTAGCGGGAAATACACAGGACCATCACCATCCGATATGTTCCAGGAAGTTCCAATTGAATCGTCAATAAAGGGTGTTGCGGATAAGATCAAGAACCTTATTAAATCAGAAGACTGGGAGGGACTTGGTGCTTACGTTGCGTCTGGTATCAATGCCGGTATGCAGAAGATCAATGATGCAATCAACTGGAATAATGTAGGACCGAAGATCACAAAGTTTACCACGGCATTTACCAGAACTTTTAATAGCTTGGTGGACCATATTGACTGGGATCTGATGGGGCGGACGATTGGTGCTGGAATCAATACGATTGTCTATACTCTTAATCAGTTAATTACCGGAATTAACTGGAAAAATCTCGGAAAAGGATTTGCTAACGGCGTCAATGGAATAGTTAAAGAAGTAGATTTTAGTGCACTAGGTAGGTTGATCGGGAATAAGTTTATGATTATCCCTAATATAGCTTACGGATTTGCGAAAAATCTAAACTGGAAAGCATGCGGAACAGCCCTTGGTAATGGCCTGAATGGAGTGGTTCGGTCGATTGATCTTGGAACGATTGGCACAGCGCTTGGAACTGCCATTACTGGAGCATTCCAGATGGCTATAAACTTTTCACAGGCATTCGACTGGAAAGCACTTGGAGAAAATATCTATACAGGAATCAACAATCTTCTATACAGCCTTGACTTTGCGACAATTGGAAAAGGATTCAGTGATCTTGCGGTTGGTTTTCTCGATACAATAATAACATCACTTGGTGGTGTTGACTGGGAATCTCTTGGAAGCAAGCTTGTAGAATTTATTCTCAACATCAATTGGATACAGTTGGCTGGACAGCTTGGAATCATCGGACTTGAATTGATCGGTGGAATCGGGGCTGGTGTTATCGGAGCACTGAAAACAATAGGAACTTGGCTGAAGGAACATGTAGTCGATCCAATTGTAAATAAAGTAAAAGATCTTTTCGGTATCCATTCTCCTTCCACTGTCATGGCAGAGATCGGAAAGATGCTGATGCAAGGTCTGTACAACGGTATAGAATCGTTTGTAGAGACGATTAAAAAGATCTTTGAAACTCTGTGGAATGGCATTAAGACAACCACAGAAACAGTGTGGAGAGGAATCACAAGCACTGTATCCGGTATCTGGAATGGTTTAAAAAATACTGCATCCACAATATTCAACGGCATTAAAAATGTGATATCCGGAATCTGGAATGGAATAAAGCAGATAACAGGGACGGTATGGAATGGAATCAAAACCACAGCTTCCGGTATATGGGAAAAATTAAAAACTTCTGCATCGACTATATTCGAAGGAATCAAAACCACAATATCTGATGTGTGGGATAATTTAAAAGAAGCAATTCCAGAAGCAGCCAAAGCAATCAAAGAAGGCATTATGGATAGATTTACGGAAGCCAGGGACGGAGTAAAAGGCATATTTGAAAAGCTGGCTGATTATGTTAAAGCACCTATCAATGCAGCTATTAGGCTCGTTAATAATGGAATAGGCACGATGAACAATGCACTTGGCGGTCTGGAAAAAGCTTTTTCTTTCGGACCATGGGAGATTCCTACACCGTTTGGGAGCAAAACAATTGGATTTAGTGCATCATTCCCAAGGATTGGAGAGATTCCATATCTTGCAAAAGGAGCAGTAATTCCGCCTAAATCAGAATTCCTGGCGGTGCTTGGTGACCAGAAGTCAGGACGTAACCTCGAAGCCCCAGAAGATCTGATCCGTCAGATTGTCAGGGAGGAGTCCGGATCTGGTCAGAATGGCAACTACCGGTTCACAGCTCAGATCAACCGAAGAACCATCTTTGACGAAGTGATTGATGAAGCAAAACTAAGGCAGAGTGTGACCGGGCGAAACCCGTTTGAATTGGCATAGGAGGATAATATGGCACAGGAATACATTACCATGAATGGAATCAAGATCTTCCAGCCGGATGAGGGACTTGAATACAATTTTACAACAACATATACAGAGAACAGTAAACGAACACAGAAGGGAGCGGGACACTTCACCCCGCTCTTTACGGTAGAACAATTTGGCTATACAGCAACAGATGTTCCACTTGATGAGGCAAGCAAAATAATGAAAATTGTAGCGAAAGGAAAGCCATTCACATTACATTATCTTTCGTTATATTACGGAAAATGGGTAGATAATAAGTTTTACGTTGGAAAAGGAAGTCTTGATATAAAGAGATTGAAGATAGTAAACGGTAAAGTAAATAAACTATCATTCAGCATGACAGGAGTAAACCCTATATGATTGTAGCTACAAACGAATTTAAAAGTTTATTGGAAGAAGGAACTGAACCATTATATGAGGAGCTGGATGTTACTTTTCCAGACGGAACAAAAAGAACATTTCTCGATGAAATATCTCCAGATGGAAGTGAATTTTCTGACGGAGCAGGTGACAGCTCATTCCCGATCGGATCTGTAATATGTAAGACTCTCACTTTTGATTTGGATAATACGGACGGCGGACTGGACGAAAAGAAATTCTATGGAGCCAAAATTATAGCATATCTTACATTCGTGAAAGAAGATGAAACGGAAGTAAGGATAAAGAAGGGAAACTATACTGTAACAGACTCAAAGGGCTACGATGATGTAATAAGTGTAACAGCTATGGATGACATTGTGAGGACCAATCAGTTATACATGAGCGGTCTTGCTTTGCCGCAAACGGCAGATGCTGTTATTGCTGATATTTGTACAACGCTTGACATTCCGATGGGCTTCGCTAAATTAAAGCATGGAACGTATATTGTTAATGATATACCAGAAAAGGTTACATATAGAGAAATGATTGGCTATATAGCAGCAATTAACTGCGCAAATGCCAGAATTGATGCGAATGGCTATCTCCAGATGCTTGAATGGGATTTTTCTGATACCGATAATGCACGAGCCCTGGCGGATTTTGAAGACTCACCAACATTTTCGCAGGACGACATTGTTGTTACCGGCATACGTGTCAAAAACGAAGAACTTGAGTATCTATACGGATCATCCGGATATGTTATAGAGATTGACAACGGATTGGTTGATGACCAGTCTATCCAGACCGTAGCTTCGTGGATAGGAGATTCTGTTATTAGTGTACCGTTCCGGAGCATGGATGGAAAGCTCATTCATGACCCATTGATCGAATTTGGTGACGTTGTTAAGTCTGAGGATCGGAAAGGAACTTCATACCTTACACCCATCACAGATGTCATCTATGTGCATTTCGGAACCACTGACGTATATACAAAAGCGGAAGACCCAGAAAGAAGAGAATCTTATTTTTCCGGATCTTCTGATAGAACTTACTCTAAAATCCAAAAACAAATACAAAAAGAAAAAACAGCACGTGAAGAAGCTATTGGAAGGCTGGAAGGACAACTTGCTGGGTCTTCAGGTGTATATTATACATACGAAGATAGTGAAGTTGGCGGGAAAATCACTTATATCCATGATAAAGGATCACTGGAAGAAAGTACAAACATTATTAAAATAACATCGGAAGCGGTTGGAGTTTCGAATGATGGCGGGAAAACTTATCCATTTGGTTTTGCTTACAACGGAGAAACTGTGACAAAGCTTCTATATTCTGTTGGAATTAATGCTGATTATATATTGACCGGATCATTTACGATTACGGACGATTCCGGCAAAACTATTTTTTCGGCAGACAAAGATACGAAACAAGTTTTTCTCGACGCGTCTAATGTAATAATCGGAAATAGTAGCATCACAAAACGAATTGAAGACTTGCAGAATCAGACAGATGGGAATATCCAGACATGGACAAGTAGCCCGGAACCAACATTAAGTAATTATCCAGCAAGCCAATGGATTACAGACGATGAACGAAGCAAGCATGTTGGTGACATCTACTACGATTCTAATAATCAAGCGTATCGGTTTCGGTATGATTCCGAAGGATACAACTGGCAGATGCTGAAGGATACGGATGTTACCAAGGCATTGCAAGATGCAGAAGCAGCTAAAAAACAGGCTGAGAACGCAGAAAAAGCGGCTGCGCTTGCTAAAAACGTGACGTTACAATTGAGTAATGATTATGCTACGGTATCTGTAGACAATGACGGGAATTATACCAATTTTCCAGACATAACGGTCAAACCGGTTGTGATGTATGGATCATCTAACATTACAACTGAGTGTGTCTACAGCATTCAAAAATCCGACTCATTGGAAGGAAAATGGAACAACCAAACTCTTACTTATACAGTAACAGGATTATCAGAAGATTCTGGTTGGCTAGATGTCCGTGCAACGTATTTAGGGTCATTGTCCGTAACAAAAAGATTCAACATATCAAAGGTGTACCAGGGCAAGAAAGGGGAGAAAGGTGATCCTGGCGGGAATGTATCGCTTGATTCTACATCATCAATCATTCGGAAGACTGCAAAAAATGTATTAATTCCAAGTAATATTATTTTCTCAGCAAATTATTCCAATGCAGAAGCAAAAAAGCCTTATAATACAACGTTCGTGATCGAAGAGACCACCGATAACGCAAAATGGGAAGAAGTATATAGAAGCAACACACTTGAAAGCAGTGTAACTCATGAATTGTATACTGTGATGATGGGAAAAGGTGGAGTAGCCCTTAAAGATAAAAAAGGCTACTGCATTGCAACGCCACGCGACATCCTTGCGGTTAGATGCAGTATCTATAATGCGAACAATGACCTGATAGACAGGCAGACGGTATCGGTAGTGTATGACATTACTGCTTTAACACAGGAACAGATCGTAAATATCCTTTCAAACGATGGTCAGTGGAAAGGCTTGTATTATCTGAATGGTCATTTATATACATCATTCGACGCAGCACTTGGGGGTACGCTCACTCTTGGCGGAATAAATAATGGGAATGGTTTGTTGAGGATTCTCAATGCATCCGGGGAGCAGGTTGGGCATATTGATAACACCGGTGTCAATTTTACACAAGGAAGCTTTTCGGGAGAAATTTATGGAACAAAGATAACCGGGTCGACGATCAGTGGAACAACGATAACAGGAGCAACTGTTAATGGCGGAAACGTTAATGGTGCTACGGTCACGGTTGGTGGAAAAGATAACGGAAATGGACTCCTGAAGATTCTGGATGAGAAAGGAAACCAGATCGGTTATATCGACAAGAGTGGAGTTAACTTCGAAAAGGGAAGCTTTTCAGGAGAAATTTACGGAACCAAGATAACTGGTGGAACTATCAGTGGGGCAACGATTACCGGAACCAAAGTGACGGTAGATTCTGGTAGCACGGCAACACAGATTGATGGCGGAAATATCCGTCTGAAATCGACAAAGCTTGGAAGTGTAGATGAAAGTTGGACAACTACATCTGACATAGCAAATGCCGGATACATCCAGACCAAAACAAGATATTATCCAAACTTTGCATCATCAAGTGTAATAGTAGAGGAAAACGTAGCAGTAATTGACCTAAATGCATTTTGGGGACTGTTTATTGCAGCAGAGAAAGAAGATATTGCATCTTTTGGAACAGGACAGGTGAATCTGTATGGTGCATTGTCCGTTGGAGGAGATGCCAATATATCAGGCAACGTTGATGCGAAGAAACAACTGAAATGTAAGCAGCTGATTACTGATTATCTACTGGTAACCGGGACGAAAAATAGGGTGGTAGATACAGAAAGCTATCAGACACAATACCTTCATGCATTTGAGATGCCTGCTCCAATGTTTGGAGATTGCGGTAGCAACCAACTTAACGAATCAGGTGAAGATCTAGTGCCGATTGATGATATATTGCTGGAAGCAATTAATTCTGGCATTGAGTATCAGGTATTCCTCCAGAAGGAAGGACCGGGTGATATTTGGGTAGAAGAGAAGACGCCATTGTATTTTTCTGTGAAAGGAACACCAAATTTAAAATACGCTTGGGAGATCAAGGCATTACAGAGAGATTACGAACACATCAGATGGGATGATGTATCTGTAGTATGCTCAGATACAGATCTTGAGGAAGAAGAACAAATTCTGGGAGAGTCACGGGAGCAGGATCTGAAAGATGCTGATGAAGCTGATCGAAACCTGCTGTTAGAAATGGAGGTAAATCTAAAAGATGAAGGCAGTGAAAATGATCTCCCTGATTAATCAGGGAGGAGAATATACGATATCCGCTTATTACAATGAGTGCGACGAAGAAGGTAATATCGTAAAGAAAAACGCAAAAATGCCGGCGTACTATGCTGTAGGAGAAACACTGACGGCAGTACAGGCACTGGAAAAACTTGTCAAAGAACGCTTAGAAGCGAATGAATAGATAGGAGAAAGTCGAATGGCAGATAGCTTTATAAGCAAATTAATCACGGAACTGACGGCAAAAAAAACTGCATCAGACACGGATCTGGTGCCAATAGCGGATTCCAATGGTAATTTTTTTAAGATGACATGGCAGAATCTGAAGCAGCTTTTACTTGGTACAAAAGACATTTCTGGTGTAGGAGATGGTACGGTCACAGGCGCAATAAGTGAGTTAAACACGAAGATTAAATGGACTAATATCTATAGCGGCTCAAAACTTTTAAGCTCTGGGGAACCATGGAATTCTATTTTGGCGTTCGCAGATTTCCAGCGCATTAAGATTACATTTGTGTGCCAAGGATTTTGCTTTTCAACAGAATTTTTGACTAGAAAAATTGAAAGAAATTACGCATTCACATTCGGTTATATGCACACAGACGGAATACATAGAATGATCACTGTTAATTTCACAACTGCCGGACGTTACCTCACAAATGTTAAGTGCTATATGCAGCAAAATACAGGCGCTTGGGCTGATATATCTGCCAATGTATACGTTGCCGAGATTTATGGTTGCAATAGTTTGTAATCACACTACCATTGTGGCGTTAAATCTGTAGTAATGCTCCCCAGCGGTAGCTGCTACGATTTGCAAAACCCCATCTGTTTTAATCGACCCAAATGTTACGGCGCCAGTATCGCAAGCAAAAACAACCTGTGTTTCCTCTGGTATAGTTCCTATGGATGTAATATAGCCAAAACCTATTACTTGACCACTTGTAACTGTAGATGCTGTTCTCAAGTATCCACTAACATTAACAATATTTGCACGTTTTCTGATGCGGACAAGTGTGTTGTCCTTGTCTGCGAAAGAACTTGTAACTGAAAACTTTCCAGCAATCTTCGTGTTTAGTTAAAAAACAGATACGTTTTTGTATCTGTTTTTTCTGTGTTATTGTATTTATATCAATACATAGAAAGGTGGTATAGTATGGATAGCAGAGAAAAAATCGTAAGAAATGTGGCAATGGCACTGAGTGCCGAAATGGACGCAGAACTGATCCAGATGGTACAGGACGTACTTACAATGGAATTGAGTGAATGCGAAGTAAAAGAAAGATGTACTGATATTGTAAAAGTGGAAACTGACGGGGAAAAGATGATGCAGCGCTATGTGGCAACCAAAAGAATTGAGGGACTGTCAGAAAATACAATACGAAGGTACATAGATGTAAATATGAAGTTACTGAATTTTCTCAGAAAACCTATAAACGAAATAACAACCTATGATATCCGATTCTATCTATCGTATAAAAAAGAAAAAGATAAAGTGAAGAAGTCAACGTTAGATGGAATGAGAAGATGCTTCAATGCATTCTATAGCTGGCTTACAGCAGAGAATCTAATTGATAGGAACCCATGCCAGGCATTAGCACAAATTAAATGCAAAAACGAGATAAGAAAACCATTTTCGGCCATTGAACTTGAAAAAATGAAAAGTGTATGTAAAACAAAGAGAAACCTTGCACTTGTGGAATTCCTATATTCTACCGGCTGCAGGGTTTCTGAGGTTTCGGCACTTAATATATCAGATATTAATTTTGAAGAATTGGAAATTAAAGTACTGGGAAAGGGAGATAAAGAGCGAATCGTCTATCTTACGCCGGTAGCAGCCATGAGACTGCAAGAGTATCTGGATACTAGAACAGATAATGATCAGTGCCTATTTTACAGTCGAGTAAAAAGACGGCTTAAAAAGAATGGAATCGAAGCGGTAATCAAGAAGATAGGGCGAGATGCCGGAGTTGAAAATGTTCATCCGCATAGATTCCGCAGGACCCTTGCAACTAATCTACTTGACCGAGGCATGGATATACAAGATGTGGCTGCAATACTTGGTCATGCCGACCTCAAAACAACGAAAATCTATTGTTATACATCGCAGAGCAAAGTTAAGAGAGAGTACCGGAAATATTCATTGTAATGTGCTTTATATTTGTGAGTGATAAAATTGTAAAATTAAAGTATAAAAAGCGGGAGGTGAATATATGGCTATAATTAATCGATTGGCAGAAGTCAGAGCCTATAAGTATTTGCGCAAACAGGGGATGTCTCATGCCGGTGCAATTGGGTTGATCTGTAATCTCGAATCAGAATCCGATGGCTTTTATCCAAATCGGATGGAATACTTGTTAGTTAAAAGGTTAAAAGAAGCTGGATACAATTACACAGATGAGAGTTATGTGGCAGCAATCGACAGCGGAAAAATCACATTGGAAGAGTATATGCATCCATTGCCGGGCAAGCAGTATGGTCACGGTCTGGCTCAGTGGACAAGCCCAGGAAGAAAGAAACTATTGTACGAACGGGCAAAAGCAAGCAAGGTTTCCATCGCAGACGAAAACCTACAGCTGGAATATTTGATTTGGGAGTTAAAAAACAAATATCAGAGTGTCTGGAATGTGTTGACAACAGCAACATCTATCAGAACAGCGTCAGATTATGTACTGAAAAAATTTGAGATACCAGCAAATACAGGAGAAGCGGTTTGTAAAGGTAGAGCAGACAGAGGATATTTATTTGAAAAATACTTGAATTGCCAGGGAGGGAATGAAGTGAAAGTAACAGCACAGCAGGTTATCGACGTGATGAAGAGCTGGATTGGCATGAGCAGATCAAAGGGCACTCACAAGCCTATCATCGATCTGTACAATAGCCATAAGCCGCTAGCCAGAGGATATGCGGTAAGCTACACAGATGATTATTGTGATACTACAGTATCAGCGGCGTTTATCAAGTTGAATGCGGTAGATCTGATCGGGGGCACAGAGTGCGGTGTTGAAGAGCATATCAATTTAATGAAGAAAAAAGACATCTGGAATGAAGATGGAGCTATCGTACCGAAACCAGGCTACATTATCTGCTACAACTGGGACGATGCGACCCAACCAAATGATGGATGGGCGGATCATATCGGTATCGTAGAATCGGTAAATACCAGAAATAGAACCCTGACGGTAATTGAGGGGAATATGAGTGGTGGCGTAGTAGGCGAAAGAACGATCCCCATTGGTTGGGGATACATCCGTGGATATGGTTGCCCAAAATATGCAGAAACTTCTGGAACAACAGCAGGAAATCAGACCACGACTGGGACATCCAATAAAAAAGACTACCTGTCTAAAGGTGACAATGGACCAGAAGTTAAGACGATGCAGACGATGCTGATTACTGTTGGATATCCTTGCGGATCATCTGGTGCAGACGGAGACTTTGGAGCAGACACAGAAAAAGCACTGAAAAACTATCAGAAGGATCACAAGCTGGAATCAGATGGTTGCTACGGATCTGAGAGCAAGGCATCTTTGGAAGCATTGTATAAAAAAGCAAAGGACGCTATGGCTCAGCCAGCAACAGAAGCAGCACAGAACTTTGACAAAACAAAAGCCGGTACATATAAAACAACCTCGGATCTCTGGATGAAAAACGGAGCTGGAAAAGAAAAAAGTGGAATTCTGGTAGTTCCAAAAGGTAAGACAGTGCAGTGCTATGGTTACTACAGTACTGCTTCAGATAAGACAGCGTGGCTGTATGTGGTCCGCAACGGAAAGACAGGTTTCTGCTCTTCCAAATACTTGAAGAAGTGTTAGCATTATAATAGGAAAGGATAGATATGAGTCTATCCTTTCTTTTTAAGACATATAGTACCACATTTCGTGTCATATTTCGTGTCATATCGTTACATCAAATATGCTTTTTGCGCAACATATTTAATGCGATAGAGTACAAAAAAATATAGTATTTATGCGGGTTTGCGGGCGAATGCTGTATTTAAGCCATTCCCAAAAATCATTCGAAACCGGTTCGATTCCGGTCGCCGGCAGTAAAAAACCTTGATTTTTCAAGGTTTTTTTATTTTGTGTCGTATTTTGTGTCATACATCCTTGAAAAATATTCGTTTGCTTTGTCAAAATTCTTTTTTTCCTCTTCTTTCATCGCATGTCGGTAAACAGTTTTTAATACATTATCATTTCCCCAACCGCCCCGTTGCATGATATAAACATCCGGTATTCCAAGTGCGTGAAGTATGGACGCTGAGTAGTGTCTGAGATCGTGGAACCGGAAGTGTGGCATATCATTATTTTTGATTATATCACCAAAACGGTCCGTGATCTGATTTGGATTTAGGCTTACAATCCGTCCTTTTCTTCCAGAATCTGTTATTTTTTGTATCACGTCGGCGGGAAGATCGATGTACCGGTCCCCAGAATAGGACTTGGGGCTTTTGATGATCCACTGCATATCTTGCGTTCGGACCATATTTTGATGTACATGCACAACAGTACCATTAATATCAGACATCTCAAGTGCACAGATCTCTCCCCGCCGCATAGGACCGAATGCTGCCAATAATATCGGGATCTCCATCTCAGTCCCTTTTACAATGTCCATGAGTTTCTTTACGTCATCATCAGTCGGAATGTACAGATCCGTTCGCTTCTTTTTGGGAAGAGAAGTATTGAGTGCGAACCCAGGACGATAGATGTGCAGTACCGCAGATATTAATCCATGGATATTTCTGACTGTCTTAGGTGACAATGTCAGGGCTTCCTGATTAATGGCACTTTGGATATCTTCTTGAGTTATCCGGTCTACCTTTATCCCCATAATTGAGTGTAGGTGATTTCTTTCTGTCTGCCGGTAATCCATAATGGTCCTTGGAGATAACACGTTTTCCCGGCTGTCTATGTAGTGCTTTAATGCTTCCCCGAACGTGATAGAGCATTCGAGCTTTTTTACTTCTTTTTCTGCCGCCCACGCTGCAGCTTCCGCTTCGCAGATCCTCTTACCTTTAGTTGATGGATCGTCACACGTAAACGATTTGTAGATCTTTTTTTCCTTTACAGTCCCGTCCAGTTGCCGGATCTCTTCTGTGTGAGAGTATACACGACATCTCCAACTTCCGGATGGTAATTTCTTTGCTGTTGCCAATTCCTTTTCCCTCCTTATAGTCTTCCTGATCTAAGCATATTTAGATCACTTCAAGAACTACACCGAATTTTGTCCAGTGTTCTATCTCACATCGATCGTTCCTTCCTACAATAAAAAACGGATTTGCTTCATCTTGTGGTAGCGTCAGAAGCTCCAGAAAGGCATAATCATCAGCCGATACATACTTACGCAGATAGAACTTTCCATCACGAATAAAAAC
>ERZ1034687.994-NODE-994-length-16233-cov-11.628817_pt1 | contig 16233 bp, 17 predicted proteins | sample MGYA00520704_ERZ1034687 | MGnify/ENA primary metagenome ERZ1034687 (study PRJEB33766, sample SAMN09781762) | gut metagenome | biome: gut microbiome | host: Homo sapiens | place: Madagascar | study: EMG produced TPA metagenomics assembly of the PRJNA485056 data...
GACACGGAGAAATTATCTTTCCCTGAAGACTCGGAAGAAAGTAAGAAAATACCTCCTCTTATCTCTTTCTTAAAATCCTTTTTCAAAAAAGGGAATTCCAAAACAAACATGGATACGGTTACTTCCGCTACCGCTTCTCTCCTTTATTTAACAAAGAAGGATGAAATCGAAAAAGAAAAAGGCAGGCCCTTATCTAAAGACGACGATTTGGCCATTTTAAAACAAACATATGAGGAAATTTCTCCTGAATTAGAAGTTTTTCAAACTGAAAAGAAGGAGAAAAAAGGATTCTTTTGGCAAAAAAGAAAAGAGAAAAAGAATTAGTTTTGAGTTTTTTCTTTAATAATTGGCGCTCCAACGCATGTTGAATGTTTAGGGCACTCTTTGCAAAGAAGATAAGCCATACGTCTAGCCTGAGGGATAAAGATTTCAATTTCTTCTTCGTTATATCCAACTTGAAGACGCTTATCGTCGACAATAATAGGACGTTTTAAAACAGAAGGGTTCGCTTTGATAAACTTAACCAACTCCGATATTTTCATATTATCGAAATCTATATGTTGTTCTTGAACGATTTTTGAGCGTGAAGAAATAATTTCATCGGTCCCGTCAATCGATTTGGTAATCATTTGTTTGATATCATCATCGGTTAAAGAAGTGAAGATGTCTTTCGCCACATAAGGAATTTTCTGCTCATCAAACCATTTACGGACTTTTCTACAGGATGAGCAACTAGGGGAATAATAAATTGTAATCATACTTTATTTGGTTTTGGTTGAACCAAAGCCACCCTTTCTTTCGCCAGAAGCTTGATCATCATCCGTCGTTAAATATTTAATGAAGATGCCTTGGGCGATTCTCTCTTGGTCCTCGATCGTAACTTCATGGTCAGAGAAATTAAAAAGAGAAATCATAATATGGCCATCATTGTTCTCATTGCCATAATAGTCTGCGTCGATAACTGCTACAGAATTCGTTAAGCGAAGTCCTTTTTTGATGGCAAGAGACGAACGGGGAAAAAGTAAAAGAACATCATCTTTTTCCATTCTGGCCTTTAAGCCTGTTTTGAAGAAATGAGTTTCACCTGGTTTCAAAGTATAGCCTTCCAATGCACGAAGATCATATCCAGCCGATTTTTCGGTTGCTCTTGTTGGCAAAACAACGTTTGCCTCTTCAAAACCTTTTGCTATCTCAAATGCACGCATATTCTTTCCTCTTTTTGACTCTCTAATTATAACAAACTAAAACGACAACAATAAAAGAGACTTATTTTAAACGAAAAATACCTTTCTTTAGTCTATTATTTTACCTTTTATCTGTTATGTTAGAAAGGTGTTAGAGGCAAGAAAACGCTTACCCATAATTTCTTATCAAGAAGCCTCTCTAAGAATGGTATAGTATAGTCGTCGTTGATTTGAATGGCTAAGAAAAGTAGTTTTTTATTTGGTCTTATTCAAAAAACACTTCCAACAGGAGGAAATTTCAATGGAAGAAGTCGCGCAGAATCCCGTGAAAGAGGATTCTTGGTCACCAAAAACCCGTTTTGGGCGTTTTCTTGATCGTTATTTTCACATCTCCGAAAGAGGTTCTTCAATTTTAAAAGAACTTCTAGGTGGCTTAGTTACATTCTTAGCCATGTTCTACATCCTTCCCCTAAATGGGAATATGCTCTCCTCAGATTGGACTGGAGCACTTCAAGGAAACACCGCAAATTTCCGTATATTTGAAGGTGTCCGTCAAATCCTTATTTACGGGGATAATTGGGCAAGCGTTGATCAAGTTAGAGCTGCTGTCTTTGCCGCTACCGCTATTTCCGCGGCAGTTACTACCATTTTCATGGGTCTTTATGGCAAACTCCCTGTTGGTTTAGCTTCCGGATTAGGCATTAATTCGTTAATCGCTTTTAATGTCATGCTTAGCATGGGCTTTAATTTTGCTCAAGCTATGGCCATCGTTTTTGTGGATGGCGTTCTTTTCCTTATTATTTCCATCACTCCTCTTCGTGCTTGGATTGTTCGTTCTATTCCAAAATCGCTGAAATTTGCCATTTCTGCCGGTATCGGTTTCTTTATTGCCTTCATCGGTTTGCAAAATATCGGGGCAATTAGCGATGGTCCTACCCTTGTTACTCTTGGTAACTTCAAGGATCCAGTTGTTTTAGTCGGGCTTCTTGGCATTGTTCTTGTTCTTATTCTTTCTGCCTTGCCTCAAAAGAATAAAGCTCTCTTCTGGATTAATAAATTCTCTGTCATTATTGCAATCGTCGTGATGGGCATTGTTTGCGCATGCTTAGGAACTGCTGGCGTTGGTATTGAAGGCGGTAAGTCTTTCTCTACTTTCTACGATGCTTCTTATCATATTAGTAACATCGGAAGCATTTCCAAGATCTTTGGTTCTTGCTTTATGGGCTTTGACGTCTTTGCTCAACCAATTTCTTATGCCTTGATTTTTGCCCTTCTTTTCGTTGATTTCTTTGATACCACTGGAACTTTAGTGGGTGTCGAAGCGGGTGCTGGCATGATCGATAGAAATGGCAATATGCTTGTTGACGATAAACCAGCCATGGTTGTTGATGCTATTGGCACGGTCGCTGGTGCAATTTGTGGAACCACCACTGTTACTTCTTTCGTAGAATCAACAACGGGCGTTGCTGCGGGCGCTAGAACTGGACTTGCTAGCGTTGTTACCGGTCTCTTATTTGCTTTGTCTCTTTTGATTTATCCTGGACTTGCTATGTTCTCTTGCTCTGCTGCTACAGGCTTAGCCCTTGTTTATGTGGGCATTTGCATGTTTAAGAGTTTAGAACAATTAGATTGGAAAGATTGGGTTGCTGTGACTTCTGGTTTTATCACCACTTTATTCATGTGTGTCTCTTATTCTATTTCCGATGGCATCGCCATGGGTTTCATTACTTATTCGATAATGACGCTCGCTTCTGGAAAATTCAAAAAGAGTGACCTTCCTGTTGCTATTTGCTCTATCGCCTTCGTTGCTATTTACGTTGTTAAATACGCTGTAGGCTTAAAATAAAGGGATCTTAACATTCCTAACCTTGGGAGAAATTCCTAAGGCTTTTTCTTTAGAAAGAAGGTAAAATAGTTGCATGCCAATTATTGAAAACGAATATTTAAAAGTCGAGGCAAGCCTTCTTGGTGGCGAATTGCTTCATGTTATCGATAAAGAGAATAACCAAGAGCTTCTTTATCAAGTTAACGAAGTCTGGCCACATCACGATGTCATTCTTTTTCCTTTCATCGGGCCTGATTCTTCCTATCAAATTGATGGAAGGAAATATTCTTGCCCTACTCAACATGGTTTTATTAGAACATCCCGTTTCGAACTCGTAGAAGAAAAAGAAAACAAACTCGTCATGGAATTTCATGATAACGAAAAGACATTTGAATCCTATCCTTTCCACTTTGTTTTAAGAGCCATCTATTCTCTTGAAAATAGAACGTTGAAACGCGAATACGAAATCATCAACCAAAACGAAGAAGAACTTCCTTTCCAATTAGGAGATCATGCGGCTTATCAAGTGAAATTTGGAGAGGCCATTCTTCACTTAGGAGAAGGCAACATCTTTTTCTACCCAAGAAAAAATCTTGCTTTTTCAGCCCAGCCTATTTCTTTCTTAAGAGATAAAGATTATTTATTAAATAAGAAAGATTTTGCAGAATTTGAAACAATTCTTATTGAGAAGCCTCGAAATGAACTTGTTTTAGATACAGGTCTTGGCTATCTTTTGGCCTACCATTTCCCTTCGCCTTACATTGCAATATGGTCACCGAGCAAAGAATCTTCTTTCCTTTGCATAGAACCTTGGTGGGGAATGGCAATTTATGAAGGCAGGGACGAAGAGATGAGAAACTGGAAAGATATCAATTCCATTTCCCATCAGGCTCATTTCGAAGAGTCCATTACTTTTTCAAAGAAAGCGGAATGAAGAAGCTGATTGCAATTGATTTAGACGGCACTCTTTTAAGCCCTTTTTTATGCGTTTCCTCTTTTACGAAAAAGGTCATTAAGAGGCTAACATATGAGGGACATGTAGTTGTTTTAGCATTTGGAAGACCCTATAGAGCGATGAAAAAACTCTATGAAGATCTTTCTCTTTCCTCTCCTCTTATTTGTTATAACGGAGGCTACGTCTTCATTCCTAACCTCTCTTCATTTCCTAAACTTGAAAGAAGGTTTCCTTCTTCGTCTTTAAAAAGAATTGCTCTTGCTAACAAAAATATCCTTCTTTCTTTTATGGCCGAAAGTGAAGACAATATCTATCTTTCAAAAAAGAACGATTATTTAGATCATTATTTCCCATGGAAAAAAGAAAAATATCAAATCGGGGAAATGGACGAAATCATTCAGAAAGATTGCTACACCGCCATCTTTAATTGCTTAGACAAAGATGTAACAACTCTCCAAAAGAGTTTAGAAAAAGAAGGTTTTCTTCTTCGCCATTGGAATGGAAATGATTATTCGGAAGCGGCTCTTCCAAACGTTAATAAAGGCTCTGCTTTAAAATATATCCTCTCTACTCTTCATATCGATCCAAAGGATTGCTATTCCTTCGGAGATTCCGACAATGATTTCGAGATGTTATCCATGGTTGCTCATCCTTTTGGGATGAAAAATAGCAAATCTCTTCTTTTGAATGAAAATTTCCCTCAAACAGAAAAAGGCAACGACCAAGATGGCGTTGCCTATGAGTTAAGCAAGATATTTCACTTATTTTAAGTGAAGTTGTTCTTTTAAGGAATTCATCATTCCTTTAGCCGCTTCCTCGATTCCTTTTTCTTCTTTTTGGAAGACTTCGAGGTAGAACTTGCATTTTGGTTCTGTTCCCGATGGACGAATTGCTAACCAAGAAGAATCTTCAAAGAGATAACGAACCACATTGGATTTCTCTAAAGCGATTGCTTTTTCTTCTCCGGTGATCATGTTTTTAGAAATGGATGTCTCGTAGTCTTCAACCCAGACAACTTTTTTTCCAAAGACTTCTTTTAATGGGCAAGAATGAACATGTTCTAATAAAGCCATCATATCTGCATGGCCCTTTTCTCCTTCGAAATAAACAGAAAGGGTTTCTGAAGCATGGTAACCATATTTCTTTTCAAGGTTTTCGTAAGCCACGTCGAGTGGGATGCCTTGACGATAATAATGAAGGGCCATTTCACAATAAAGAAGAATGGCTTGGATACCGTCTTTATCACGAACAAATGGTTCAATTAAGCAACCATAGCTTTCTTCATAGCCGAATTCAAAATGAGGACCATGTCCGATTTTCTCGTAATATCCAATACGGTTCCCAATATATTTAAAGCCTGTGAGGAAACTTTCTACTCCTACACCATAGGATTTGGCGATCTTTCTAGATAAATCACTAGAAACAATCGTGTCATAAATGACTCCATTTGAGGAAAGAAGCCCTTTTTTCTTTCTTTCGGAAAGTAAATAGTCTAATAAAAGAGCCGCGGATTGATTGCCAGTGAACCTTTCATATTCACCTTTGCTAGAAAGATAAGCAAGACCACAACGGTCGCCATCAGGATCGGTCATAACGCAAAGATTTGCATGTTCTTTTTTAGCGAGTTTAATCGATTCGATGAAACTTTCTGCTGTTTCTGGGTTAGGAGATAAGGTTCCAGCGAAAGCAGGATCATGGATACATTGTTTTTCAACTGGGATAACTTGATAGCCACAATCACGGAAGACACGCATAGCATTTTCATAGGATGTGCCATGTTGAGGGGAATAGATGATTTTGAAGTCATCTTTCTTCATGTCTGGATTTAATTGGCAAGCTTCCACTAATTTGCAATAAGTGTCGTCCACTTCCTTTGGAAGAATAACGGTCTCATTCTTTTTTGAACCGGCAGGAACCTCCGCTTCTAATTCATTTGGAAGGCTATCTAAAATTTTCAAAAGCCCATCTACTTGAGAAGGAACGAGCTGACAGCCAGTTTCATCATAGATTTTGTAACCGTTATATTCCTTTGGGTTATGGGAGGCGGTAATCATAATTCCTCCACCAGCACGCATATAGCGAACGCCATAAGAAAGTTCTGGGGTTGGACGTAAGGAATCAAACAAATAAGCTTTGATGCCTTCTTCATTAAGAATATTGGCTGCTTCAATAGCAAAATCACGAGAGAAGAAACGGTTATCGTGAGAGATGACCACTCCTCTATTTTCAATATCTTTGCAAACTTTCTTTAAATACATTCCGAAAGCGATTGTGACTCTGCGGATCACATATTTATTAATACGGTTTGTGCCTAAGCCGATTTTGGCACGCATTCCACCTGTGCCAAATTCCGCATCTTTAAAGAAAGCGTCGCTTCTTTCTTCATCATTCATGGCACGAAGAGTCTCTTTTTCTTCTTTGCTTAGTTTGTCGGAATTTATCCAACGTTCATAGTTTTTTTCGACGATGTTATCCATTTTCATCTCCTTACTAGTTATATTTTACTAACTTTTAACATATCCAATAGATTTTTTTGTTCTTTTTCCAAAGAAATTTTAAATGTCTTTCCACTCAAATATGCCAATAATCCCTCTACTTTTCCCAACGCCAAGGAATAAGCGACCAGAAATTGATTATTGAGACGATATTTCACTTTGAAAAGACGGTTCATTTCAAAATCACCATACTTGCCATCCCCAAGAATTGGATGCCCAATCGAAGCAAGATGAACACGGATTTGATGGGTTCTTCCGGTAAGTAACTCACATTCTAAAAGTGAGCAGTCATTATATTTCTCCACTACACGATATTTCGTAATGGCTTCCTTGCCTTCTTTTGAGACGCGAACGATTCCTTTTGTTTCATCTTTTATTAAAGGAGCGTTTATTGTTCCTTCTTCTTCCGAAGGAATACCACTTACGAGGGCTAAATATCGTTTATCGATGTTGTTTCTTTCTTTAAAAAGAAGAGTAAGCTCTTTTAAAGCCTCGTCTGTTTTCCCAAAAACAATGATTCCGGATGTGTTTCTATCTAAACGATGAGCTGGAGAAGGAGTAAAAGAAGAATCATGAGGATCATATTCTCCTTTTCCATATAAATAGGAAAGAACATCGTTTGCTAAAGTGACACGTTTTTCTTTTTCATCGCCCATTACCAATAAACCAGCCGGCTTATTGACGATAAGGATGTTTTCGTCTTCGTAAACAATTGGATGATTGAAAGGCTTTGCCTCAATTTCTTTTGGTTTGGCAAAGTCTTCTAATTGGGTGTCCGTAACATAAATACGAACCACATCTCCTTCATGAACAACGGCGTCTTTCTTCACCCAATGTCCGTTAATTTTGATATCTTTTTTGCGAAAAGCTTTATAAATATAGCCCAAAGGTGCTTCTGAAAGATAATGGCGAACAAATTTCTCAATTCTTTGGCCGTCATTCGCTTTGGTAATCGTTATTTCCTTCATACGAAAAAATTATAACGAATTTTATTTGTCTCGTAATCACTATTCTTATGAAAATGCCCAAAAACCGAACTTTTTTGTTGCGATAAAACACTTCCACATTTATAATCTTTTTTGCCTGTTAAGGGCAACAATGGAGGAATACCCAAGTGGTCGAAGGGGCGGGCTTGGAAAGCTCGTAGGCGGGTAACACTGCGCTAGGGTTCGAATCCCTATTCCTCCGCCATCTGATTTGTATCCGAACCCTGTACATTCATCATTACGGGTTCGGTGTTACCATCAAACTTGATAAGTGGAACAAAATCCCTCAAGTGTTGGAAGGTAAATAACGAAATAATCACCTCAGAAATGGGGTGATTTTTTTGCTATAATATTTCCAAAATTGGAAGGATGTAAAATGACTCTAGATGAGCAATTGATTCACACGACTATTTGTGTCGTCTCCACTTTTGCTGATAAAAGCATTTGTACAGGAACTGGATTTTTCTTTAATTTTAAAATAGGTGATAACACAATTCCAGCAATTGTCACAAACAAACATGTGGTTGAAAATTGCACTGGAATTTCGCTGACTTTTAACATCGACGTAAATGGTGAGTATGTGCCAGGAAATAAAGAAACACTTAATATAAAATCAAGCGACTTAATTATTATTAGTCATCCAGAAAAAGATGTGGATTTATGCGCTGTTTTAATTGGTCCGATTTTAAATAACAGTGGCAAAAAATTTTACTTTAAATGTTTTTCTCAAGAGAATATTCTTTCCCAAGAATACATTCATAATTCTATTTCGAACATTGAAGATATAGCTTTGATAGGTTACCCTGATGGTATTGTTGACACATACAATAATTTGCCTGTGGTCAGAAGAGGAATTACGGCTACATCTATAAAATATGATTTTGATAACAAAAAAGAATTTTTAATTGATTCTGCGATTTTCCCTGGGTCTAGTGGGTCGCCTGTTTTCATTTATAATCAAGGTTCCTACTCAATAGGAAATACTCTCTATGCCGGTGATAGAATGTTACTTGTTGGTATTGTTTGCGCCGTTTACCAGCATTGCATTGATGGCGAACTGAAAGTGGTTCAAATACCATCATTAAACAAAATTGTCTCAAGATCAGCAATGCCGAACAACCTCGGTTTGGTAATTAAAGCTGAAAGAATTTTAGAATTAATTCCAAGAATTAATGCTTTTTGTCAAAGCACTAAAAAATAATTGAAGGGTTCTTTTTTGAAACGTAATCAAGGAATTTGCTAAATTCAATCTCGGATAATTCATTTCTATTTTCAGGAATAATGTTAGCTTGTGAATATACTATCTCTTGAAGAGCAGGCCAATTTGATTGTGCTTCATTACCACCTTCTACTCTCTTGTTAATCAAACGATTCCATTTTTGTATATTTGTGCCCGTTCTAACTTTAGAACTGGAGCTATTTTCTGTATTGAATTTGTTTTTTACTTGCAGAAACAATTCGTCGCCATCAATTTTTTGAAAATAAAAATCTGTTGCTACCATTACAGCGCCTTTACACCAAATCCATCCATAAGGTGAAATCTGTTTGTTAATAAACTCCTCCAGTAATTCGCCTATTAAATTTTCCGATTGCATTGCCATTTCATGTGCTTTTCTTGTTTGTTCTTCGGTTAGGCCAATCCCGGAGCACATAGAAAGTAATCGATAAATCATTGCATCATAAGGGCTCTTAGAAGCAACTCCTTCATGCTGACTTGGAAGACGAGCATTTAAATACTTGTTTCCCCATATAGATAGATATTCCATTAATTGATCATGCGGATTGAGATCGATGAAGTCGTTACTAGTATTAACATTTGGAAACAAAGACTTATTTCTAAGATTGGCCTCGAAAATTTTTCGCAACTTATATGTTTCCAATTCGTCATATTCTTCCCATTTAAAATAAATCAAATCATCAAAGATGTTCATAATCACGTTATCGTCAAATCCTGAGAGCATTTCTTCAGCGAAAATTTTGTAGGGCATAATCTTTAAATCCTCCATGAAATGGTTTATAATACTTTCGAGGTAGAAACAAATGAAAACCATTAGCAAGCCGAACGTTATTGGATGCAAAGAGACAGCTCATAGCCTTAATGTTACAGAGCAATACGTCCGTTTGCTCATCGACAGCAATCAACTCAATGCTACAAAAGTAGGCAATACATGGGCCATTGATGCGAAGAGCGTTAATAATTATATCAAAAAAAATAAGAGAAGTTCTTTTGTTCCTGATCATGCCCGCACTTCTAAAGAAGTCCCACCTATTGTTGCACTTAGTTTTTTCTCAGGTGCAATGGGACTTGATTTGGGGATGGAAGAAGGGGGAATTTCTGCGCTTCTAGCTTGTGAATTTAATAAGGCATGCCGGGAAACGATATATACAAATAAACCCACTATAGGTTTAATCGGGGATATAAATAAATACGATGCTAAAACCATTTTATCAATGGCAGGAATTCCAGAAGAAAGAAAGGTTGATGTTATTTTTGGTGGACCACCATGCCAAGCATTTAGCACTGCTGGGCAAAGAAGAGCATTTAACGATGAAAGAGGTAATGTTTTTCTGCGCTATTTAGATTTGGTTGGTGAGATTTCTCCAACTTATGTTGTAATTGAAAATGTTCGTGGGTTAATCTCTGCCCCATATCCATATGGAAATTCAGAAAATGCAATAAAAGGTGGAGCGTTTCAAATTATCCTTGATAAGTTACATTCTATGGGATACAGCGTCTCCTTTAATTTATATAACGCTGCTAATTTTGGCGCAGCACAAATCCGCGAACGAATGGTAATAATTGGCAAAAAAGGCGCAAAAAAAGTTCCATATCTTAAGCCGACAAATTCAGAAAATGGAGATTTTGAATTGCCAAAGTGGAAGACGATGGGTGACGCAGTGTTGCCAATCGAGAATTTAGAACAGCATTATGTTGAGTTCCCAGAAAAGAGACTTAAGTATTTTAGACTATTGAAAGCGGGACAATATTGGAAAGACTTACCTATTGAACTGCAAAAAGAAGCAATGGGGAAATCTTTTTATCTTGGAGGCGGGAAGACTGGTTTTTATAGACGTACTACTTTTTCAAAACCTTCGCCCACACTTGTTACATCTCCAACAATGCCAGCTACCGATTTATGCCATCCAACTGAGGATAGACCATTGAGTGTTGAGGAATATAAAGCTATTCAAGGATTCCCTCTCGACTGGAAAATCTGTGGTAAAATTGAGGATCAATATAAGCAAATTGGGAATGCGGTTCCCATTAAATTAGGCATTGCTATTGCCCAGACGATTATAAGCGATATGAATGGTAGCCGATGCAAAAATGATGACAAGTTTCTAAGTTTTCCTTATTCTCGTTATAAAAATACAAATGATTCTAATTGGAGTTTAACTAAAAAGGATTCGATAAATACCCCAAAAAAATATAAAGATAGTGATGGAAATATCATCAGTTTGTTTGATTCAGAAAAAGATTTAATGTAAGCCTTATGAGACAGGAAAACCCATCCGTAATCAGAGGCTACGACAAGCCCAAGAACCACCATGGCTTCGTGTACGTTAGAGTGGGAAAGGACGGCAGAGTCCCTTTATGGGAGATGCGAAAGCCAACATCCGACGAACGTCTCTCCATCATCGCCAACTGGATCAGAATGCACGGGAAAGAAGGACCGATAAAGGTCTCCTTCTTTTCGGAGAAGCTAGGTGTGAGCGACAGAACCGTGCAATCCATCCTGAGACTGCTCGAGGAAAAGCAGGCGATAACGATAGATTCCGTCTTTGACGCCAACGGAAAACAGCAGGGCAACCTCTACCAGTGGATCGGAAACGTGGATCCCGTAATCGGCGGCCCGACTATGGAGATGCTCTACAAGAGATACGATTCCTATGGCTTCCGCTCCTTCACGTGGGACGACTATAAGATGAAGACGGATCCGTCGGGGAACCTCACATGCGAAGATTATTACCGCTATGCGGAGCTCATGGACGAGAAAAGAAAGCTAAAGCGGAAGAAGGTGAAAGCCTATAAGTCGCATCTGAAGAAGCTCAAGAAGCTGCATGTCCGTAGCGAAGACGACGAACCAATCTGATTTTTCACTTCCCTCTTCCTGTCAAGAAAACTGAGGAAAATCATATGCCCGTTTCTTCCCATGGAATCGGGCTTTTTCAGTCATCGGAAAAATATTTTGAGGTTTTTTGTTAGGTATATGGGTGAAATTCGGTATTACTAGTGGGTAGACATTCCAATAAACACAGTGTCCAAGAAGTGTGCTAATAGTTTGTGACTGTCTATGTTAGTTGGATGTCTGAAAGAGCAAGGAGGAATCATATTGACAGAAGCAATAACCCGGCAGACAGGAAGCAATCCGTTCGTTCCATTCAACATCAAACCTGTGTCTAATCCGTATCCGTATTCTGAGGAGGAAAAGTCGAGGAAAGGAACCCTTCTGCACAACAGGATAAGGGACTGGTGCAATCTGCGTCAGTCCCTCCTTCCGAGTGCCTCGGACAGTGGGAAACCCACGTGGCGGAAAAGAAGGGAAAGCGGAGTCTGACACGTGCTCAAAGAGATGAGCTGAGATGCGTCTCATGGGCTTTGAAAGACACCATCCTATCGAAGCTGGCAAATGATGAGTCTTTCCGCTACAGAGTCCAAAGCAGTGTGTTCATGGAACGGCATTGGAACCTGCTTTCTAAGGACTGGCAGAAAAGAAATGTGCTTGTTCCCGAAGTCCTCCATGACGGATACGGATACGTGAGGAATATGGCCAAGACCGTTGCCGGTTATTGCGGAATCAGGCTTTCCAGGGAAACGGAGGAGAAGATCATGTGCGGGCTATTCTGGCTGCTCCTTGTCGGAGGGCATGCCTATGTCAAGGTTTCCTTCGCTTCCGAAGCATAGGAGGTTTTAAAGATGATGAACAAGATGAAGGTCGTGCAGGATCCAAGGCTTAAAGACAAGGCGGTCCTCTACTTACGCTACTCCTCCGAGAGCCAGACCGAGAACTCGATCGAGGGCCAGAGACGGGAATGCATGGAATTCGCCAAGAAAAACGGGATGGCGGTCATGTCGGAGTACATCGACAGAGCCATGACGGGCACGAACGACAACCGCCCCGAGTTTAGACGGATGATACGGGACTCTTCGAAAAACGCCTTCGGGAACGTTATCGTGTGGAAAAGCGACCGCTTCTCCAGAGACATGCTCGATGCAGTCAGATACGAGCGTGAATTAGGAAAGAACGGGGTAAAACTTTTATCCGCCACGGAAGCCAATCTCGACACGCCTGAAGGCACGCTCCTCAAATCCGTTTCCTTGGGATACAACCAGTTCTATTCCGAGGAACTGTCGGTAAAGGTCAAACGCGGCCAAAGAGAGAACGTGATCAATGGAAAGACTCTTGGAGGGCATCTTCCGTTCGGCTATAAGAAAGACGGAGACCGTTACGTCATCGACGAGAAGGAAGGACCGACAGCCCAGGAGGCTTTCCACCTTTACGGCGAAAGAAGATGCTCCATCAAAGCCATCGTGGAGAAGTTCGCAAAGGAAGGCAAGACGAGAAACGACGGAAGAGCGATAACCCATTGCTGCCTTGAGAAGGTGCTCGCCTCTGAGAAATACATCGGGGTACTGAAATGCGAGGGTGCAAGAAACGAGAATGCGATGCCAGCGCTGGTTTCCAAGGAACTCTTCAATCTCTGTCAGAAGAAGAGAACCAAGTATTAGGGTCAAGATAATTTTTACCATTTTGGATGAAATAACTTTCACCAATTTCCCTGACTTAATCCTCCTTTCTTTCACTGTTTTTTCTTTATCTATATGAACCCCTAGGGGTTCGGCGGCCCCGAAATCCACGTCTTTCGTCCTATATGACCTCCCGACTATCTTGAAGACCTTGCAATGATGGAGAAGCCTGTCGAGTATCGCGTTCGTCATGACGGGGTCCCCGAACGTCTCCGCCCATTTCCCGAAGGGCTTGTTCGTGGTGATTATCGTCGATCTCTTTTCGTATCGCCTCGATATCAGCTGGAAGAAGAGGCTCGCCGAGTCCGCGTCCATCGGCAGGAAGCCGACCTCGTCCACGACCAGGGCCGCATATCGGTCGAGCTGCCTCAGCTTCGCCTCCATCGTCCCGTCTGCCTGGGCCTTCTTCAGCCTCATCATGAGCTCGCTGCAGGTGACGAAGTACGTCGGCTTCTTCGCCTTTGCCGCGCAGAGCGCCAAAGCGCAGGCCAGATGCGTCTTCCCAACCCCCGGCGATCCGACGAACGCGACGTTCGTTGCCGTCTCCACGAACCCCAGGTACCGCAGGGAGAGCACCTCCTCTTTGGGGAGCGACGGCTGAAACGAGAAGTCGAAATCCTCCAGCCTCTTGGCGAAGGGCAGCCTCGCCGTCTGGACGCATATCTTCACCGCGGTCGCGTTCCTTGCGGCGACCTCGGCCTCCATCATCCCGCTTAGCGCCTCAGCGAAATCCGACTCCCCCGAGGCGACGGCGTCTATCACGCCGTCCAGCATGGATGCGGCCGTTTTCATCCCGAGCGCCCCGAACGCGTTCATGAGCCTTGCCCTGTAGTTGGGCCTTTCCGGCGCCGGCGCCGTCATAACGCCCCCAGCCTTTCCAGCGACCTCACCGCCATCTCCTCCAGGTCATCGCCGAAGGCTTTGTCCGACAGGCCCTCGAGGTAATGCTCCCTGGAGTAGTTGATCCTGCTAGCGCCCTCGCTGTGCTCGGCCACGAGCTCGCCCGCTGAGTCGAAGACGTAGACCCTCCCCTCGGACGGGATCGCGACGGCCCTCTTGCCTATCATGGACCTCGGGACGCTGTATTCCTTCGACCTGCATCTGACGAGCATCGTCTGCGGGACCTTCTGGGTGACGTATCTCTCGGCCGCATAGGCCTCGAGGACGGCCCTGCCCGGAAGCCTTCTCAGCGACTCCCTCTCCCTGCCGAGGAGCGCGAGGGGCGGAACGCCGGTCTCCCTGTTGGGCGCGGAGTTGCACTCCCTCTCGAGGACCGCGAGCTTCCGCGCGACCTCGGCGAGGCAGGAGACGACCGCGGGCATGTTGTCCGTGAGTATGGAGCCGGGCAGCCCTCCCATCCTCCTGAGGACCTCGATCAGGCATCTCATGAAGTCCACCGTGCCCTTCCCCTCGGAGATGACAAAGTAATGCATCCTCGAATAGGAGAGCGTGGCGCTGAAGACGTTGTACACAAGGGTCTCACCCGCGGCGGTCCTGGTCTTTATGGATTCCTTCCAATCAACCTGGAGCTGCTCGCCGGGCGCCGTCTCGAACCTCGGATGCGCCTCCGCTCTGAGCGCGTCCCTCAGGAGGCCGTTGGCCCTCACGTAGCTGACGAGGCCGCGGTAGGTGAGCGCCTCCGTCTCGGAGGGGTATTCGCTCTTCAGGTAGAACCAGATCCCCCTGATGCTGGCGGGGGTGCTCGCCATCCTTTCGGAGATGACCCCGGCCAGGCCGTCGTATTTGCTCCTCTTCCTTCCCCTCTTCTTGTCGATTTTCCCGCCTTCCCTCCAGTATTTCCTGAGGGTGTGGCGGTCAAGCCCGGTTTTTCTCGATAGCTCCGAGAAATTGGGCTTCAAGCCGTATTCCTTGTACATGGCTAATTCGGTCAGGGCCATGTCTGTTTGGTGTCCTTTCATCAGTGCGCCTCCGTTATCGTGAAGCATACTTCTGAGAAGGCGCGGATGAAATAACTTTTACCAATTTTGGTGAAAACCAACCAATCCATTATGGCAAATATTATTTAATCCCTAACACCAAGAGAAAGCACAAGAACTTCAAGCTGAAGGGAAAGGAGGAATACTACCTTTCCGGAAAGGTTTTCTGCTCGTCCTGCGGAGAGCAGTATCTCGGGGAATTTGGAACCGGCCACTCCGGGCGCTTCTACACCTATTACAAATGTCACGGAGCCAAGAGACATACGTGCAAGGCAAGAGCGATAAAGAAGGATATCCTGGAGACGATCGTTCTTTCGATGTTGCTGAAAATCCTGTCCGATGATGAAATTGGAAAATACATCGCTGACTGTATCTATTCTGAGCAGAAGAAGGAGGCGCCTGAAATAACGTCGATGAAGAAGAGAAAAAACGAAGTCGAAAAGAAAATCGGAAATTTCGTCAAGGCCATAGGCATGGGAATCGTGACGGAGTCGACCAAGTCGGCATTGCTCTCCCTTGAATCCGAGAGAAGCCGGCTGGACGAGGAGCTTTCCAAACTATCTCTTAATTCCAAAAGCTTCTCGAAAGATGAAATCAGATGGGCCATGAATGAGCTCTCCGCTTACGACATCACCGATCCTAAGGCGAAATCCGCACTCCTCGACTGCTTCGTCAAGAGAGTCGAGATAGGAACGGAAGGGAATATAACCTTAGAATACGACCTATTCGGGTATGAAACGGGCTTCACGATGGGCTCTGAGGCCTTCAAGGAGGTTCGGAAAAATCCTGCATTGCTCCGCCAAGCAAAACCTAAATCGAATACGAAAGTATTTTGTTTAGGTTTTTCTTTTGCAAAAATTCAGGTTTTATCGGCGTTTTTGGTTGTCTATGTGCCGTCGTTTTATCTTTTTCGGTGTTCGTATGGTGTGTTCGTATCGCTTTATCCGTAGCAGTTGCAGACGGTTTTATGCCGCGAAAGGTTCTTGACGTGAGAAAGGAGTGTGTCAGGCTATCTTGCCAAAGGCAAACGAAAAGCCCCCTTGGGGCTGTGAACTGTACCCCAAATCCTGGACTAGTTAATCGCATTATATCATACCTACCA